>Ga0255270_1000007_pt1 | contig 20968 bp, 29 predicted proteins | sample AtltaT_31_FD_183708 | JGI IMG/M metagenome (GOLD analysis project Ga0255270, IMG submission 183708) | Metatranscriptome of freshwater microbial communities from Altamaha River, Georgia, United States - Atl_Atl_RepB_8h (Metagenome... | ecosystem: Environmental > Aquatic > Freshwater > River...
CGCGAATCCGGCCCAAGCCAGCAGGCGTCAGGCCGCAATCAATCGGGGGAACTACTCTCCGGCGGGGGTCACCGAAGGAGCGGTCGCCACGCTGGGGGCCTGCCGCTTCTTCTTGACCTTCTTGACGCGATCGTTGACACCCACGAACTCGATGAGTGCCTGATGACCGGCATCGCCAAGGCGACGGGCCGCGATCCGCAGGATGCGGGTGTAGCCACCGGGACGGTTCTCGAATCGCTTGGCGAGCTCATCGAAGAGAATGTCGACGGCGACCGTGTCACGCAGCAGTGCGAACGCCCGGCGACGGTAGGCCACACCCGGAGCGCGGGCTTGGGCCCACTCACGCCACTGGGGAGAATCACGCCAGGCCTTCCACTCGGGAGTGTTCCGGGCCGAATTCGAAGCCAGCGTCGCCGCCTTGGCATCGGTCACGGCCGCCTTGCGGGCCATGGTCACGAGCTTCTCAACGTAGGGACGCAGTTCCTTCGCCTTTTCGACCGTGGTGATGATCCGGCCGGGAACCTGGGGAGCACCGACAGTCCCCTCTTCAGGCTGACGAACAGTCTTGATCAGGCTCGCCGCCATGTTCCGGAACATGGCATGCCGGTGAGAGGCATTTCGGCCGAGTGTACGGCCTGCAATTCTGTGACGCATGTGTCAATCGCCTTCAACTGAAACGGGAACCGATTCCCGATGTGTGTCGCCCGAGGTCTGACCCCCGGGACTTGTCGCTGGACTGCGTGAGTTTGAACTTGATCTGCCGCGTTCCGCAGAGTTGTCGACCACCGGCTCAGCCGCCGGTTGCGACTGCTATTTGCGGGTCGACTGGGGACGCTGACCCAGCTTCAGGCCGATCGCCTCGAGCCGCTCCCGCACTTCCTGCAGGGTCGTCTCGCCAAAGTTCCGCACCTGGAGCAACTGCTCTTCGGTCCGCGAAACCAGATCACGAACGGTGTTGATTCCTTCCGACTCCAGGCAATTGGTCGCCCGAACCGAAAGATTCAACTCCGCGAGGCTCCGCCCCAGCTTGTCCTCGAGATCGAGATCGAGCGGGAAGTAGCCCGTTTCCTCTCCCATCCGGGTGAGGCCACCACGATCGGGAGGCATCTCGGGCCCCGGCTCGCGGTAGGTGATGAATGGATTGAGGTGCTTGCGCAGAATCTTCGCCGCCTCAACGAGAGCCATCTCAGGGGTGGTCGTGCCGTTGGTCCAGATCTCGAGCACCAGCTTGTCGTAGTTCGTTCGCTGCCCGACGCGGGTCTCTTCAATCTTGTACCGCACGCGGGTCACGGGAGCGAAAATCGCATCGACCGGAATGACACCCACTTCCGGGTTCCGCTGGTAATGCTCGGTCGCCGGCAGGAAGCCACGCCCATTCTCAACGGTGAACTCGATATTCAGAGGAACATCTTCCGTCATCGTGGCAATGACGAAGTCCTTGTTCACCACCTCGACCTGATCGTCGGTGATGATGTCGGCACCAGTCACCAAACCCTTGCGATTCCGCTCGATGCGGATCTTGCGGGGTTCGACGCTGTGATTCTTCACGACAAGCGACTTGATGTTCAGGACAATGTCCGTGACATCTTCGACCACGCCGGGAATCGACGTGAATTCATGCTGCACACCCTGGAACTTCGCCTGGGTGATCGCACTCCCTTCGAGGCTCGACAACAGGATGCGACGCAGGCTGTTGCCGACCGTCACGCCGAAACCGCGTTCGAACGGCTCGGCGGTGAACTTGCCGTAGGTTGTTGTATTGTCGGGGCTCGCCACAGCACTGCTGGGGAGCTCCAATCCACGCCATCGAATTCGCATCGCCGTGTCCCTCCTCGAAATGACTTCTGCTCACCCTTGCCACAGTCTACGCCGACACCCACCACTTCGCATCCGTCACATCCCCGTGTCAATTCCACGGAGCTGCCCGGGACGCTGGTGGCTCAACGCGACAGGAACTCGATGATCAGCGACGTCTGGACGGGAATCGACCAATCGGTATCGCCCGGCAGCCGCAACACCCGCCCCGCAGGATTCTCACCTGCCGAATCAACTGCCAGGAAGTCGGGAACCCGACTCTGGAAGCCTTCCAGGCTCTGCTTCACAAACCGCACGCTCTTGGGACGGGACTTCACCGAAACCGTATCCCCCGCTTTGACGAGGAAGCTCGGAATCGTGACCTTCCGGCCATTGACGCAGATGTGCCCGTGGGCCACCAGCTGACGGGCCGTCCGGCGGTTGCCGGCGAAGCCCATGCGATGGACGATATTGTCCAGGCGCCGTTCGAGCAGCGTCATCAGGGTACTGCCGGTGTTTCCCTTGGAACGACCCGCGAGGTCCATGTACCGGCGGAACTGGCGTTCGAAGACGCCGTAGTACCGCTTGACCTTCTGCTTCTCGCGGAGGCGCGACCCATAGTCGCTGCTCTTGCGACGCTTCTGGGTGTGCATGCCGGGGGGCTGCTCGCCCCGCTTCTCCAGCGCACACTTCGGCGAGTCACACCGCAGCGTCTTCAGGAACAGCTTGACCCCTTCGCGGCGGCACAACCGGCAGACCGGACCTGTATAGCGACCCATGTTTCAGCTTCAGTTTCCAGGAATGTCCCAGAGGGACCGTGTCAGTTGAATCCCAACGGGACCGTTTCAGATGAGCCCCAGAGGAGCTCCGTCAGTTGATTGTCTCTGTCTGTGGGCTCTGGTGAGCCAGTTTCACTTCGGCGGTCGTCTGATCCAGCCGTTTCCGCACTCACGAGTCGATAACACCCAGCCGCCTCCAGCGACCACCCACCGATGCACGCCGGAGGCCGAAACGCCCCACTGCGTCAAACGCGACGCTTCTTCGGAGGACGGCAGCCGTTGTGCGGCAACGGGGTGACGTCTTCGATCGACTTGATCGACAAGCCGGCGGCCTGCAGACCGGTAATCGCGCTCTCACGTCCCGACCCGGGACCCTTCACGCGAACTTCCAATTCCTTCACACCGAACTTCGAGGCTTTTTCAGCACAGGTCTCGGCGGCCCGCTGGGCTGCGAATGGGGTGCTCTTGCGACTCCCCTTGAAGCCCGAAGTGCCTGCAGTCGCCCAGCACAGCACATCCCCGTTCACATCAGTGATGGTGACGGTGGTGTTGTTGAACGTCGCCTTGATATGGGCCACCGCCTTGGCAACATTGCGGCGAATCTTCTTCCGAACTGCCTTACTCACACCTGGACTCCCAGAGAATCACGCTGCAGGCCGAAGCTCCGCAGACATTTGTGCCTCACCACTGTTCTCGACCGCCACTCGTGCCGACCACTCGACCGGCCTGCGACTAGCGCAGTTCCTTGACGCCCTTCTTCCCAGCCACGGTCTTGCGGGGCCCCTTCCGGGTCCGCGAGTTCGTCCGGGTCCGCTGTCCACGCACCGGCAATCCGCGACGGTGGCGAAATCCGCGATAGCAGGCGACTTCACGCAACCGGCTGATGTCCTGGGCAATCTTGCGGCGCAACTGACCCTCGATCAGGAACTCCTTGTCCAGGAGATTCGCAATCCGGGCCAGGTCGTCGTCCGACAAATCCCGGGCCGCACGCTGCAGATCCAGCCCCAACTGACGACAGATCTGAATCGCGGTGCTGCGACCAATTCCGTAGAGGTAACCCAACGAAATGTAGGTCGGCTTGTCCGACGGAATGTCGACACCCGAAATACGAGGCATTCAGCTCTCTCCACTCTGCTGCGACAAGTCTCTGGAACTAAAACGAATCTCGGGACCGGCCAGTTTGCCGCCCCCGAGATTGGTTGCCAGTTGCTGTTGTCTCTTCAGGTCCCACTCGGCCGGGGGGCACAACTGCCACCCACACCTCTCCGAGTCTTCGACCCGACCAACGCTCTTCTCAACTCCGCTCTCGCGACCACTCACTCTTCCGGCCTTGCGACCACTCACACGCGACTCTCAATCACAACCTGGTGTCAATCACACTGGTTTTAATCACAACCTGACCTCAATCGCGATCTCGCCCCGCTGACCGCCCGCACTTGACCAAACCGTGAACCCGCCAGGGTCGCTCCGCATTGTGAACAGCCGACACATCGCATTGCGTCGACCTTCGCAGCCCAAACTCACCCCACCTGGTCGCAACCATCGAAGTGTGTCAAACCGCATTTTTGCCAATCAGACGCGAGCCCAAGTCACGCATTGGGTGGAAATCGACACCCCACCGGCGCAACTCAGCCCTGCCGCTGCTTGTGACGCGGATTCAGCGAACAGATGACGTAAACACGCCCCTTCCGCCGAACCACTTTGCAGCCTTCACAGACCCGCTTCACACTCGCTCGAATCTTCATCTCGCTCTCGCTCTCACTGACCAAATCGCGAGGGACGCAATTTGGAAGATCGATGACTATAACCCACACCCCGGGAACTGGCAAGCCAACGGCGTGCCAATACCGCTCTCCAGTCACGCCTGGCTCCCGTTGAGCCCGCGTTCCGGGTCCTGTTCGTCTCCACCGTCCAGCCCGCTGCTCTGCTCGCACAGAGCAACCGGGCACTCCAGAAGCCGATCTCCGCCAGGGAGATCACTCCCATCACGCTAGGATCCATCCGTCAGGATCGATGGGCCTGACTCCGTCATGGCTACTGTATGTTCAAAGTGAACGCTTGGCTTCTTGTCCCGCGTTTCAACGGTCCAGTAGTCGTCCAGAATCCGGACCGACTTGGTCCCCACGTTCACCATCGGCTCGATCGCCAAAACCAGTCCCGGCACAATCCGGAAGTCTTGACGCAGCAATTGCTTGCTGACGAAGTTCGGCACCTGGGGATCCTCGTGCATCTCACGCCCGATCCCGTGTCCGACAAATTGTTCCACCACGCTGAAACCAGACTCGCGCACATGCGCTTCCATCTTCTCAGCGACCTGTGACCAGCGCTCGCACCGGCCCATCTCCCGGATGGCCAATTCCAGGTTCTCCTGGCCAATCTTCATCAACCGCCGGCACTCGTCACTCACTTCACCAACGGCATAGCTCCACGCCGAGTCGCCACACCAGCCGTTCAGGCGACAGCCTGTGTCGACCTTCACCAGGTCGCCGGCCTTCAGGACCCGGTCACCGGGAATCCCATGAACGACCTGCTCATTCACCGAAATGCAGCAGACCGCCGGAAACGGAACTTTGCCTGGAACTCCCTTGAACAACGGTTGTGCGCCCCGCTGCTCAAAAAGAGCCTCCACCGCCCGATCAATCTCGCCGGTCGTGATTCCAGGCGCAATCAGGGTCTGAACCAGACGATGCGCCTCGGCGACCACACGGCCAGCCTCCCGCATCAACTCGATCTCTTTGGGGCGTTTGAGCGCAATCACGATGTTACTCCCGCAGACCCGTCGACCCCACCAACGTGGAACCGATCAGGATTCCAGCAGGCCTCCGTAATTCCGCATCACCAGGTGGCTGTCGATCTTCTGGATCAGGTCCAGACCAACCGACACGACGATCAGCAATCCGGTACCACCGAAGAAGCTGGCGACAACCCAATCCGTCCCCAGCATGTTCTGCACAACAGTCGGAATCACAGCCACCAGCGAGAGGAAGGCTGCACCGACATAGGTGATGCGGGTCATCACCTTCTCGAGATAGTCAGCGGTCCGCTTGCCAGGACGATGTCCCGGAATGAAACTTCCATAGTCCTGGAGATTGTTCGCAATTTCCTTCGGATTGAAGGTAATGGCGGTCCAGAAGAAGCAGAAGAAGAAAATCAACGCGATGTAGCAGAGGTTGTAGATGTAGCCCCGCTCGCCACTGAAGGCCCCGGCCAGGGACTGCACCCATTCGTACTGCCCCAACCAACTCGACCGCAACCAATTCAGAATCAGGGTGGGAAACATCAACAGGCTGGATGCGAAGATGATCGGCATCACGCCCGCCTGGTTGACCTTCAGAGGCAGAAACTGCTTCTGACCGCCAAACACCCGCCGGCCACGCACGTGCTTGGCACTCTGGGTCGGAATCCGCCGCTGCCCCTGGGTGATGAAGATCACCCCCACGACCACAGCGACAAACAACAGGGCGAGAATCACCAGGCTCTCGATCCCCTGATCGCCACCCAGACGCGGTCCCCCCTTGAGGTAGTCGTTGTACAGCTTCACAATCGCCGCAGGCACACGGGCCAGGATACCCGCCATGATCAGCAGCGAAATCCCGTTCCCCACGCCGTACTCATCAATCTGCTCACCGATCCACATCAGGAAGATGCTGCCAGCGGTCATTGTGATGATGTTGACGAGGTTGGGATACACCCCCCAGAATTCGTCGTAGACCGCATTCTGACCCATCGACTGCTTCACAAACTGCAGCCACATGATGCTCTGCAGGAAGCACAAGGCCACAGTCAGGTAGCGGGTGTATTCATTGATCTTTTTGCGGCCAATTTCACCCTCCTTCTGGAGTTTCTCCAGCGGGGGCCAGACACTGGCCAGCAACTGCAGGATGATCGATGCCGAGATATACGGCATGATCCCGAGGCCGAAAATCGTCGCACTGCCAAATTCGGACGCCGAGAACAGCTGCACCAGCTGGAACGTCTGCCCCAGCGGGTTGTTGCTGGTCTGCATCTGTTCCATGTTGCGCTTGATCTGGGACTGGTCGATATTCGGCAGGGTGATGTAGTACCCCAACCGATAGACGCACAACAGCGCCAGTGTCAGCCAGATCTTCCGACGGAGTTCGGGAATCTTGAAGACTGTCAGGAACTTGTCGAACATCGGCTCAGCATCCAGTCTGGAAAAATCAAGGCAGCCGGGACATCCAGTTCTCTCCTGTCCGGATCACCACGTGACCGATCCAGACAAGCCCTGCCCACACAAGCCCTGCCAACAGAAGCTCCCCTTGGGAGGCTCCGCCCCGGCTGGCGGGCACGCCCCGCGCCGGGATTCCCCCGCACCTAGTGCACGCGTTCCACAGTGCCGCCGACCGCTGTGATCTTCGCCTCGGCACCAGCCGAGAAGTCGTTCACTTTGACGGTCAATTTCTTGGTGAGGTCTCCCTTGGCGAGGATCTTGATCGAATCCCATTCGCCCTTGACCAGACCCTTCTCGCGAAGAGCCGCCTCATCCACGACCGCTCCGCTCTCGAAACGGGCTTCGAGGGCAGCGACATTCACTTCAGCCACACGGCGGGTGAAGAAATTATTGCTGAACCCAAACTTCGCAACCCGACGGAAAGCCTGCTTTTGGCCCCCTTCGAAGGCAAACCGCTTCGCGTGACCCGAGTGAGCCGAGTGCCCCTTGTCACCGCGTCCCGCGGTCTTGCCATGACCGGAACCAAGGCCGCGACCGACCCGCTTGCGGTTCTTGTTCTTCTGAATCCCGCGATGGACGTCGTTGATCTGCATCAGACATTCACTCCCCGCAGACGAGCCACCTGGTCTCGTGTGCGCAACTGGCTCAGGGCATTCATCGTCGCCCGCACCAGATTCATTGGATTGGACGAACCCCGGGCTTTGGTCAGGACGTCCTGGATACCGGCCGACTCCAGAACCGCCCGGACTGTGTTGCCTGCGATGACGCCGGTTCCGGGCATGGCCGGAATCAGCACCACACGTGCCGAACCGAACCGCCCCTCCACCAGATGCGGAATCGTGGTCTGCACCAGCGGAACGCTGATCGAAGCCCGGTTGGTCTGGCGAACCGCCTTTTCCACCGCCTGCGGAACCTCGGTCCCCTTGCCGTAACCCCAACCCACCTTCCCCTTGTGATCCCCGAGGACCACCAGAGCGGTGAACGTGAAGCGACGACCACCCTTCACGACGCACGCGCATCGCCGGATCTGGACGACCTTTTCCTGCCCCTGCTGGGACTCTTTTTCCGAAGCCACTGCTGAAACCCTCTGCCTTTAGAAATTGAGTCCACCTTCGCGGGCGGCGTCCGCCAGAGCGGCCACCCGCCCATGGTACCGGTAGGCGCCGCGATCAAACGCCACATCCTTGATGCCGGCTTTCAAAGCCCGCTCAGCCAATGCCTTGCCGATCACCGCCGCCGCATCCTTGTTGCCACCATTCCCCCCCGAGGGGAGCAATGCCTTCTCGGCAGTGCTGGCGGCGCACAGCGAACGACCACAGTTGTCGTCGATAATCTGGGCGTAGATGTGCTTGTTGCTGCGGAAAACGGTCAGACGGGGACGGGACTCGGTGCCACGCACCCGCTTCCGCACCCGCCATGCCCGCACCTGCTTCTGCCGGGCCCTGCGCTTCACCAAACTCATGTTCACACCATTCCTGAACCCGCGATCCGCCTGGAACACCCAACCCAGGTGTTCCGCCGGTCAACGACACTAACCGCCACTGGCCTGAGACTTGCCCGCCTTTCGCCGTACATTCTCACCCTCGTACCGAATCCCCTTCCCCTTGTAGGGCTCGGGGGGACGGACCCGTCGGATCACCGCGGCAAACTGCCCCACCGCTTGGCGGTCACAGCTCGTGAGAGTGATGTGGGTCGGATCGGGAACCACACAGGTGACACCGGCAGGAATCGGCAGCTTGATGACGTTCGCGAACCCAACCGACAGATTCAGCGACTTGCCACCCACCAACTGGGCCTGGTAACCGACCCCCTGGATCTCCAGCTTCTTGGTGAACGGATTCACCACGCCGTTGACCATGTTGTTGAGCAAGGCCCGGGTGAGACCGTGCAGCGCACGATTCTCCGCCTCATCGTCGTGGCGGTTCACCAGCAGCTGCTTGCCATCATTCGTGACGGCAATGTTGGGGTGCACACTGAGGTGCAACTCCCCTTTGGGCCCCTTCACAGAGACCTTCTGGCCCTCGACTTTCGCCGTGACCCCGGCCGGCAGATCCACCGGCTTTTTTCCGATCCGCGACATCGTGTATCCAACCCAAACTGGAGTTGCGCTCTCAGGCATGCCAGACCGAACCTGGCAGCACTGTCACTTGTGTTCCTTGCGAAGACCAGACCGGATCAACCGAAACCAGTCCAATCACGCAATCACCGCTCCGAAATCGGACCGATGACCCGACCTGCATCGCCCACCGGCCTCAGCAGATCGAGCAGAGAACCTCGCCACCCACCTTCTGTTCCTTGGCTTCCCGATTGCTGAGAATTCCGCGGCTGGTGGTCAGAATGCTGATCCCCAATCCCTGCAGAACTTCCCCAATCTGGTCGGCCCGCTGGTAAATCCGCCGCCCCGGCTTGCTCACCCGCTGAATCTCCTGAATGACCCGCTCCCCATTGGGACCGTACTTCAGGTTGACCCGCAGAGTCCGGCAGGGAGCCCCTTCCACTTCGATCAACTCGAAGTCCCAGACATAGCCTTCCCGCTGGAGGGCCCCGGCGATACCGACCTTCAGCTTCGACTCGGGAATGTCCACAAACGGCCGCTCGATGGCCACCGCATTCCGAATCCGCGTCAGCATGTCGGCAATCGGATCTGTCATCATGGTATCACCAACTCGCCTTCTTGACCCCGGGGATCAATCCGTCCAGAGCCATGTTCCGGAAACACAGCCGACACAGCTTGAACTTGCGGTACACAGCACTGGGGCGTCCACACAACGCACACCGGCGCTCCAACCGTGAGCTGAATTTCGGCTTCCGCTTCGCCTTCTCAATCTTGGCCTTGCTCGCCATCTCTCTCTCTCCGCCTGTTCGAACGCGACTATTCAGCCGCGAATGGCATCCCCATTTCCTTCAGCAACAACCGGGCGTCGGCATCGGCCTCCGCAGTGGTCACCAGCGTAATGTGCATCCCCTGGGTGAACGTCACCTTGTCGGCGTCCACCTCAGGAAACACGAGCTGCTCCGTCAAACCCAGGCTGTAGTTCCCGTGGCCATCGAACGCCTTGGGATTCAATCCCCGGAAGTCACGCACACGGGGCAGGGCCAGCGAAATCAGCCGGTCCAGGAATTCATACATGCGCTGGCCACGCAGAGTCACCTTGCAGCCGATCTCCATTCCCTGCCGCAGCCGGAATGAAGAAATCGCCTTCTTGGCCTTGGTGATCAGGGGACGCTGCCCCGTAATCGTCGCCAGGTTATTGGCCGCCTCTTCCAGCCGTTTCCGGTCCTGGGTTGTCGACCCCACCCCCATGTTGACGACCACCTTGGTGATCCGGGGAATGGCATGCGGGTTGGTCTTCCCCAACGCCTTGCCCAGGCTGGGTGCCACCTGCGTCTTGTACTTTTCCGCCAATCGAGCCATCGCAATCCACGACTTTCCAGAACGACGATGAGAACCGCCGTTCCCCAAGGAACTACTTGAAGGGTTCCACTCCCGGAACTCCTCCCGCGGCTGCCTTCACCACTCTTGCTGCAGCCAGATGCCAAGCCGTTGTTGGTCCTGCGAGACTCTTGAATTTGCAGACACCAACCGTACCCGGACACCGGGTCTCGAGAGTTCCACCAAACTCCCGCTACCGTGACCCCCCTTCACCACTCAGCGAACCGTACAGTCCGCCCGAGTAATGAAAGAGTCAGTCTAGCACAGACACACGCACACGTCACCCCTGCGAGCTCCGGTCTTCACCTGGAGCCCGTCAGAAGTCTTATTTCTTCTTCGCGTACTTCGTACGGGCCACACCGATCGCCCCGAGATCGGCCTGGCACTTCCGGCAGTGCCGGAACTTGGTACCGTCTTCACGGTACTTGAATCCCACACGCACACCCTTTCCACAGGCTGTGCAGTAGTACAGAACATTCGACGAGTCGATCGGCATCTCCAGCGACAACCGTCCCCCTTGCGGGCTCTTCGGATGACCGCGCTTGACGTGCTTCCAGACCCGATTGACCCCTTCGACGACCAGCCGCTTGCCGCCGTCGAGGACCTTGATCACCTTGCGGGGTTCCTTGCCGGCGTCGTCGCCGCACAAGATCACAACTTCGTCACCTGTCTTGATCCGCATGATTACACCACCTCTTCTGCCAGGCTGACAATCCGCATGAAACCGGCATCCCGCAGCTCTTTCGCCACAGCCCCGAAAATGCGGGTTCCCCTGGGATTCTTGTCGTTGTCGATCAACACCACCGCGTTGTTGTCGAACCGGACGTAGCTTCCGTCATCCCGACGGGTTTCCTTGCTGGTCCGCACCACCACTGCACGGGCCACATCACCGGCCTTGACCTTTTCACCGGGGATCGCCTTCTTGATGCTCACCACGATGATGTCGCCCAGGCGGGCGTAGCGACGCTGGGTCCCACCCAGCACCTTCACGCAATACGCGATCTTCGCACCGGAATTGTCGGCCACGTCCATCCGCGTCTGCATCTGAATCATGATCTTCTCTCCTCGACCCTGCTTCTGCAGGCTGTCGACCGATCCGCAGAGACTGACCGGTGCTACCGGCTTCCCCGCTCCATCCCAACCGTGCCGCGACCAGAGCCCGATGTTCCAGTCGTGTCATCCCCGCATCTCACAACGCAGCCACACCGCCACGCCATCCGCCACCCAAGGTGCGGGGCCTTGGTTCGTTTTCTCGCACCCCAACCGCTCTGCAGCAGCAGACTGCCTGTTGCAACGTCGACCCCACAGAGGCCGACCCCGACTACTGGGCGGGAGCCGCTTCCGGCTTCGCCTGGGGCATGGTGTTCGCCTTGACCACCTTCACCAGTGACCACCGCTTCAGACGGGACATGGGCCGGCACTCGACGATCTCGACCAAGTCCCCCTTCCTGGAGACATTCTCTTCGTCGTGTGCGTAGCAGACCGTGCGGGTCCGCAGAATCTTGCCGTACTTCGGATGCCGGTACGACCGTTCCACCTCGACACGCCGGGTCTTCTGGTTCTGGTCCCGGGTCACAACGCCAATCACACGTCTGCGCATGGTCTCAACTCTATTCACTGTGCAGGCACATCACACAAACCCCAAACGTCCGACCCCAGGGTGGCTGCTCACTCCCTGGGACCACGGGGCACTACTTACCGGCAGCCAGAGCCCGCTCCCGCAGCACCGTCTTGATCCGTGCGATCTCGCGACGGGTCTTTTGAATGCTGCTGGGAACATCCAGCTTCTCGGTCGTCGACTGCACACGCAGCCGGAACCACTGGTCCTGCGCTTCTTTCAGCGAGAACTCCAGTTGCTCGTCACTCATCTCGCGAAGTTCAGTTGCCTTGGTCATCGTCATGCTCCTGGCCGACGGCCAATCATCCGCACCCGCAACGGCAGCTTGTAAGCCATACGTGCGAGCACTTCCCGGGCCGCCTCGCGGGGCAACCCGGACACCTCAAACAGAACCGTCCCCGGCTTGATCACCGCAACCCAGTGAGCCGGCTCCCCTTTCCCCTTACCCATTCGGGTTTCCAGAGGACGGGCGGTCATTGGCTTGTGCGGGAAAATCCGGATGAACAACTTTCCATCACCGCGGATGTACTGCATCGCGGCAATGCGGCACGCTTCGATGGTCGTTGCCTTCACGTAGCCACCCTGTGTCGACTGCAGGCCAAAGTCCCCCAGCGACACACGATTGCCACGTGTGGCATTACCTCTTATGCGCCCTCTTTGACTTTTGCGGTACTTGACCCGCTTTGGCATGAGCGGCATCGTTGGCCTCCTCGTCAGCGTATGTGCCGAGCGCGATCCAGACCTTCACACCGATCACTCCGACGGTGGTCATCGCCTGGGCGAACCCGTAGTCAATGTGTTCCTGCAGCGTCGAGAGGGGGATCGAGCCGCGCGCTGCCTTTTCGCAACGCGACATCTCCGCTCCACCCAGACGTCCCGACAGCTGAACCTTCACTCCCTGGACTCCCGCCTCCATCACCTGCTCCAGCGAACGCTTGATTGTCCGCCGGAAGCTGGCCCGCTTCTCCAACTGCTGGGCCATGTCTTCGGCCACCAGCTGGGCGTTCCGGTTGGGATTGTTGATCTCGACGATCTTCAAATCCATCCGGCGACCGGTGAGGTCCTCAAGTTCCGACTTCAAGCGGTCCACTTCCTGACCCTTGCGCCCGATGATGATGCCGGGCCGGGCACAGTGCAGGTGAACAATCACCTGATCCCGCGTCCGTTCAATCACAATCCGGGGAATCCCGGCGAAGAGGTACTTCTTCTTGATGAACGTGCGGATCTTGTTGTCTTCCACCAGCAGGTCGCCGAACTCCTTCTTGGAGGCGTACCACCGGCTTCGCCAATCCTCGGTGATCCCGATGCGAAATCCGGTTGGACGTGTTTTCTGACCCATGATCTGTTCCTCGACTCGCGTGCTCGCTGCTGGCTCTGGTCTCGGATTCGCCGGTGACGGTGAATCCCCACGCTGTTCCTGCTCAGGGACTCTTGAACCCCTGATTCGTTCTCTCATTTGACCCGGCCGCCCTGATCAGGCATGACACCAGGTCGACGCTGGCTACTTCGTCTCGATCGCCACCTGGATGTGGGCAAAACGACGGCGAATCATGTACGCCATCCCCCGCGCCCGCGGAAGCACCCGCTTGAACATCGGGCCGCCATCCACCCGGGCGTCAATGACCGTCATGCGGTCGACGTTCCGGGCACCGCGATCCTCGGCATTCGCCACGGCACTGCTCAGGACCTTTTCCAGAAACCGTGCGCCACGGTTGGGCTCGTACTTCAGCAGCAGGATCGCTTCGTCGACACGACGACCACGAATGAGATCCGCGAATGGGCGAACCTTCGACGCCGAAATCCGGGCAAACCGGTGTGTTGCGTTAAATGCCATGTGCCATGCTCCTCATCCCACCCGTGAACCGGATCTCCCGAACCTGGGGCCAATCGTGTGACCACCAGACACCAGGGGGCTCCCCGGGACTGTACGAAACCCTAGTCCTTCTTCGCCTTGCCACCGTGGCCACGGAACACTCGCGAAGGGGCGAATTCCCCCAGCTTGTGTCCGACCATTTCCTCGGTGATGAACACGTTGATGTGTGCCTTCCCGTTGTGCACGAGGAAGGTAAACCCGATGAAGTCAGGCGGAATCGTCGAACGCCGGGACCAGGTCTTGATCGGCTCTTTCGAGTTCGCCTTGTTCCGCGCGCTGACCTTCTTCATCAGCTTGGGGTCCACAAAAGGACCCTTCTTCAATGATCGACCCATCGCTTCACCTCAACGCCCGACGTTCCACAAATCCTGGCGAAACCGTAACTCCGGTCCTCTGCCCCAGATCCGACCGCTGACTTCCAACCGATTACTTCAACTGACCGTACCGCCGGGAGCGACGCCGGCGAACGATCGCCGACGACGAAGGCTTCCGACGCTTGCGGGTCCGGCCTCCCTTGGCCAACTTGCCCGACGGACTACAGGGGTGACGACCGCCACCGCTGCGGCCTTCACCACCACCCATCGGGTGGGCAACGGGATTCATCGCCACACCGCGGACGTGGGGCCGATGCCCCATCCACCGACGACGACCAGCCTTGCCGTAGGTGACGGCACTGTGATCGCTGTTGCCAACCGCACCGACCGTCGCCCGGCACTTGGCCGAGATCCGGCGAACTTCGCCCGAGGGCAGGGTGATCTGAGCCCAGTCACCATCGCGGGCGTTGACCACAGCCGAGACACCTGCACTCCGGCACAGCTGCCCACCCTTGCCGGGCTGCATCTCCACGTTGTGCACCACAGTTCCCGGAGGAATCAAACCGAGCGGCAACGAATTGCCGAGATTCGGCTCAGCACCCGGGCCGCTTTCCACCTTGTTGCCGGCGGTCAATCCGTCCGGAGCCAGGATGTAAGCCTTTTCGCCGTCAGGGTACTGCAACAAGGCGATGCGGCACGTGCGGTTGGGATCGTACTCGATCGCCACCACAGTTGCCACCACACCGTCCTTCTTTCGCTTGAAGTCGATCAGGCGATACTGGCGGCGGGCTCCACCACCACGATGACGGGCCGTGATCTTCCCCTGGAAGTTGCGGCCGTTCGAGGTGGGGAGGCGGACCAACAGCGACTTTTCAGGCTTCTTCTTGCGGTCGGTGATCTCTGAGAAATCACTGACCGAAGCCCCTCGCCGGCCCGGACTCGTCGGTTTGTAGAAACGCAGTGCCATGATGGGTTATCCCCGAGATCTGACGGCCACGCCGGCCGGTGTCTGTTTGGTCCCCGGCCTGATGGTCCGGTGTCCGACTTCTGGTGACAAGTGGACCAGGCCTGCCGCCGGCGATTCCGGCAGCCAACCCGGCCCCGATTAGAACAGGTTGATCCGGTCGTCTTCGTGCAGTGTCACAATCGCCTTCTTCCAGGAAGGAGACTGCACGTACACAGTCCGGGACCGACGGGGCTTGCCAACGCGATTCTGCGTCCGCACAGCCTCGACCCGAACCTTCCACAAAGCTTCAACCGCCTGCCGAATGTCAATCTTGGTGGCCTGAGGATGAACCTCGAAGGCGTACGCATTCCGCCGGCTCGACAGGTGCGTTCCCTTCTCGGTGACCAGCGGCCGCAGAATGATCTGATGGGGCTGCAACTCAACCCCTGACTTGGACACGACAGCCATCGCTCACTCCACATTGCGGAGACTCACTCGAGTCCCCAGCGTGATTTTCTCTCGAAGACACAATCCCGCTCCGGATTGCCGGCTTCGAACTGTTCGTCCTGTTGATTCACTGACCTGTTGCCAGCGACAACCGGAAGTGCCTTGAAGCACACCCGTCCCAGCAACCCTAGGCGGACTCGGCTTCGCGAATCCGGTTGCGGATCGCGTCGAGGGCACCGCGGGTCAACACCAATTGCTTCTTGTGCAACACTTCGTAGGCATTCAGTTCCGCAGCAGGCGAAACCGAAACGCGGGGAATGTTGCGGGCCGACTTCCAGACATTCCCATCCGGACCGGCCAAGGCGAGCAGGCAGGAGGTATCCTCCAGCTTCAACGCCTTCAGTGTCTGGGCAATTTCCTTCGTCTTGGGAACGCTGACCTGCAAATCGTCCAGCAGTGTCACCTGATTGTCTTCGAACTTGCTCAGAATCGCCATGCGGGTGGCCAGTTGAACCGCCTTGCGGGGAAGACGATACGTGTGGTCGACCGGAGTCTTCGCAAACGTCACACCACCACCACGGCGAATCGGGGTCCGCTTGTTGCCCATACGGGCACGGCCAGTCCCCTTCTGCTTGTACATTTTCTTCTTGCTCCCCTTCACGTCGGCCCGCCCCTTGGTGGCGACAGTACCGAGGCGACGGTTCGACTCGTACATGACGACGACGTCATGGAGCAATTGCTTGTTGATCTGGGGGGCCAACTCGGCCAGGTCGAACTCGTAGGTTCCGACCTGCTGTCCCGTGCGGCTATGAACTGGAATGGCTGCCATTGTCGACTCTCCCCTGCGGGGATCTTCTTCTGTCAGACTGAGACCGGGTGACCCGGCACCAAACGCTTCTCTTCAGCAAACTTCATCCGTCGAAGCCACTGTTCCGCCTCCACCCTCGAGTCTCATCGACACACGGGGAAGCGTCAACAGTCGCCCTACTTCTTGGCCACGACAGGCCGAATCTTCTTGGTCGTGTGCTTCAGCGTCACAAACGCCCCATTGGGACCCGGAACTGAACCCGCAACCAGGATCAGGTTGTTTTCCACATCGACACGCACAATCCGGAGATACCGAACGGTGGAACGCTCATTGCCCCAGCGCCCCGACATCCGCTTCCCCTTCTTGATGCGGCCGCTCAAACCGCGGTTGGTGGCGTGGGCAGCGATTGAACCACCGGCACGGTGGTGACGCTGAACGCCATGGCTCGCCCGCAGACCACTGAAGTTGTGCTGCTTCATCACGCCGGCGAAACCACGCCCCTTGTTATTGCCGACCACATCGATCCGCTGGGCCTCGGCCAGAGACTCAACAGACAGCTTGTCGCCAACCGCAGGAGTTGCCTCACCCTCCGCGAGACGGAACTCGCGGATATAGCGAACCGGCTCACAGCCAGCACGCGGCAATTCCGCAACACCATTTTCCTGGCGGGCCTTCGAACGCTTCCCACCCAGATCGCTCAACCGGCCTCGCTCAGCACGACTGGCGAGTCGCCGCGGCTTCTCGCCAAAGCCCAACTGAACGGCCGTGTAGCCATCCTTCTCGGGAGTCTTGACCTGCAGTACCACGCACGGGCCCGCCTCGATCACCGTGACGGCGACGACGGTACCCTCTTCGTAGACCTGCGTCATTCCGACCTTGCGGCCCAACAATCCAACTGGCATCACTGCACCTGCGGCAACTCGTGAAGCAACTCGTCTTTGATTCAACACCAGAGACTCCCCAGGCCGCTGTCCCGGCAAACACCTGCCAGACAACCCTCACCCGACGAATCCGTCACTCACTCACACGACGGGCGCTCCAACCAACGCGGCATCCTTTGCCACACTGACCGAAACGCCTCTCCTCCGGAACGACTTGACTGCAAACTGAGAACCCGAACCACCTCCTCGGACTGCCTGCCACAGTCCGCCAGGGAGATTCGGGTCTCTGCCATTCCACCCGAGTTGTCGAGTCAGATCTTCTGCAACTTCAGATCTCTCGGAAACCTCAACACATCCTGCACTGCTGCTGGTTGAGAACCGCGATCACCCAGGAACATACGCCGCGAGCAAACCCGCCGACACACGCACCACAGCATCTCGCGACACCGAACTCGATTTCGCAGGCGATTCCAGAACCCTGAAACCCTCGATCGCCCCCGCAGATCCTTTGCGAAAGACAATCACCCGCCTGCAACCACACTCTTTCGAACCGCAATAAGCCGGGAATCCACAAGAGATCCACCAGCCAGGAAGATACAGGACTGCAGTTTCCGCATCTTCGATTCAGCCCCGCAACCAAGGCTGCGGAGCCATGTTGTCTTCATTCACCCGAGAATCAGCTGGCCCCGGGGACCAACTTGATCTTGATGTCGACACCAGCAGGCAATGACAGCTTGTTCAGCGCGTCAATCGTCTTGCCGGGGGGCTGCAGGATATCGATCAGACGCTTGTGCGTCCGGATCTCAAACTGCTCGCGTGACTTCTTGTCGATGTGCGGACTGCGCAACACCGTGTAGCGCTCAATCCGGGTCGGAAGGGGAATCGGGCCATGCACAATCGCACCCGTCCGCTTTGCCGTATCGACAATTTCGGCAGCCGACTGATCGAGCACCGAGTGATCGTATGCTTCCATCCTGATGCGAATGCGTTCTTGCTTCTTACCGGCCACCCGGTCACCCTTTCCGACGTCGAAAACGCGCTGAAAACTCGACCTGAATTCTTTTCCCTGAAAGCCACCGCCACACCGCGGAGGGGGGGAAAGTCCGCCAGTTTATTCCCGGCTGGTTGATGTGTCAACTCTGTCAGAGGCGTTTTCCGGAGTGAAATCCACACCGGCAGACTACCCCAACATCTCCCGCAACACTTCCGCCGGTGCTTCCGCATACCGGCTGGGCTCCATCGAATACGACGCCCGCCCCTGTGACAGGCTGCGCACATGCGTCGAATACCCAAACATCGTCGCCAACGGAGTTTCCGCATGAATGACCTGCAACTCGCCCCGCTGCTCGGTCCCCGTGATCAACGCCCGACGACTCATGAGATCTGAATGAATGTTCCCCATGAACTCGTCAGGGGTGGTCACCTCGAGCCGCATGATCGGCTCCAGCAGCACCAGATTGTCTTCACTGACCCCCTGGTGGACCCCATCCAGCGTTGCTGCCTGGAAGGCCGCCTCGGGATTTTCCAGCTCGGTCATCGAGACATCCCGGATCGTGAACCGGACCTGGATCAGCGGGTAACCCAGCAAACCGGCTCCCTGGGCTCCATCCCGAATCGCCTGCTCAATCACCTGCTGCAATGCGGGCGAGAGATCCGAAGACCCCAGCCGGTTGACCACAGCGATCGCCTCTTCCCCCTGGTAGGGCTCCAGCTCGAGCTCGACCCGGGCCGACTGCATCACACCCGCCACTTGCCGGGAGAACTCCCCGGTCACCTTCCGCGGACTGCGGATCGTCTCCCGGTAGCTGACGCGGGGCTTGTGCACCCGCACATTCAACTTGAAATCACGGGTCATCCGGTTGCGGATGATCTCAAGGTGCAATTCCCCCATCCCGCTGATGATCGTCTGGCCGGTCTCTTCGTTGACCACCGCCCGGAAGGTCGGATCCTGCCGGGCCAGCAACGTCAGCGTCTCGGCCAGCTTGCGACGGTCGGCGGAAGACTCCGGTTCCACCGCCATCGAGATCACCGGCTCGGGGAAGCTGATACTCTCCAGGGCAATCGGGTGATTTCCTTCGCACAGCGTATCGCCCGTCACCGTATCCTTCAGACCGGCGATCCCCACGATGTCGCCGGCCTCAACGGACTCCGCAGGAATCTTCTCCCGGCGGTCGGCATGGATGTGCCACAGCTGATTGACCAGCTCTTTCTTTCCAATTCGCGGATTCAGGACCCGTGCCCGCGACTTCAAGACGCCCGAATAGACGCGCACAAAGCACAGATCCCCGTGCGGATCGGCCTGGATCTTGAAGATCAACCCGCAAAACGGCTCGTCAGCCGACGGCTTCCGGGTCTCAACTGTCTCTTTCTTCGCCCCCGGGCGCATGCCGCTGACGGCCGGTCGATCCGCCGGACTCGGCAAATAGGCACCGACCCCATCCAGCACCGGCTGCACACCGATGTAGTTCAGGGACGAGCCGCAAAACACCGGCTCCAACTGCCGCTGCAGTGTCCCTTGCCGCAACAGCCGCCGGAGTTCCGCAGGATCGATCGGCTGCTCTTCGAGATACTTTTCCAGCAGGGCGTCATCCAGCAGGGCCAGCTGCTCGATCATCCTGCCACGCCACAGCTGCGCCAGATCGCGGTACTCTTCGGGAATTTCGGCCGCGTCGATTTTCGAACCCTGGGTCGCCGGGTCGAACAGCAGAGCCTTCATCTCCACGAGGTCGATGACCCCCCGGAAGGGATCCGACTCGCTGGGAGAACCCTCTCCCAGAGGAATCACCACAGGCACCGGGTTGCCCTGCAGACGGTCACGGATCTGGTCGAGGGTGCGTTCAAAATTCGCACCGATCCGGTCCATCTTGTTGATGTAGCAGATGCGGGGAACACCGTATTTGTTGGCCTGCCGCCAAACGGTCTCGCTCTGCGCCTCGACCCCTTCCCGGGCCGAGAACACCACCACCCCGCCATCCAGCACCCGCAGGCTGCGTTCCACCTCGGCGGTGAAATCGACGTGCCCGGGGGTGTCGATCAGGTTGATGTGCCAGTCTTTCCACCGGCAGGTGATGGCGGCCGAATAAATCGTAATGCCACGCTGCTGCTCTTCCGGGTCGAAATCGGTGACGGTCGTGCCGTCATCGACATCCCCCATCCGGTGCGAGGCACCGGCGTAGAACAGAATCCGCTCGGTCGTTGTTGTCTTGCCCGCATCAATATGGGCAATGATGCCGATATTGCGGATCCACTCCAGCTTGGCGGGCATACTCCACGACCAGGATCAGGGTTACCAGGCGAAGTGGGCGAACGCCTTGTTGGCGTCGGCCATGCGGTGCACGTTGTCGCGCTTGGTGACGGCAGCCCCTTCGCGCTTGTACGCGGCGAGCAGTTCGTCGGCGAGACGCAGGTGCATCGGGCGCCCCTTCTTCTCCCGGCAGACTTCGAGCAGCCAGCGGATCGCGAGAGCCTGCTGTCGCTTCGAATTCACCGGGGTGGGAACCTGATAGTTCGCACCACCAACACGGCGGGAACGGACTTCAATGCCCGGCTTGATGTTTTCCACCGCCTGGGTGAAGACCTCAATCGCCGGCTGGTCGGTCACCTTCTGGGCAATGACGTCCAGGGCTCCGTAGAAGACCCCCTGCGCGACGCTCTTCTTCCCGTCGTGCATCAGGCAATTGATGAACTTCGAGGCCAGCACCGAGTGGTACTTCGCATCGGGCTTGAGCTGCTTGGCACTTGCCGTGAATTTCTGAGCCATCTTCCTTCCAACCTCACACGAAACGCATCACCAATCGCATGCCACCCCCCGCTTCCACCAAGCGGGGGACCAAACCCGGATTCGCTCCAGGCGCCCAACTCCACACACCCGGCACCCCGGGCC
>Ga0255270_1000014_pt1 | contig 17545 bp, 18 predicted proteins | sample AtltaT_31_FD_183708 | JGI IMG/M metagenome (GOLD analysis project Ga0255270, IMG submission 183708) | Metatranscriptome of freshwater microbial communities from Altamaha River, Georgia, United States - Atl_Atl_RepB_8h (Metagenome... | ecosystem: Environmental > Aquatic > Freshwater > River...
GAAAGATTAACGGTCAACTTCACCAAATACGATATCCTGAGTCCCAATAATTGTTACAACATCGGCAAGCATATGATTTTTTGACATGAAATCAATTCCTTGAAGATGTGCAAAACCAGGGGCACGGATTTTACAACGGTAAGGTCGATTTGTCCCATTACTTACTAAATATACACCAAATTCTCCTTTTGGAGCTTCGACAGCTGTATATGTTTCTCCGGCTGGTACAGAAAACCCTTCAGTATACAATTTAAAGTGATGAATTAACGATTCCATCGACGTTTTCATGTGTGTTCGCGATGGCGGTGTAATTTTACGATCATCAGCTTTAATTTCCCCTTGAGGCATTTCTTGAAGACATTGTAAGATGATACGAAGACTTTGACGCATTTCTTCAACGCGAATTAAATAACGATCGTAACAATCTCCACGTGATCCAACTGGTACCTGAAAGTCCATTTTACCATATACATCATATGGTTGAGTTTTTCGTAAATCCCAAGCGATTCCAGAACCACGAAGCATAACTCCAGAGAATCCCCAATCTAACGCCTGGTCAGCAGTTACAACACCAATGTCAACAAGACGTTGTTTCCAAATTCGATTTCCAGTTAACATCTCCTCCATTTCATCAATTCGCGATGCAAATTGACGTGCAAAACGATAAATATCTTCGCTTAATCCTAGAGGTAAATCCTGCGCAACACCTCCCGGACGAATATATGCTGCGTGCATACGCGCTCCAGACACACGTTCGTAGAATTCCATAAGTTTTTCGCGCTCTTCAAACCCCCAAAGAAATGGAGTTAAAGCTCCAACATCCATCGCGTGACATGTTAAGGCCAACAAGTGGTTTAAAATTCGAGTAATTTCAGAAAATAAAACTCGAATGTACTGAGCACGTAATGGAACTTCACAACGGAGAAGTTTTTCCACTGCTAAAGAGTACCCGTGTTCTTGACACATCATCGAAACATAATCAAGACGGTCAAAATACGGAAGCGCTTGTAAATAGTTTTTATATTCAATTAATTTTTCAGTACCTCGGTGCAACAATCCAATGTGTGGATCCGCACGCTGAACAACCTCACCATTCATCTCTAATACAAGACGAAGAACTCCGTGAGCAGCTGGGTGCTGAGGTCCAAAATTTAACGTAAAATTTTTTAACGTTTGACGTTTTACTGCTTTTTCAATAGCCATAAAAAATAATTTTTTATATTAATTTTTTTCTTTGTGAGTTACCCTTCAACAAGAAAAAGTCTCACAAAGAAAAACCCTAACTTTATTATTCTACATCAGACATTGAATCCGATGAACTCGTGAATAGGAAAGTCAAGAAAAATAAAAGATACAAGCGAGAATCAACAAATCCCTCTAGGACATCCCAAAGTGCAACGCACGTAATCGCAAGCGTTACTCCTAATACCATAAAGACAGCATAGTGAGGAATTAATCCACTTTGTAATGATCCAAGACGTCGACTCCATTGAGGGAATGTATCAATAATTCCATACGGACCTAAGATTTCAAACCACCCCTTATCTAGACTCTTCCACGATACATGGTATCCAAAGTCAAGAGCTTTTTGAGCAAAGAACTGGTTGTATACTTGATCAAAGAACCATCGGCGACTTGCCATTGTATATAGGCCACGACCCATTGGTGTTAATTTAAATTTATAAATTAAACGAGACCAGTGAAACGTTGCAAAATATGCAACAAGAGCTCCAGCTCCAGTAAGTCCAAGTGGTAAAAGCTTCGTGCTTTGTGGGATATATTCAGACTCTAACAAGAGTGAATTTTTTGGTAATACAAAAACTGCATTTCCCCAGAAATTCGTCCCAAGACCTACAAACATATCACTGAAAACATAACCAACGAAAATACTTCCCCAGGCTAGTAAAATTAACGGTAGAGCCATAATTGGAGGTGCGTCATGCGCGTGTTCCAATGTCTGCGCAGAAGCAGCTGTTGGCGCAAAGAATGTCATAAATAACAATCGGAATGAATATAGTGATGTCAAGAAAACACACGTTGTTCCAAACCAATATGCAAAGTTACCACTAATTGTGTATGTTGCGTAGGCAAGTTCTAAAATTCGATCTTTTGAATAAAACCCAGTTAAATACGGGAATCCAGCAAGTGCTAATGAACCAATTAGCATCATACTATATGTAAATGGAAATAAACGAACAATTCCACCCATTTTTCGCATATCTTGCTCATCTGAAAGACCGTGAATAATAGATCCAGCACTTAAGAATAATAACGCTTTAAAGAAAGCGTGGTTCATTAAGTGAAAAACTCCAACTGAATATTGAGATAAACCACATGCAAAGATCATGTAACCTAACTGACTACACGTTGAATACGCAATAACACGTTTTAAATCGTTTTGTACAAGACCTGTTGTCGCTGCAAAAAAACATGTCATAGCCCCAATTACTGTAACTACGACAAGTGCATTTGGTGCATATTCAAACAAAGGTGAACAACGAGCAACTAGAAATACTCCAGCTGTTACCATGGTTGCTGCGTGAATTAACGCAGATACTGGCGTTGGTCCTTCCATTGCATCAGGAAGCCATGTGTGTAAACCTAATTGAGCAGATTTTCCAATGGATCCAATAAATAATAAAATACAAATAGTTGTTAACGCGTCAACTTCCATTGTACAAAATACAAACGAAGTTTCGGCTAATTTTGGTGCACAGGCAAATGCGCACGCAAAGTTCACTGATTGACACTGCGTATACAACGCCATAATTCCTAAAGCTAAACCAATATCACCGACACGGTTCATTAACATAGCTTTAATAGACGCTTTAGACGCTTGTAAACGTGTAAACCAGAAATTAATTAAAAGGTATGAAGCTAAACCTACACCTTCCCACCCAAAAAAGAGTTGAAGGAAGTTATCTGCAGTTACAAGCATTAACATACAGAATGTAAATAATGATAGATAGCTCATAAATCGTGGTAAATGGGGATCATGTTCCATATACGAAACACTGTACAAGTGTACCAGTGTACTTACCCATGTAATAACAACAATCATTACACTTGTAAGCGTATCAAAATAGAATCCCCACCCGGCATCAAATAATTCCGATCCGAACCATGTATAAAATGGAACTGAACATGGACTTCCGCATAAAGCAACTTCATAAAAGACAATTCCACTTAAAATTGCGGACCCAAGAACACTTCCTGTTGTTACAAGAACCGCCCCACGAGATCCAATGAGAAATCCAAATAGTCCAGCTGCACAACTCCCCAAAAGAGGTAAAAATACTAGAAGTAAGTACATACAAAAAATGACTTTTTGAGTTAAACTATTATAAAATTAAGAAACTTTTGTAACAGTTTTTGCAAATTCTCGAGTATTCTGTTCGAACACTTCTTGACGTTTAACATGAACTCCTTTGTGAAGTGTTAAAACAATTGCACCAAGCATTGCGACTAAAAGAATGAGACTTGCAACAATAAAAAAATAGAAGTAGTATGTGTAAAGTAAAACACCAATACTTTCTAAGGGTGTGACTGCTTCTAACAATTGTGCCCAAGAAGTCCAAGGACCTGGACTTATCTGAGGCGCGGATGTCCACATTTCAGGTGACCCTAACCACGGGATTAAATCATTATTTACAATAAGAACCATTTCACCTAAAAATAACAATCCTAGAAATCCTCCAATTGGCACATAACGGAGCTTTCGTTCTGAAATCTCTGCAAGTTTAATGTTTAGCATCATAACAACGAATAGAAACAATACGGCAATCGCTCCTACGTAGACAACTAAAAAAATCATTGCAAAAAAATCAAGACCTAATAAAATTAAAAGTCCAGCACTGTTAAAGAAGACTAAAATTAGGAATAACACCGAGTGCACTGGATTTCGTGATTGAATTACCATAATTCCAGATGCAATGGCGAAACTTGAAAATAAATAAAAGAGCCACGTCATATATAAACAAATTTTTGAAGGTATATAAATTATGTATACATTATAAAAAATGTATCATTAAACTCCTTGAAATGCGCTAAAAAGGAGATATCGAATCTCTTTTAAAGGTAATGCTTTTGCTGCTTTTACATTCCAATTTAATTGAAACCCCTGAAATCCTTGGAAGACATCCGATAGTGGCTCCAATTCAAAAAATAGAAATGGATCGCGATACCCACGATTAATTTCCATAAATTTTGTTTTTTCAGACGCACTTAAGATTTGCCAATCGTATAAACGAGGCAAATAAAACAAAGCATACTTTTCAAAGAATTTAAAAAGTACATTTTTTCGGAGCGTAACACAACACCCAATGACAGAATTTTTACGTAAACGAAACGCTGCCACTGATTTACGAGACCAAGTTAGAGTTGCTTTTTGACCAGTCAAATACTCAAATGCCATTAAAACAGGTAATACTTGTTTTTTATCTTGAACAATATCTGATGAACTTGAGTGTAACACCAATTTGTCAAATTTTGGAAGCTCGTTGATATTTGAAATTGGTAATTTCAGAATAAGATCAGGACACACAATGTGTTCGTAATATGTAGAAAATCGAGTCATATAAAATAGTTAGATATTATTAAACTTTACCCGACTTATGAAACTTTTGAGCAAGTCGTGATAAAAGATTCAATGAGTAATACATCCATTCGTGATTCTCTGTATTTACAGGAATCGGGAATGTAATATAATCCAATGATGTATTGGAATCCACAAAAGCTAAGACAGGAATTTGAAGACGAAACGCTTCGCGTAATAAAAGAAAATTTTCCTGTGGTCGGCATACAATAAGTAAATCAGGACGTTGACGGAATTTTAACTGTGGTTTTGTGCTACCAGACATATGTTGCAGTTGGTTTGCAGAAGATACGGTTAAAAAACCAGGAAACGCATCTTTCATCTTCTTGTAACGCGGTGATGTTACTCGAAAACTATTCACAAATGGTTTAAACATCGATGTGATAAATCCAAATTGAGAAACATGAGTTGAAATCGACGACCAATTTGTTAGAGTCCCTCCAATCCAGCGATTTCCAGCAATTGCAATCGACGGTTCAAGCTTGTCAGCATATTTTGCTGCAAGTTGACTAAAGGGTGAAAATTCGTGACGTGAGTCAACTAGAAGTAAACGACCTTGGTTACGCAAAATAAGCGATGCAAAGTACAGCCCTTCCGCAGTTGCTTTAAGTGTAACTTCTGGATCAATAATTGTAACGCCATCTCGAATACCTAAAAAAGACTTTGCCATTTCCGGATACCATAATCGATTACCAAAAAAATTCAAAGGTTTATGACCCAATTGGGTTTTCATTTGAATCATTTGTGAAAGGCGCTCCTCAATTCGTTTCACTTTTTTGGATTGATTTAGAGTAAGCTTTGACTTCTGTGTATGTTTGTATTGTGTCATATGTATTAAAAATTACAAAAAAGTAAGTGACAAGACCACGCATCCTCGGATTGAAAGTTTCAGTTTAAAAAACTGAAACCTTCATCTGTATACGAGTAATCTTATCTTTTGGTTTATACCAAAAAATAAACACCAAAAATGATGTTTGAATTAAAATACGAATAAAATTAAGAATGCCATCATTAATGCGAATAAAGCAATCGCTTCAGTTAAAGCGAATCCTAAAATAGCATATCCAAATAATTGTTTTGTTAATGATGGGTTACGAGCTACAGAGTTAATTAAAGATCCAAATACAATTCCGATCCCCGCTCCAGCTCCTGCTAATGCGATTGTGGCACATCCTGCACCAATAAGTTTTGCTCCTTCAAACATATCGAAGTAGTTTTTTTATACAGACTTAACGGAAACATTGACGAGTCAAACCAATGGCTGAAATCGTCATTAAAAAATATTTTTGGATTGTTTTTCGTAAGGGTCGAGTTATTTGCGAGTGTTTAACTCCAGTCTAACGCCCCTTTACGCCATTCGTACACGAAACCAATCGTAAGAATGATTAAGAAAACCATCATTGACCAAAATCCGAAATGACCAACTTTGTTTAGAACAACTGCCCATGGAAATAAAAATGTTACCTCCAAGTCAAAAATAATGAATAAAATGGCAACTAAATAAAATTGAATATCAAATCGTCCTCGAGCATCATCAAATGGGTCAAATCCACATTCATATGCAGAAATCTTTTCTGGATCAACTCGACGTGTTGCAGTCAAAAACGGTAGAATTAGTAAAGCTAACGCTAATAGGGAAGCGATACCAAAATAGATTAAAATACCAATATATTCAACCATAGGTGTTATCTATATTTTTTTTACTTCTGATCTATAAAACCAGAAAGTATATATTAAAAGCACTTCAACCTCAGAAAACTTTACTATACGAGAGCGACGGGATTTGAACCCGCGACTTTTGGCGTGACAGGCCAATACTCTAACCAACTGAGCTACGTCCTCAATACGCACACAGAGTTATTTACGTATTCTATGTATATGGTTGCCCCATTCACCGTTTATAAAGAGATCATGGTCTGATCTCTTTATACCGGATGTGGTCTTTGTACCATACATTTTCTGAATTATGGAATATACCCTTTGAAGTATGCTGTGTTACACGATAATTATATAAAAATATAATTATCGTGCCGCAGAAAGTGTTTGGTGTGATACAACTTCATTCGCTTCATCATTTTTGTAGTGGATCAAGAATGATTCCAGTTTACCTAAGAAAGGCATAAAAATTAAGAAGTATACAAAGAAGTACACAGATGCAAGCTGTCCAATTAAGATGTACGGGTCTTCAACTGGCTCTTGCCCAATCCAAACTAAAATAATACAGTCAGCAACAAGTAACCAAAACGCTTTTTTGTGTAATGGACGGAATGCTGAGCTTCGTACTTGTGAAGAATTAACAAATGGTAATGCTAATAGTGAAATAAATACTAAAGCAATTGCTGCAACTCCTCCAAGTTTATTCGGAATACTACGTAAAATAGCATATACCCATAGGAAATACCACTCAGGTACAATATGAGCAGGTGTTGACATTGGGTTCGCTGGGATATAGTTATCAGGGTGTCCCAATACATTTGGATAAAAGAATACAAAGATTGAGAAAACAACGGCAAATGCCATCCATCCAACTAGATCTTTAACATAGAAATAAGGATAAAAAGTTACCTTATCTACTGATGAATTTGTACCAAGAGGGTTATTTGAACCATATTGGTGTAATGCAGCAATGTGTACAAGTGACGCACCAGCAATAATAAATGGTAATAGGTAGTGTAAACTGTAAAAACGGTTTAATGTTGCATTATCAACTGAGAAACCACCCCATAACCAAGTTACAATCGTATCCCCGACAACGGGAATTGCACTGGCTAAACTTGTAATTACTGTCGCACCCCAAAAACTCATCTGTCCCCAAGGTAAAACATACCCGATAAATGCAGTAATAATCATAAGTAAAAGAATAATTACTCCGATACACCATAGAAATTCACGTGGACTCGCGTAGCTTCCATAGTATAATCCACGAAACATGTGAATGTATACAACCATGAAAAACATACTTGCCCCGTTTGCATGAGTGTAACGTAATAACCATCCCCCTTCAACATCACGCATAATGTGTTCAACACTTAAAAAAAGCTAAATCTACATGCGGTGTGTAGTGCATTGCTAGAAAAATCCCAGTTGCAATTTGCACCATTAAACATAGACCAGCTAAACTTCCATATCCCCAGTAATAGTTTAAATTACTCGGTGATGGATAATCAACTAAATGTTCATTAACAGTTGATAACAGAGGTTGCTTTAAAATAGAAACGCGTTTCATATATAAAACTTTTATATGTATTTGAAATAAAATTCCTAGAAAGGAAAGTTTTTGGAATGTCATTTATCAAAACGATATTAAACATCCCAAAATAAAAGAAAAATTAGTGCAGGTGAATTGCATCATTTAAATAAATACATACAAGAATTGTAAAAACATAGGCTTGTAAGCAGGCCACTCCAATTTCTAATCCAGTTAATGCAAAAACAATGATAACTGGAATAACTGACGCCACAGCAAGAATTCCTCCTACTGAAAGCATTGACCAAGCGAAGCTACTAATAATTTTTACAAGAGTATGCCCTGCCATCATATTCGCGAATAATCGAACACCAAGACTTACTGCACGGAAACAGTATGATACCAATTCAAGAACGACTAAAAGTGGTGCTAAAATTAGTGGTGCCCCTTTTGGTAATAAAAAGCTAAAGAAATGCAATCCGTGGTGTTGGAATCCAACAATTGTAATTCCAATAAATAGAGATAATGATAGCCCAAATGTTACAACTAAATGACTTGTCGCTGTAAAACTATAAGGGATCATTCCAATTAGGTTTGCACTTAATAGGAATAAGAACGTTGTAAATACTAATGGAAAGTATTTACGACCATGAGGGCCAATTTGTTCCTCCACTAAACTTCTTACAAATTGAAAAATCATTTCCACGATTGACTGCCAACGTGAAGGTACAAGATACCCACCATGAACAGTTACAAGATAACATAGTAAACTCACCAACCCAGTTGCTAAAAACATGTAAAGCGCAGAGTTTGTAAATGAGAAGTACACGTTACCAATGTGTAGTGGAACGATACTAATAATTGAAAATTGTTCTAGAGGTGTCGAAATCATAAAATAATGTGTATAGATTTTAAGTAAAGAAATCTTTACTTAAAAAAGAGAAGTTCATCTGCATATAGAAAGAGACCTTACGGAAACATGTAATCACCGTAAAGTCTCAATATACATGTAATGTAAATCTCCCAAACTCCTTGATTCAAAGGAATGGATTCGAGACCATTAAGCCCCTCCCCAGTAATAAATAGATACAAAAAGGAAAAGCCACACAACGTCAACCATGTGCCAGTACCAAGCCGCAGCTTCGAACCCGAAATGGTGTTGTTTTGTGAAATGGAAACGAATTAAACGAACCAAACATACAGTCAGGAAAATTGTTCCGATGATAACGTGGAATCCGTGGAATCCAGTTGCCATGAAGAATGTCGATCCGTAAATTCCATCAGAAATATCAAAAGGAGCCTCAAAATATTCATATGCCTGGAATCCAGTAAAAACAGCGGCAAGCGCTACAGTTACTGCTAACGCAATGATCGCCTGTTTACGGTATCCGGCTAAAATAGCATGGTGTGCCCAAGTTACAGATGCCCCAGATGTTAAAAGGATAACCGTGTTTAAAAAAGGAATCTCCCAAGGATTTAAAACTTGAATACCTTGTGGAGGCCATACGGCTCCAATTTCAATTGTTGGTGATAAGCTTGAGTGAAAGAATCCCCAGAAAAATGCTACGAAGAACATAATTTCAGATAAGATAAAAAGAAGCATACCATAACGCAGTCCTTGCTGAACAACGGCTGTGTGATGCCCTTCAAATGTTCCTTCACGCACAACATCACGCCACCAAACAAACATCGTGTATAAAACCATGAAAATTCCGAAAGGAAGAACAATGTCTCCTCCGTCATATCCATGCATATACATTACACCACCAAACGTTGTTACCAACGCTGCAAGTGATGCAACAAAAGGCCATGGACTTGGATCAACCAAGTGATAAGGGTGTTTTTGTAAACTCATAGACCATTTTATTTAATCTACCTTTAAGTCATTGACTTAAAGTTTTTATTGTCGTGTAATACGACAACAGCTTAAAATATATTTTAAGCTTCTTCAATTTTGTTTGAGACCCATGCAACGTAATCTGAAAGTGGTACAGCTTCCACAACAATTGGCATAAATGCGTGGTTTGTTCCACAGATTTCGCTACATTGTCCATAGAATACACCTTCACGTTGAATAAATGCTGGAACTTGGTTTAAGCGACCAGGAACAGCATCACATTTAATCCCTAATGAAGGCACAGCCCAACTGTGAATTACATCAGCTGCAGTTACAATAAAACGAAGATGAGTATTTACAGGAACTACAACACGGTTATCAACTTCTAAAAGACGAAGCTGTCCAGGTTCTAAATCATCTTCAGGAATCATGTAACTATCAAAAGCTACTGCTGGTTCATCCGATGTATTATAGTCACTGTACTCATAACTCCAGTACCATTGGTGCCCGATTGCTTTCACTGTAACAGCTGGATCAACAATCTCATCCATACTGTACAACAATGCAAACGACGGAATAGCGATACACACTAAAATTAAACTTGGTGCAATTGTCCAAGCAATTTCAATCGCCGTTCCATGCACAATCTTTTCTGGCATTGGGTTACGTTTCGCGTTAAAATGATAAAGTGTTCGACCTAGCATCCAAGTAACAAAAAGAACAATCGCCACAATAAAGAAAAAAATATCATGGTGAAGATCGATAATTCCTTGCATTACTGGCGTTGCTGGATCCTGAAATCCAATCTGCCAAGCCTCGGGAGCATCCAAGAATGAAATCGTTGGAGCACTCCAAAATAAAAACCCAAGAAGAAAACGCATAGTGTTTTTTATTTTTCTTGAAAAACAAAATAATGATCAAAATCTTATAACAAGATAGATCAGTATTTTTTATTAATAAATGGACATGTAGGCCATTCTATTGATTAAAAAATAAACCAACTACATAAGAAATATGTATTGGCATTATGTTGTAAAATATTATCAAATCTCCCCACAAGCGGTTACCACCAACGATAACGCAAATAGGCACGATTTGTTGTTGCAGTTTTATGCAAATTGTCGCGTTTTTGGCGCGGTGTCCCTCGTTGTAAATATGCGTCAAGTAGCTCTTCAGACAAGTTATCAGCAAACCCGCGATTCCCAGTTTTTTTACGAGAACGCGCTGCCTCAATAATCCATCGAATAGCCAATCCTTGACCACGACCTACGGGCACTAAGCATGGAATTTCGCGCGAAATTCCAGCAATTTTCTTTGAACGAACTTCAACGCTTGGACGTACATTCTCAATGACTTGAGCAACAAATTCAAAATCGTGGATAGCAACACTGTTTTTATCCGCGTGAGTTTCCAGTTTGTGCTGAGCGATTTGAATGGCCTTAGACAATAAAGTAAATGCTTTCTGCTTTTTACCGTGTTTCATTAAACCATGAATCAATTTTTGAAACACTGAAATCTGTCCAGTTTGATCGGTATGAACCCAATATAATGCTTTATCGTGATTATATTTTAATCTCATAAATTAGTATATATTATTTATTTTTTCGAGTTCCGTATTTTGAACGTCCTTTGCGACGGTTCACAACTGCTTGCGTATCCAAGACACCACGAATAATATGATATTTCACCCCCGGTAAATCCTTCACACGACCACCACGAATCAAAACCACAGAGTGCTCTTGTAAGTTATGCCCCTCACCTGGAATATATGCTGTAACATCTAGACCATTTGAAAGACGCACCTTTGCAACTTTTCGCAATGCAGAGTTTGGTTTTTTTTGGAGTACGTGTAAACACGCGTAAGCATACACCACGTTTTTGAGGACAGCTGTTTAAAGCAGGCGTTTTTGTAGACGCTTTAAACATTTTTGATGTACGACGACTGTTTTTTAAACGTAAAAGTTGTTGTGTAGTAGGCATAGTATATAGAGAAATAACTAAATAAAGATATTTATTGCGTAAAGTGTACAATTAAAATGGCCACCCTACGCAATATAAATCATAAGAATATTAACGAGGAAACAGAGTTGCTTGTGTTAATACATTTGTTACAGAACAACGCATAACCTCTAAAAATGGCTCAGGTGCTACACCCATAAAAAGAACTCCCACGCAAAATGGAATTAGAATGAAAAATTCACGGCGTGATAAGTCACTAAATGCAGCAATGTAGTACGGTTTTGGAAATCCATAGACAATACGGTTACATAACCATAATGCATAGGCTCCACCTAGAACCATTCCCGACGCAGCAACTGTGGCGATAAATGTATTACTTTGGAATGCTCCAGTTAATACAAGAAATTCCCCAACGAAACTCGCTGTCCCCGGTAAACTAATGTTTGCCATTGTAAAAAAGACAAAGAATAATGCAAAAAATGGCATCGTCTGTGCACAACCCCCATAGTAACGAACTAATCGAGTTTTATGACGATCATACAAACATCCAACAAGTAAGAAGAGTGCAGGTGATACTAAACCATGAGCAAGCATCAGCATGATTGCCCCTTCAATACCTTGTGCATTTAAACTAAATAACCCTAAAGTTACAAAGTTCATATGGGCTACTGATGAATAGGCAATGATTTTTTTCAAATCAACCTGACGAAGCGTCGTCAACGACCCATAAATAATAGCGATTAAACTCATAGTTTGAACCAAAGGTGTAAAATAAATTGAAGCTTCTGGAAACAATGGAATTGAAAAACGAAGGAAACCATACGTTCCTAACTTTAATAAAATTCCAGCTAAAATAACTGAACCAGCGGTTGGTGCTTCAACGTGCGCCTCAGGTAACCAAATATGCACTGGAATCATCGGAACTTTTACAGCAAAACTTGCAAAAAATGCAAACCATAAAATTAATTGACGCGATTCACTCCATGGTGTCGCATATAAAATTTGTAAATCCGTGGATCCAGCCTCGCTATACATCAATAGGACAGCTAATAACATAAATAGAGATCCTACTAATGTGTATAAGAAAAATTGAAATGCTGCTCGAATTTTTCGTTCACGCGACCCCCAAATACCAATAATACAGAACATTGGAATTAATACACTTTCGAAAAAGATGTAAAATAAAAGTAAGTCAAGAACAGAAAATGCTAAAATAACCAGACTCTCTAAAAGTAAAAAAGCAATACAATACTCTTTCACCGATGTCTGAATACTTACCCATCCAACAAGAATGCAAATCGGAATTAAAAAAGCCGTCAAAATGACGAAAAACACGGAAATCCCATCAACACCCACAAGAAAATGCAGAGAAGAAGATTCCGAAATAAATGGAAGCAGATCAACCGTAAATTGGAATTTCGCCGTCGAACTATCAAATAACACCCATAACATCAGCGATAAAAGAAATGTTACCGATGAAAACAATAAAGCTGTAGTTAAGATACGACGTCGGTCCCAACTTGGAAGGAAGAAGAGAACTCCAGACCCTAGAATAGGTAGGAGGATAATCCAATAGAGTAATGACATAAGATATCTATTATTGTATAATCTTTCTTTGTATTTAAAGTCCGCAAAGCGGCTTCAGTTTATGAATTCCGTAAAAAGGTTTATTTTTACGGAAGCCAATCGAACCCAACTAAAATTCCTGATACCAATACAACCCATGCCAGTGAAAGTGGTAAAAATACTTTCCACCCTAAACGCATTAATTGGTCATAACGGTAACGAGGGAATGCAGCACGAACCCAAATAAAAAGAAAAAGAAATAAGTTTAATTTCATCCCTAACCAAAAAAAACCTGGAATCCAGTGGAACAGAACAAAATCAAACGGAGGTAACCATCCACCTAGAAAGAAAAGTACACATAAAATACTCATTACAAGAATGTTCGCATACTCTCCTAAAAAGAATAAGGTAAACCCCATTGCCGAATACTCAACGTTGTACCCAGCAACCAATTCAGCTTCCGCTTCCGGTAAGTCAAATGGTGCACGGTTCGTTTCCGCTAAACACGAAATAAAGAATAAAATCAACAATGGAAAGAGTGGAACACAAAACCATACTGATTGCTGTGCCATAACAACATCAGTTAAATTTAACGATCCCACACATAATAATACCGTGATCAGAATTAGACCAATAGATACCTCATATGAAACCATTTGGGCTGCAGAACGCAATCCACCTAAAAATCCATATTTTGAGTTACTTGACCACCCAGCAGTAATAATACCGTATACTCCCAGTGATGAAATTGCAAAAATATACAGCAATCCAACATGGATATCTGCAAGTACAACCCCTTCACCAAATGGAATAACTGCCCATGCAACTTGACTTAATAAGAAAGTTAATACGGGAGCTACCAAAAAGATAACAATATTCGCACTACTTGGTAAAATTGGCTCCTTTACCATAAGTTTCACACCATCAGCAATGGGTTGAAATAACCCAAACACTCCAACAACGTTTGGACCTTTACGACGTTGCATTGAAGCCATTACTTTTCGCTCAGCTAATGTCATAAACGCAACAGCTAATAAAAGCGGAACCGTAATACCAAGAATTTTTAAAACACATTCAATCAGTGTAAAAATCATAATAAACTTAACATTGAATAATAATAAAATAAAGAATTATGACATTGTCCTAGACCCTTCAAAAGAAAAGACAAGGACAATATCATTTGAAAAACTCTTTATACGTGCAAATCACTGTATATTATGCTGAGCGAGTTGCAAGAAAGCGCGTAGTAAACCCTTCGAAGAATTGTTTCAGTTTCCCTTGTAATTCATCCGAAATTTGTTTTTGATCACGAATCGCACTTAATAATGCTGGATCAATTTCTTGTTGTAATGCTGCTTCATACGCTGCGATATCAGACACGTTTAATTTGTCTAAGTATCCCTTTGTTGCGGCATATACAATAATAACTTGACGCTCAATAGGCATTGGTTGGTACTGCCCTTGCTTTAACATTTCAGTTAAACGTTCTCCACGTTTTAACAAGTATTGCGTTGAAGCATCAAGATCTGATCCGAACTGAGCGAACGCTGCAACCTCACGATATTGTGCTAATTCCAGTTTTAATGTACCAGCAACTTGTTTCATCGCTTTTAATTGCGCAGCTGACCCTACTCGGCTTACAGATAATCCAACGTTAATCGCCGGACGAATTCCTTTATAGAACAATTCAGTTTCTAAGAAAATCTGTCCATCCGTAATTGAAATTACGTTTGTTGGAATATATGCAGATACGTCTCCAGCTTGTGTTTCAATAACTGGAAGCGCTGTTAATGATCCAGATCCCAGAGCATCTGACATTTTCGCTGCACGCTCTAAAAGACGAGAGTGAAGATAGAAAACATCTCCAGGGAATGCTTCACGTCCTGGTGGACGACGAAGAAGTAATGACATTTGACGGTATGCAACTGATTGCTTACTCAAGTCATCATAGATAATTAACGCGTGTTTTCCATTGTCACGGAAATACTCAGCCATCGCACATCCTGAGTACGGTGCTAAGAATTGAAGTGGTGCTGGGTCTGAGGCTGTTGCAGCAACAATAATTGAATAATCCATTGCTCCAGCGTCATCTAAAATTTTTACTAATTGTGCAACTGTTGAACGTTTCTGCCCAATCGCTACATACACACAGTATAATTTTTTAGACTCATCCTGTCCTGCATTCACTTCTTTTTGGTTTAAAATGGCATCAATTGCAATCGCAGTTTTACCAGTCTGACGGTCCCCAATAATAAGTTCTCGCTGACCACGTCCAATTGGAACTAAGCTATCTACAGCTTTTACTCCAGTTTGCATTGGCTCGTGTACTGATTTACGTGCAATAATACCAGGAGCTTTCACTTCAACTCGTTGACGAGTTACATCTTTTAATGGTCCTTTTCCATCGATCGGTTGCCCTAAAGCATCAACGACACGACCTAACATCCCAAGACCTACTGGAACGTCTACAATTGTCCCTGTACGTTTTACGATGTCTCCTTCATTAATCGCTGTGTCACTCCCGAAAAGAACGACTCCAACATTTTCATTTTCAAGATTTAAAGCCATCCCTTTTACCCCACTTGCGAATTCAACCATCTCTCCCGCTTGAATGTTGTTTAACCCGTATACACGAGCAATTCCATCTCCAATCGAAAGAACACGTCCGATTTCATCAACAGAAAGTTGTGAGTATGTCTTCGAAATCTTTTCTTCTAATAGTTTCGACGTTTCACTTAATTGTAAAGTCATACTTTGTTTCTTTTTTTATATTGTACACACACCTCATCATAAAGACAAAGAGTGATACTTTATGTGTTTTTAGACACCAGCGTGTGGAAATTCCGTCCACGCACGGTTCATCGATGTATTTTTCACCGATACACGTAAGAACAGACTTAGAAAAATATAAAATTATTTACCAACTCGATTTGCTTACCCCAAGTAAACGACCCTGGGCTGCAAGTTCTCGAAATTGAATGCGCGAAAGGCGCCACTTACGTAAAATCCCGCGACTTCGGCCTGTTAAAACACATCTGTTTCGTACTCGAACAAGAGAACCCTGTCGAGATAATTTGTTTAATGATACAACCGCCTGAGCACGAATCTCAGGAGATAGTGATTGATTTTGTAAAATAAGTTTGTATTGACGTCGTTTTAACTCATCTTTTGTGCATTGCAAACGACGTTGTTTGTCTTTTTGGTTGACTTGAGCCATATTTTTCGTTTTTGTTGTTTTTATTCATGCACTCATTTCTCTTCAACAGAAAAACAAGTACAAGACGTTAGAAACTGTAAACCCTTATTTATAACACACCCACACTTTCACACCAATTTTACCAAAACTCGTTAATGCTGGACGACTTGAAAACCCAACTTTTTCAGAAAACATATGTAGAGATGTTTGACCCCACTGAAAACGTACAGTTTGTGCACGTTGTGCCTTCTTTGATTTACGATTTCCACGACCTGCACACGTCACACGAATTCCAAGTACTGAACCCCATGCTTTATTTGTATTGGATTCCAATTCTTGAATTAGCTGAAGTTTAATTGAACGGAATGGTACACGACGTGCTAATGCGTAGGCCACTTCCTGAGCGATGAAATCTGCATGATGACTCTCCCATGCACTTGTCCATACGTTTACTCCAGTTACAACCTGTTGGTACTTCGACCCAAAAAAGTTTAAAATTGGAGATTTTTTTGCTTCTTTAGGAGTTACTCCACGCGTATATGCAGCTGTTAGTGATGCACATGCGCTATTTTCCGGAGTGTTAATAAGTGCCGCAGTTAATGCATGATGCACAGCCTTTGTTTTTTGTTGAACCGTTGTTGGAAGTACCGGTACTACAGATGTTTTCTGTGACATCACGTTTGTGTCTTTATTTTGCAGTACCTTTTGCTGTTTTTCACTCCTATATGGTCGTACACGATAACGTAAACTTTTATGCATTCGACTTTCTTGAGGGTCAAGTGTACATACTAAATAACGATGACTCTTTGAAGACCCAGCTAATGAAATCTGACCTTCTGGTAGTCCTTTTTGTTTTAGCATCCCTTGAACGTGACTCTCAAGCTTCATCTTTTTTAATTGAAGCGTTGTATAGAACGTATCGCTGTACCAACAATCTGTATATGTTTTATGTGCTGATGGGCATCGTAGCGAGATTGGATTGACTTTTTGTGCCATAATGTAAAATTGATTGTATTCGTTTAACTTAACCCATGTATGGGTCTCGTTGTACTACGGTAGTATATAATATACTACCTATTGCACCCTCTATTTTTAAATGGAACAATTCTGTGGATCGACTTAAAATTGTTACACAAAATGTGTGAAAATGGGGTTATAAATTTATTATTGTGTGTTATATGCTCCCCAAGTTGGACTTGAACCAAC
>Ga0255270_1000036_pt1 | contig 13941 bp, 9 predicted proteins | sample AtltaT_31_FD_183708 | JGI IMG/M metagenome (GOLD analysis project Ga0255270, IMG submission 183708) | Metatranscriptome of freshwater microbial communities from Altamaha River, Georgia, United States - Atl_Atl_RepB_8h (Metagenome... | ecosystem: Environmental > Aquatic > Freshwater > River...
AGGAGATACAGACGTGTCCAAGGAAAAATTCGAACGCAGCAAGCCGCACGTAAACGTAGGGACGATTGGTCACGTTGACCACGGCAAGACGACGCTGACTGCGGCGTTGACGAAGGTGATGGCCGAGACGCACGGTGGTGAGTTCAAGGCGTACGACCAGATCGACAAGGCGCCCGAAGAGAAGGCGCGCGGCATCACGATTTCGACGGCGCACGTGGAGTACCAGTCGAAGGAGCGCCACTACGCGCACGTGGATTGCCCGGGGCACGCGGACTACGTGAAGAACATGATCACGGGCGCGGCGCAGATGGACGGCGCGATTCTCGTGGTGTCGGCCGCTGACGGCCCGATGCCGCAGACGCGCGAGCACATTCTGCTCGCCCGCCAGGTCGGCGTGCCGTACATCGTCGTGTTCATGAACAAGGCGGACATGGTCGATGACAAGGAGCTGCTGGAGCTCGTTGAGATGGAAGTGCGTGAGCTTCTGAACACGTACAAGTTCCCCGGCGATGCGACCCCGATCGTGGTCGGCTCTGCGCTGAAGGCACTCGAGGGCGACACGAGCCCGATCGGCGTGCCTGCGGTGATCAAGCTCGTTGAGGAGATGGACAAGTACATCCCGGTGCCGAAGCGCGACGTGGACAAGCCGTTCCTGATGCCGGTTGAGGACGTGTTCTCGATCTCTGGCCGTGGCACGGTGGTGACGGGTCGTATTGAGCGCGGCATCGTGAAGGTGAACGAAGAAGTCGAGATCATCGGTCTGAAGGACACGGTGAAGACGACGTGCACGGGCGTTGAGATGTTCCGCAAGCTGCTCGATGAGGGTCAGGCGGGCGACAACGTGGGCGTGCTGCTGCGTGGCACGAAGCGTGAGGACGTTGAGCGTGGTCAGGTACTGGCCAAGCCCGGCAGCATCATGCCGCACACGAAGTTTGAGTGTGAGGTGTACGTGCTGACGAAGGAAGAAGGCGGCCGTCACACGCCGTTCTTCAAGGGCTATCGCCCGCAGTTTTACTTCCGCACGACGGACGTGACCGGCACGATCGAGTTGCCGGGCAACACCGAGATGGTGATGCCTGGGGACAACATCAAGATGACGGTCGAGTTGATCGCGCCGATCGCGATGGAAGACGGTCTGCGCTTTGCGATCCGCGAAGGCGGCCGCACCGTCGGTGCAGGCGTCGTCGCCAAGATCCTGAAGTAAAGGAAAGCGAAAGACGAAGCACAGGCCAGTAGCTCAATTGGCAGAGCGGCGGTCTCCAAAACCGCAGGTTGGGGGTTCGATTCCCTCCTGGCCTGCCACTCAGGGTCGAAGATGAACGACATTGTCAGACAGGAAGGCGTCACGGGCGCCGACAAAGCGAAACTCTACGCCGCGATCCTCATCGCGGCGGCGGGCGTCGCTGCGTTCTATTTCCTGAAAGGCGATCAGGACGACTGGGTGCGCTGGTCGGTGTTCGTCGGCTCGCTCGTCGTGGGCGCTCTGGTTTTTGCGGTGTCGCAGTACGGCCGCGATGTTTGGAAATTCGTGCTCGATGCTCGCATCGAGCTCTACAAGGTGTTCTGGCCCACCCGCCAGGAGACCGGCACGATGACGGTGGTCGTCTTCGTGTTCGTCATCATCATGGCGCTGTTTTTCTGGGGCGTTGACGCGGTGCTCAGCTGGGCTACCCGCTCGATCCTCGGCGGCGCAGGCTCGGGGGGCTGATCCGATGGCCTTACGTTGGTACGTCGTTCACGCCTACTCGAACTTCGAGCACCGTGTTGCCGAAGGTCTGAAAGAGCGTATCAAGCGCGCGGGTCTCGAGTCGAAGTTCGGCGAGATCCTCGTGCCCACCGAAGAGGTGGTCGAGATGCGCGACGGGCAGAAGCGCAAGAGTGAGCGCAAGTTCTACCCGGGTTACGTGCTGGTCCAGATGGAGATGGACGAGACCACGTGGCATCTCGTTCACGAGGTCCCCAAGGTTCTCGGCTTCATCGGCGGCACCAAAGAAAAGCCGGCTCCGATCACCGATCGCGAAGCGAATCAGATCCTGCGTCGCGTCGAAGAGGGTGTCGAGAAGCCGCGGCCGAAGGTGATCTTCGAGCCGGGCGAAGTGGTGAGAGTGACAGACGGACCGTTCAATGATTTCAACGGTGTCGTCGAGAACGTGAATTATGAGAAGAACCGCCTGCAGGTGGCGGTGCAGATCCTCGGGCGCTCAACGCCCGTCGAACTCGACTTCTCGCAGGTTGAAAAGGCCTGAGCCCAAAAGGCTCGGGTCGTTTTAGGTAGCGGTACGCGACGGATCGCGCGCCGTAACGGCAAGGAAGCGCATGGGGAGCTCGAGCGATCGGGCGTTTGCACCCAGGAGAGACAACGATGGCCAAGAAAGTCCAAGGCTACGTCAAGCTGCAGGTTCCTGCGGGCTCGGCGAATCCGTCCCCGCCCATCGGCCCGGCACTGGGTCAGCAGGGCGTGAACATCATGGAATTCTGTAAGCAGTTCAATGCTGCGACGCAGAAGGTGGAGAAGGGGCTTCCGATTCCGGTGGTGATCACCGTGTACGCGGACCGCAGCTTCACGTTCATCATGAAGACGCCGCCGGCGGCGGTGCTGATTCGCAAAGCGATCGGCATCGAAAAAGGTAGCGGTACGCCCAACACCAACAAGGTCGGCAAGATTTCGCGCAAGCAGCTCGAAGAAATTGCCAAGACCAAGACGCCCGATCTCACCGCCGCCGATCTCGATGCGGCCGTGCGCACGATCGCTGGCAGTGCCCGTTCCATGGGCGTTGACGTGGAAGGAGTCTGACCATGCCCGCCGTATCCAAACGAATGAAGCCCTGGAAGGACGCTCTCCCGCCGGGCAAGACCTACGCGGTCGATGACGCGCTCAAGCTCGTCAAGCAGTTCGCGAAAGCGAAGTTCAACGAGTCGGTCGATGCCGCCATCAATCTCGGCATCGACGCGTCGAAGTCCGATCAGCAGGTTCGTGGTTCGACGCTGATGCCTCACGGCCTCGGCAAGACGGTCCGCGTTGCCGTGTTCACCTCGGGCCGCAACCAGGAAGCTGCGAAGGCTGCCGGTGCCGATATCGTCGGTCTCGAAGACCTCGCCGAGAAGGTGAAGGCCGGTGAGTTCGACTTCGATGTCGTGATCGCGAGCCCGGACGCCATGCGCGTCGTCGGACAGCTCGGTCAGATTCTCGGTCCCCGCGGCCTCATGCCGAACCCCAAGGTTGGTACGGTGAGCCCCGATGTGGCCGGCGCGGTCAAGAACGCGAAGAGCGGCCAAGTTCGCTATCGCGTCGACAAGGCCGGCATCGTGCATTGCACGATCGGCAAGGCTAGCTTCGAGCCGCAGCAGCTCAAGGAAAATCTCCTCGCGTTGCTCGCCGACTTGCAGAAAGCCAAGCCGGCGACCTCGAAAGGTATTTATTTGAAGCGCGTCACCCTGTCCTCGACGATGGGTCCTGGCGTGCTGGTCGATCAGTCGTCGCTCGGCGGCTGATTGTTGTTTTGAATTGATGCGGGTCCGGCAACGCAAGGCGCCGGGTTCCATCTAAGACCGCAGGCGAGCAGGGGAACGGCTGATGCGTTCCGCCCGCTCTTAATGATCGCCTGCGCAGGTGGTGTGCCGCTCAGACGAGGATCGTCCTCGTATGAAGGTCACCGTCGAAAGGTCCGGCAGGCGACGCGAGTCGTCGGCCGGTGTGTGATCTTCAGGAGAGGAGTAATCAACTAGTGCCTCTGAACCTCGAAGACAAGAAAGCGTTGGTGAAGGAAGTGGCGGAGATTGCGTCTTCGGCGCAATCGGTGGTCGCTGCCGAATACCGTGGTATCACGGTTTCGCAGATGACCGAGCTGCGTGCCAAAGCCCGTGCGCAAGGCGTGTACATGCGTGTCGTCAAAAACACGCTGGCTCGCAAGGCCATGGCTGGCACATCGTTCGAGGCCGTCGGTGCCCATCTCAAGGGCCCGCTCGTCCTCGCCTTCTCGAAGGACGACCCGGGCGCTGCGGCGCGCGTGGTCAAAGACTTCGCGAAGTCGAACGAAAAGCTCGTCGCGACTCTCGTATCCCTCGGTGGCGATGTGCTGCCGGGCAAGGATCTCGAGAAGGTCGCGTCCCTGCCGACTCGCGAACAGGCTCTGTCGATGCTCTTGGGAACCCTCAAGGCGCCGATCGAGAAGTTCGTGCGTACGGTGGCTGCGCCGCACACCAAGCTGGTCCGCACCGTCGCGGCTGTCCGCGACGCCAAGCAGGCCGCCGGCGCTTGATCTTGTTTAGTCTCTGAAACTTTTTGGAGTAACGACAATGGCTGTTAGCAAGGACGAAATCCTCGAAGCAATTTCTCAGATGAGCATCATGCAGGTCGTCGAGCTGATCTCCGACATGGAGAAGAAGTTCGGTGTTACCGCTGCTGCGCCGGTGGCTGTCGCTGCTGTGGCCGGCCCGGCCGCTGCTGCGGCTCCTGCCGAGGAGAAGACGGAGTTCACCGTCATCCTCAAGGAATACCCGGCCGATAAGAAGGTCGGTGTCATTAAGGTTGTTCGCGAACTGACGGGCCTCGGCCTCAAGGAAGCGAAGGACCTCGTCGAAGCCGTGCCGGGCACGCTGAAGGAAGGCGTGAACAAGGCCGACTCCGACAACATGAAAAAGAAGCTGGAAGAAGCCGGCGCGAAGGTGGAAATCAAGTAATTCCGCCGCTTTAGCCGGTGGTTATTACGGTAGATCCGCGAGAAGCGACGCAGCCGGGGCTTGCTGGCCCCGGTTGCGTCGTCGTCTCCGAACAGTTTTGACGAGAGAGGTGACAGATGGCTTACTCATTCACTGAGAAGAAGCGCATCCGCAAGAATTTCGGCAAGCAAGGCAGCGTCCTCGAGACGCCGTACCTGCTCGCTATTCAGCTCGACTCCTATCGCCAGTTCCTGCAGGCCGACAAGGCCGAGGATGGGCGTGAAGACGTCGGTCTGCACGCGGCTTTCAAAACCGTCTTCCCGATCTCGAGTTATTCCGGCAATGCCGTACTCGAGTACGTGAGCTATCGGCTCGGTGAGCCGGTGTTCGACGTCAAGGAGTGCCAACTCCGTGGCCTGACTTATGCCGCGCCGCTGCGCGTCAAAGTTCGCCTCGTCGTGTACGACAAGGAAGCCGCGGGCCCGAAGAAGCCCGTCAAAGACGTGCGCGAACAAGAGGTTTACCTCGGTGAACTTCCGCTCATGACCGACAACGGCACGTTCGTCGTCAATGGCACCGAGCGTGTCATCGTTTCGCAGCTGCATCGCAGCCCGGGCGTTTTCTTTGATCACGACCGTGGCAAGTCGCATTCATCGGGCAAGTTGTTGTTCAGCGCCCGCATCATTCCTTACCGTGGTTCGTGGCTCGACTTCGAATTCGATGCCAAGGACTGCGTGTTCGCGCGTATCGATCGTCGCCGAAAACTCCCGGTGTCGATCATCCTGCGCGCCCTCGGCATGAACGAGGGAGAAATCCTCGATACGTTCTTCGACAAGAACCGTTTCTTCCTCTCCAAGGACGAAACCTCTCTCGAGCTCGTGCCGGCTCGCCTGCGTGGCGAGACCGCGGCCTTCGAGATCCGCATCGGCGACAAGGTCGTCGTCGAAGAAGGTCGTCGTATCACCGCGCGTCACGTGCGTCAGCTCGAGGACGCGGGCGTCAGCCGCCTGGCTGTTCCGCGTGATTACATCTACGGCAAGATTCTCGCTCACGACGTCGTGAACACCGAGACGGGCGAGATCATCGCCAAGGCCAACGAGGTCATCACTGCCGCCTCTGCTGAAAAATTCATCGAAACGGGCATCACCGAGGTCAGCACGCTCTACGTGAACGACCTCGATCGCGGTCCGTACGTCTCCGACACCCTGCGCATCGACCCGACCAAGAACCGCCTCGAGGCTCTGGTCGAGATCTATCGCATGATGCGCCCGGGCGAACCGCCGACTCGCGATGCGGCCGAGAACCTCTTCTCGAATCTCTTCTTCAACCCCGAGCGCTACGATCTGTCGGGCGTCGGTCGGATGAAGTTCAATCGTCGTGTCGGTCGCAAAGAAATCACCGGCGCCAATGTGCTGTCGAAAGACGACATTCTCGACGTGCTCAAGGTGCTGATCGCGATCCGCAACGGCGACGGCACGGTCGATGACATCGATCACCTCGGCAACCGTCGTGTGCGTTCGGTCGGCGAAATGGCCGAGAACGCGTTCCGCGTTGGTCTCGTTCGCGTCGAGCGCGCCGTCAAGGAGCGTCTCAACATCGCGGAGACCGAGCCGTTGATGCCGCAGGAGATGATCAACGCGAAGCCGGTTGCGGCTGCCGTCAAGGAATTCTTTGGTTCCTCGCAGCTCAGCCAGTTCATGGACCAGAACAACCCGCTCTCCGAAGTGACGCACAAGCGTCGCGTTTCGGCGCTCGGCCCAGGTGGTCTCACCCGCGAGCGTGCAGGCTTCGAAGTTCGTGACGTGCACCCGACGCACTACGGTCGCGTGTGTCCGATCGAAACTCCGGAAGGTCCGAATATCGGCCTCATCAACTCGCTGTCGGTCTACGCGCGCACGAATCAGTACGGCTTCCTCGAGACGCCGTACCGTCGCGTCGAGAACGGCCGCGTCACCGACAAGATCGATTTCCTCTCGGCTATTGAAGAGGGTGAGTTCGCGATCGCGCAGGCGAATGCGACGACCAACCCCAAGGGTGAGCTGACGGACGATCTCGTCTCGTGCCGCTTCCAGAACGAATTCACGCTCATGCCGCGTGATCGCATCAACTATATGGACGTGTCGCCGAAGCAGATCGTTTCGGTGGCCGCTTCGTTGATTCCGTTCCTCGAGCATGACGACGCCAACCGCGCGCTCATGGGCGCGAACATGCAACGTCAGGCCGTGCCGACGCTTCGTACGGAGTCGCCGCTCGTCGGCACCGGTATGGAGCGCCCGGTGGCGATCGACTCGGGTGTGACGGTCGTCGCGCGTCGCGGCGGCGTAGTCGACTCAGTCGATGCCTCGCGCATCGTCGTTCGCGTCAACGACGGCGAGACGACCTCGGCCGAGCCCGGCGTCGATATCTACAACCTGACGAAGTACACGCGTTCCAACCAGAACACTTGTATCAACCAGCGTCCGCTCGTATCGGCCGGTGACGTCATCGCTCGCGGCGATGTGCTCGCGGATGGCCCGTCGACCGATCTCGGCGAGCTCGCGCTCGGCCAGAACATGCTGGTCGCGTTCATGCCCTGGAACGGTTACAACTTCGAAGACTCGATCCTTATTTCGGAGCGCGTCGTTCAGGAAGATCGTTTCACGACCATCCACATCGAAGAGCTGACCTGCGTCGCTCGTGACACCAAGCTCGGATCGGAGGAAATCACCGCCGATATCCCGAACGTAGGTGACCAGGCGCTCAACAAGCTCGACGAAGCCGGCATCGCCTTCATCGGTGCCGAAGTGCGTGCGGGTGACATCCTCGTGGGCAAGGTCACGCCGAAGGGCGAGACGCAGCTCACGCCGGAAGAGAAGTTGCTTCGCGCCATCTTTGGTGAGAAGGCGAGCGACGTCAAAGACACCTCGCTGCGCGTGCCCCCGGGCATGGACGGCACGGTGATCGACGTTCGCGTGTTCACGCGCGATGGCGTCGAGAAAGACTCGCGTGCGCTCTCCATCGAGAAGGCTGAGATCGAGCGCGTCCGCAAGGACTTCGGCGATCAGCAGCGCATTCTCGAAGACGACATGTTCCAGCGCGTGCGCGGCATGTTGCTCGGTAAGGTGGCCGCGGGCGGTCCTTCGAAGCTCAAGTCGGGCACGAAGATCACTGCCGAATACCTCGACGGCCTGAAGCGTGACGACTGGTTCGAAATTCGTCTCGACGACGAAGACGCCAACTCGCAGCTCGAAGCCACCGCTGAGCGCATGCGCGAACAGCGCAAGATGTTCGACGCGCGTCTCGAGAATAAGAAGGCCAAGATCACGCAGGGTGACGATCTGTCGCCGGGCGTGCTCAAGATGGTCAAGGTTTATCTCGCGGTGAAGCGTCGTGTACAGCCGGGCGATAAGATGGCCGGCCGTCACGGTAACAAGGGCGTCATCTCGACGATCGTTCCGGTCGAAGACATGCCGTACCTCGAAGACGGTACACCGGTCGATGTCGTGCTCAACCCGCTCGGCGTGCCGTCGCGTATGAACGTCGGTCAGGTGCTCGAAACTCACCTGGGCTGGGCGGCTAAGGGACTCGGACTCAAGATCGGCCGTATGCTCGAGCAGCAGCAGGCCGTCGGTGAGGTTCGCAAGTTTGTCACCCGCATCTACAACGAGTCGGGCGGACAAAAAGAAAAGATCGAAAGCCTCAACGACCAGGAAGTCGTCGCGCTCGCGAAAAATCTTTCGCGCGGCGTGCCGATCGCGACCCCGGTGTTCGACGGTGCTGCCGAAACCGAGATCAAGCGTCTACTCGAAATGGCAGATCTGCCGCTTTCGGGTCAGACGATGCTGGTCGACGGTCGTACCGGCGAGCGCTTCGAGCGTCCGGTGACCGTGGGCTACATGTACATGCTGAAGCTCAACCACTTGGTCGACGACAAGATGCATGCGCGTTCGACCGGACCTTACTCGCTCGTCACCCAGCAGCCGCTCGGTGGTAAGGCGCAGTTCGGTGGTCAGCGCTTCGGTGAGATGGAAGTCTGGGCGCTCGAGGCCTATGGCGCGGCGTACACGCTGCAAGAAATGCTCACCGTGAAGTCCGACGACGTGAATGGCCGTACGAAGATGTACAAAAACATCGTCGACGGAAATCACCAGATGGATGCCGGCATGCCCGAATCGTTCAACGTGCTCGTGAAGGAAATCCGTTCCCTCGCGATCAATGTTGAGCTGGAACAGGATTGAGGTGGAAGTCATGAAAGACCTTCTCAAAATCTTCAAGCAGAACGCCCCGGTCGAGCACTTCGACTCGATCAAAATCGGGCTGGCCTCGCCTGAGATGATCAAGTCGTGGTCCTTCGGCGAGGTGAAGAAGCCGGAGACCATCAACTACCGTACGTTCAAGCCTGAGCGTGATGGTCTCTTCTGCGCCAAGATCTTCGGCCCCGTGAAGGACTACGAGTGCCTTTGCGGCAAGTACAAGCGCCTGAAGCATCGCGGCGTGGTGTGCGAGAAGTGCGGCGTCGAGGTTACCCAGTCGAAGGTCCGTCGTGACCGCATGGGTCACATCGAGCTCGCTTCGCCTGTCGCCCACATCTGGTTCCTCAAATCGCTTCCGTCACGTATCGGTCTCATGCTCGATATGACGCTGCGTGAAATCGAGCGCGTGCTCTACTTCGAAGCCTTCGTGGTGATCGAGCCGGGCATGACGCCGATGCAACGCGGGCAGCTGCTCACCGACGAGATGTATCTCGAGGCCATCGAGCAGCACGGCGACGAGTTCGACGCCCGCATGGGTGCCGAGGCCGTTTACGAGTTGCTGCGCTCGCTCGATCTGCAGGCCGAAGTCGTCAAAGCTCGCGAGGAAATGGGTAACACCAGCTCCGAAACGAAGCTCAAGCGTCTCTCGAAGCGCCTCAAGCTGATCGAGTCGTTCATCGAGTCTGGCAACAAGCCCGAGTGGATGGTGATGACCATCCTGCCGGTGCTGCCGCCCGATCTGCGTCCGCTCGTGCCGCTAGACGGCGGTCGTTTCGCGACGTCCGATCTCAACGATCTCTACCGTCGCGTCATCAACCGTAACAACCGTCTGCGCAGACTGCTCGAGTTGAACGCGCCGGACATCATCGTTCGCAACGAAAAGCGCATGCTGCAAGAAGCCGTCGATGCGCTGCTCGACAACGGCCGCCGCGGTCGTGCGATCACCGGCACTAACAAGCGCCCGCTCAAGTCGCTCGCCGACATGATCAAGGGCAAGCAGGGTCGGTTCCGTCAGAACCTGCTCGGCAAGCGCGTCGACTACTCGGGCCGTTCGGTCATCGTGGTCGGTCCGACGCTGCGTCTGCACCAGTGCGGTCTGCCGAAGAAGATGGCGCTCGAGCTCTTCAAGCCGTTCATCTTCCACAAGCTTCAGCTGCGTGGCGATGCGTCGACGATCAAAGCCGCCAAGCGGCTCGTCGAGCGCGAGGGTCCGGAGGTTTGGGACATCCTCTCCGAGGTGATCCGCGAGCACCCCGTGCTGCTCAATCGCGCCCCGACGCTGCACCGACTCGGCATTCAGGCTTTCGAGCCCGTGCTGATCGAAGGTAAGGCGATCCAGTTGCATCCGCTCGTCTGTACGGCGTTCAACGCCGACTTCGACGGTGACCAGATGGCCGTGCACGTGCCGTTGTCGCTCGAGGCTCAGCTCGAAGCGCGCGCGTTGATGATGTCGTCGAACAACATCCTCTCACCCGCGAACGGCGATCCGATCATCGTTCCGTCGCAGGACGTCGTTCTGGGTCTCTACTACATGACCCGTGAGCGCGTGGGTGCGAAGGGTGAGGGCATGATGTTCTCCGACGTGGGTGAGGCGCATCGCGCTTACGAAACCCGCGAAGTAGACCTGCAGGCTCGCATCACCGTCCGCATCAACGAGACGATCATCGAGAACGGCGAGAAGAAGGCGCGTCGTCGCGTGGTGAAGACCACGGTCGGCCGTGCTCTGCTCTCGGAAGTCATTCCCGAGGGGCTCTCGTTCGACATCATCAACCAGGACATGACCAAGAAGGCGATCTCGGCGACCATCAACGCCTGCTATCGTCAGCTCGGTCTCAAAGATACGGTCATCTTCGCCGATCGACTCATGTACACGGGTTTCCACTATTCGACCCGTGCGTCGGTCTCCTTCGGTATCGACGACATCGTCATCCCCGAACAGAAGGTGAAGATCGTCGCGTCCGCCGATCGCGAAGTGAAGGAGATCCAGGATCAATACGCCTCGGGTCTCGTCACGAACGGCGAGCGCTACAACAAGGTCGTCGACATCTGGTCGCGCGCCAACGATCAAGTCGCCAAGGCGATGATGGAGAAGCTCGGCTCGGAAGAGGCGACGGACTCCAAGGGTCAGAAGCAGCGTCAGAAATCGTTCAACTCGATCTTCATGATGGCGGACTCGGGCGCTCGTGGTAGCGCGGCTCAGATCCGACAGCTTGCGGGTATGCGCGGACTCATGGCGAAGCCGGACGGCTCGATCATCGAGACGCCGATCACCGCGAACTTCCGCGAAGGCCTCAACGTTCTGCAGTACTTCATCTCGACCCACGGCGCCCGTAAGGGCCTCGCTGACACCGCGTTGAAGACCGCGAACTCGGGTTACCTGACGCGTCGTCTCGTCGACGTCGCTCAGGATCTCGTGGTCACCGAAGTCGATTGCGGCACGACCGAGGGTCTCTCGGTTACGCCGATCGTCGAAGGTGGTGACGTGGTCGAAGGCCTCGGCGAGCGAGTGCTCGGTCGCGTGGTCGTCGAAGATGTGCTGCGTCCGGGTGGTAAGGGCGCGGTGTTGATCGAAGCGGGCACGCTCATCGATGAGCATCTCGTTCGCACGCTCGAACAGCACGGCGTCGATCAAGTTCAAGTCCGTTCGCCGATTACTTGCTCGACCCGCTACGGTGTCTGCTCGATGTGCTACGGGCGCGATCTCGCGCGCGGTCGCATCATCAACATCGGCGAGGCGGTCGGCGTCATGGCTGCTCAGTCGATCGGTGAGCCGGGTACTCAGCTCACGATGCGTACCTTCCACATCGGTGGTGCGGCATCGCGAGCGGCTGCGGCCTCGAGCGTCGAGGTTCGCAACAAGGGCACGCTGCGCTTCCACAACGTGAAGACCGTGTCTCACGAGAAGGGCTACCTCGTCGCGGTGTCGCGTTCGGGTGAAATCGGCGTGGTCGACGAGTTCGGCCGCGAGCGTGAGCGCTACAAGATCCCCTACGGCGCGCAAATCGGTTTGACCGAAGGCACTCAGGTGTCGGCCGGTCAGACGGTGGCCACCTGGGATCCGCACACCCACCCCGTCGTCACCGAAGTGGCGGGCTTCCTGCGCTTCCAAGATTTCGTCGACGGTCTGACGGTGACGCGTCAGGTCGATGAGGTCACGGGTTTGTCGTCCGTCGTGGTCATGGACGGCAGCAAGCAGCGCGGTGGCAAAGAATTGCGTCCGACGATCAAGCTCGTGAATGCGAAGGGCAAGGAAGTGCCGTTCGCGAACACGACGATCCCGGCCGTGTACACGCTGCCTGCCGGCGCACTCATCAGCCTCGAGGACGGGGCGAAGGTGTCGGTCGGTGACGTCATCGCCCGTATCCCGCAGGAGTCCTCGAAGACTCGCGACATCACGGGCGGTCTGCCGCGCGTGGCGGATCTCTTCGAAGCCCGCAAGCCGAAGGACCAGGCGATTCTCGCCGAGAAGAGCGGCACCGTGAGCTTCGGCAAGGAGACCAAGGGCAAGCGTCGTCTCATCATCACCGACGAGAAGGGCGAGAAGTACGAAGAGCTCATCCCGAAATGGCGTCAGCTCAACGTCTTCGAAGGTGAGCAGGTCACCCGCGGCGAAGTGATCGCCGACGGTGAACCGAACCCGCACGATATCCTGCGTCTGCAGGGCGTCGAGGCGCTCGCCAACTATCTCGTTCGCGAGATCCAGGACGTTTACCGTCTGCAGGGCGTGAAGATCAACGACAAGCACATCGAAGTCATCATTCGTCAGATGTTGCGCAAGGCCGAGGTCACGAGCGTGGGCGATACGCCGCTGCTCAAGGGCGAACAGCTCGACCGTTCGCGTGCGCTCGATATCAACGATCGCATGGCAGAAGAGGGTAAGCAGGCTGCGTCGCTTTCACCGGTGCTTCTCGGCATCACGAAGGCCTCGCTCGCCACCGAGTCGTTCATTTCGGCGGCTTCGTTCCAGGAAACCACCCGCGTTCTCACCGAGGCTGCGGTCCGTGGTCTCAAGGACGATCTGCGCGGTCTCAAAGAAAACGTCATCGTGGGTCGACTCATTCCGGCGGGCACGGGCTTTGCGGCCCACGCGCATCGTCGGCGCAAGCTTGACGACGCGTCGGCGCGCAGCTTCATGGATGTCGGTGCGGCATCGGGCGGCGAGTCTGACGAGCCGACGGTGGGTGAAGAAGAGGGCGCCGCTGGCTGATGTACGAACCCGTCGCAGAGGATTTGGCGGACGACGATGAGCTCGGCGCCGGCCTCGGCGACCGGCGGAACGCGCTACCGGGGCATCCCACCCCGGTACGCGTCCTGCTACGCGGCCTGGAGTTGATGCAGGCCCTGAGTCGTCACGGGCCTCTCACGACGGCATCGCTCAGTCAAAAGCTTCGGTTGGCGCGCACGACGGTCAACCGCTGTCTCGCGACGCTCGAAGGGACGGGCTTCGTCGAGCGTCTGCCCAACCGACGCTACGCACTCACGGCAAAAGCGGTGACCTTGAGTCACGGCTTCGATGCGGCAACCGAGAGACTCGAAGTCGTACGTGCGGCGATGCACGCGTCGTCTTCACGAGTGCAATGGCCGATGAGCCTCATGAGGCTGCATTTTCCCGACATGTTCATCGAAGACTCGACCGATCGCGAAAGCGGCTTCGCGGTCCAGCACTTCGAGCGCGGCATGTTGGTGCCCGTGCTCGCGACGGCCTCGGGTCGTGCCGTGGTGGCATTCTCGAGCCCGCGCGTTCGCGATTCTTTGCTCGAACATCTATGGCCGAATCGTCCGGCGGACTCATCGATCACCTGGGTTGATCGTGCCGCGTTCGATCGAGAGATGGCCCAAACGCGCGAGCGTGGTTACGCACGCTGCGTTCGTCCGCTGCGATTGACCGAGCAGGGCAGTTTCGCCGTGCCCGTCATGGTCGACGGCGAACCCGTTGCGGCAATCGCTGTGCGATTCGCACTCTCGGCGGTGTCTTTCGAGGATGCGCGTAAGCGTTTCCTACCGGCGCTCTTCGACATCGCCCTCGGCAAGACCGCTCACTGATTCGCTC
>Ga0255270_1000044_pt1 | contig 13344 bp, 10 predicted proteins | sample AtltaT_31_FD_183708 | JGI IMG/M metagenome (GOLD analysis project Ga0255270, IMG submission 183708) | Metatranscriptome of freshwater microbial communities from Altamaha River, Georgia, United States - Atl_Atl_RepB_8h (Metagenome... | ecosystem: Environmental > Aquatic > Freshwater > River...
CAGCAGCAAGGGCTCCAGACCAAATGCCGCCCCCTTGTAAGACAGCAATCGATCCTGGAAGTCCAAGGGCGTGGTCATCAGAGAGGCGCGAATGTGCTGAGAAAGCCCCGGCAGCACCGTGCGCTCGAGCGCTTGAGCCACGGCTTGGCGATAGGGCTCCGCGTGTTTCTTCCAATCGGTACCGCTGTCGAGGTGGGGCACCGGCGAGAGCACGTAAAACGTGTCGCAGCCTGGCGGCGCCATGGACGTGTCGGTGGCGCTGGGGCGGTGCAAGTACAGGCTGAAATCCTCAGACAGGCGGTGGCGCTTGAAAATATCGGTGAGCAGTTCCTTGTATCGCGGCCCGAGCACCATCATGTGGTGCGGCACATCGTCGTAACGCCGGTCCGTGCCGAAGTACCACACAAACAGGCTCATGGAGTAGCGGCCGCGGGCGATGCGCCGGTCCGTCCAGCTGCTGCGCAGCTCTGGAGCGACCAGATTTTTATAGGTCCAGGCCGCATCGGCGTTGGAAACGACGATATCTGCATACAGATTCTGCGCATTGGCCAAGGTCACACCGCTGGCCCGGCCGTCTTGCACATCAATGCGAGCGACCTCGGCGTTACAGCGCAATTGCCCGCCCAGGCTCTCCAGGAGCTTGACCATGCCTTGAATCAGCGAACCGGTACCGCCCATGGTCCAATGGACGCCAAACTGCCGCTCCAAGGCGTTGACCAGGCTGTAGACGCAGGTGACCGAATACGGGTTGCCGCCGATGAGCAGGCTCTGCAAGCTCATGGCCATGCGAAGCTTGGGGTGCTTGAGGTGGCCGGCCACCATCTGGTGCAGGCTGCGCCAGCCACGCATCCGAGCGATCGCGGGCAGCGCCTGCAGCAAATCGACCACCGTGTTGAACGGGCGGGTGCCCAGCACCTCAAATCCGCGCCGGTGGCAGTCGTCGGCCTCGCGCATGAAGTTTTCAAACCCGGCTGCATCGCTCGGGCTGATGCGGCGCACCTCGGCACGCATGCGCTCCACATCGCCGCTGTAATCGAAGTGATCCCCGTCATCGAAGCGGATCCGATAAAACGGGTCGAGGCACTTGAGCGTGACATGATCGGAAAGTCGCTGACCCGCCAATTGCCACAACTCCTCGAGCAGAGCAGGCACCGTGATGATGGTCGGACCTGCATCGAAAACATGGCCATTGACACGGTGCACATAAGCGCGCCCACCGGGTGTATCAAGCTTTTCGAGCACTGTCACCTGCCAACCACGCAATTGCAGTCGGATCGCAGCCGCCAATCCACCAAAGCCACTGCCAATGACAATGGCCCGCGGCCTCTGGGTACTGCCAATGAGTTGACGCGTCTCCAGAAAGTTGATCGCATTCATGGGGCATCGGCCTTCGCAGTGTGAGTCGACAAAGCCACAGCCGAAAGGGGCACACCCGCCGACTGCCCCAGCGGCACACTGGAGACACGCTGACCCATGGCCCAGCCCCAGAGTCTTTCAATGGACATGGGAAAGGCCATGAGCACATGCTCCACGATCGCCAGCGCCAAGAGCGTGGCCAAAAGCACCCAACCGGTTGTCGCAGCGACGGCTCCGGCCCTCACCTCCCAGACCAGCCAACCGAGGGTCAGAGCTGAAAGGGCCAAAGTGAGAAAGAAAAATCTGCTCACAGGGCCAGCCTTGAAGTAGCTCCCCAGATACCTCAGGTGAGGAGGCAAATACTGGGCGCCGGTTTGCGGCACCCCCAGAAAGAGATTGAGCTTGGCCGACAGTCGCATGCACCACAGCAAGGCAAATGTGCACAGGGCCACGTGATTGGGTTGCCCTGTCTGCAAAATCCAAAGCAAAGCAAAATTGATCAGCAGGGCCAACTCGTGATAAGCAATGGCCTGCACCGATTGCACCAGCCGCCTCAAGCCCGTGGCGCCTGGCTGCAATACCTGCTTGCGCGGGCCGGCGAGCCAGCCCGTCAGAAAGGCCAGCTCATGCCAGCTCCACATCAAAATGACGCTGCCAAAGGCGATGTAAGCCGACCAGCTGCCTGAGGTTTTCATGCTCTGGGCGCTGCCCCACAGCCCGACAAGCAGCAAAGCCGTTGCACATCCAAGGCTCCAGCGAAAGCTCGATGCCTTGCACCGGACCAGCCAAAGAATGACCCCAGTGCCCAACCACCAACTGAGCAGCGCGAAGATCAGCGCTGCAGGGACAGATTGCAATGCTTCAGGCATGCCATCTCCCGCCGGGCAGGCTCAGTTGGCAAAGCGGCGCAAGTCTCATGAGGGCTTCACCACTGAGGCACCATGCGAACTTGCTGCGGCAGCTCTTGTGACTTGACGGGTAGCAAGAACATGCGTGCGAAAGTCAGAGCCGCACGGGCCGCATGAACCCCTTGCAAAACAAGGCCGATTGGCCCACCGCGCAGCTTGGCGCGTGTATGCGCTGCCGAGATCTCAACCAGGGTGTTCAAGCCGCGGCGCATGCTCGGGTGATCCATGTCGAGTTCGACCGGAAAGACCTGACGGCAGATCTGCGAGGTGATGCGAAACACCTCGTAGTCATACTCGGTCGAGTGCAGACCCATGGCCTCGTGCAACAGCGGCCGGCTGTGGTCACGCACAAACATGGTGGCATAGACCGCCAAAATGAAAAACCGGATCCACCAGCGGTTCACGCCTGTGAGCAGCTCCGGGTTGGCCCGCATGATCAGGGCAAACGATTCGCCATGGCGGAATTCGTCGTTGCACCAGCGCTCAAACCAGCGAAAGATAGGATGAAAGCGCTTGTCCGGATTTTTTTCAAGCTGGCGAAAGATGGTGATGTAGCGAGCGTAGCCGATCTTCTCGGACAGGTAGGTCGCGTAGTAGATGTATTTGGGTTTGAAGAAGGTGTACTTCTTGGTGCGCTTGAGGCCGCCCAGGTCAATGCCCAGATTGAAGTCCTTGAGGGACTGATTGAGAAAGCCGGCATGGCGCGACTCGTCGCGCGCCATATAGGTCATCAGCTGACGAATGTCTGGGTTGGTGACGTTCTTGCGGATCTCGTTGTAGAGTATGCAGCCTGAAAACTCGGACGTCAGGGAAGAGATGAGGAAGTCCAGAAACTCCTGGCGCATCTCGGGACTGAGTTGTGGCATCAGGCGCTTGACTTCATCGGCAAACTGGGCATCGCGCTGAAAGTGGTCGTGGTTGTTGTCGCCCTCATACTCGGCCATCATGGCGTCCCATTCGGCGCGCACCGGCTCGACATTGAGTCGATCGAAGGCAGCAAAGTCGGTGGTGTAAAACCGCGGGGACAAGACCGTGTTGACCACCGCTCGGGCGGTCGCGTCGGCCGAGGTTTCAACACGGTCCATCAACAAAGCAACATGGTCTGTGTTGCGGTCGTTGGCGATGACAGCGTTCATTTGGAGGCTCCTGGGGATGTAAACGAAGAGTGCGAACCGGTGTTCTGGAGCTGGGCAAAAACCGCCACATTGCTCGGACCGAACGCTTCTAGATGGATGCGCTCACCGGTCAACGGATCGCGCAGAACCAGTTTTCCGTCGAGGTGGGCCGACAGCTCAAAAGGCTCCTGCGGACCGAGCTGACGACGCAGACGTTCGCGCGCCAAGGTTCGTAGCGCGCCGCGGGCGAATCCGTGTTCACCGCGCAGCCGGGCAGTCTCCTGACCGCTGCTGGCGTCAATGACCGCGATGTCGCCATTGGGTCTGTCCTCGAATCGGAGCATGCGCTGCCAACGCAAATCGACAGCCGGCTCCGTCATGGCAGGCTGCTGACGCTGCCAGGCCACGGCCAGCAAAACAACGATCACGAGCGCCGCGCCCATCCACAGCGGCCACGGACGGCGACTGACGGTGGGCAAGGGTTTGACGACGCTCATGATCTAGACACTCATGCGGTCAGCGGGTCAGAAAGACTCTGGCGCTCATCCAAAGCCTGTCCTGGCGCAGATTGGCGCAAAACCTCATTGGGGTTGGCGTGCTGCCAGGCTTGCGCGATGGTTTGACCAAGTTGCTGTGCGCCCCTGACACAACGCAGGCTCGGCTGCGGATTTTTAAGCTGCCACGCGCGCGCATGCGGCCACAGGTGCAAATAGGCAATGCGGTCGGGCTCTTTGATCTGCAGCGCAATATCGCCGCAGCCACGGGCACGAGGCCGGATGGCAGCGCCGGCTATGCGTACCAGAGGCAAATTGAAGGTCATGGTCAGCACAATCCCAACCCGCATGACCATGCGTTTGTTGGTCAGCGTGTACAGGCAGGTGTGCGCCGCAAACCAGGCCACTGCCGTGAGCATCCCCAAAGCAGTCAGGGCGAGCATGGTGCTGGTCATGACTGAGGGAAGCAACACTTGAATGGGCTGTCCTTGCATCAAAGCCGCCTGCAAACCAATCATGCACGCAAAATAAATCGCCACCTTGCGCACATGAAAGGCATGCACAGCCAACTGGCGCCAGTCGGGTGCGCCCTGCCAAAGAATTTTTTCGTCGGCAGGCAATGCTTCGGGCAGGCCAGGAGCTGCCTCGAACTCATGTTCGTGCTGATGGCTCAAAACAGTGGCTCCTGACGCTCAGGCGCGGCGTAGAGCAGACCGGCACCGAAATAGGCTGGGATCTTTTCCTCCTCGAGCATGGTGATCTGCTCGGGGTGCCGGGTGGCTGGTACGCCTTCGAACTGCTCAGCCATGAGGGCATGAACATGGACGCCCTTGCGATTGATGCGCGCAAACATCATGGGCAGCAGCACCCGGCGTCCACCCTGGGTTTGCACCTCGAGGTAGCGAAACATCATCTCCATGCGGTCGACCCAGATGTCCACCACAGTGCCCGCAGCTTGGCCGTCACCGCCGTAGACCACCAGGCCGCGCGGGTCGGTGTCTTGCAAAGCCACGCTGTGGTCAGCAGCCACCCGCAAGGGCACGATCTTGGCCTCGCCGTGGTGCGTGAGGTCCGGTGTGTCAGCCCGCATGGCCCATGCGCCCGGTCCCACACCAGCGAGCAGGGGATTGCCCACCGGCTCGATCGGGGCGCCATTCCAGCCATGGGCTGCCTTGGCGCTGTACTGCCCATCGGGCCTGTGCAAGTCAGGGGCCTGCACCTCCCGTCCGTCGTGCAATTTGTACGTCACTGGGTCGGGCACAGGCCAGCCGGTGATCTTGGGCCCGTTTTCCCGGCCCGGATCCATGGGGTAGCCCTCGCGGTGGTTCTCGCGAATCAGGTAGTAAATCAGCCCAAAAAAGAAAATCCAAAATGCATAAAGCACGAGCTGGGCTACGTCAACGTACTGTGTGATCGCTCCTGTTCCCATGGTGGGTCTCCTTCAGTGGACTGACAGATTTCAAACGGTGCATCAACCGGGCATTTCGGCCAGGCCGATGCGCCGGGGTCTGCGGGGGAGGTCCTGGTGGCGCTTGACCAAGGGGCCCAGCGCAATCAAGACCACGAAAAGCAGGTACATCTCAAGGTGAAATACAAAGCTGTAACCGGTCACCGGCGAGTCGAGCGCTGGGCCTAGCCAGCCCGACTGAGCCAAAGCCCCAATCAGATCGCGCAAGACCCCACCGAGCACCATGGCCAGGCCGGCCGCAGTGGCTTGCACCGCGCCCCACGCGCCAAGGATCAGGCCGGTGAGTTCGCCATCGGGCAGCTCCATCGCGTTGAGCAGCATGCCCACTGAAAAAAGTCCGCCGGCAAAGCCAATCAAGGCGGCGCCAAAGCGGAACATCCAGGCCGACTCGAGCGGCGCTGAAAAAATCACACAGGCAAATGCGGGCAGGCCGAGTAAAGCGCCGATGGCTGCAAGCCGGCAGGTGTCCAGGCCCCGCGCCGAAAGGCGGGCCGAAATCAAGAAGGCCGTCAAACAGCCAGCCGCTGTCAATGCGGTCAGCGACGATGTCCAGCCCACGTCCAGCCCGAGCACCTCGCCACCGTAGGGCTCGAGGATGATGTCTTGCATGCTGAACGCTGCGGTCCCCAGGCCGACCGTCCAAAGGAAACGGCCCATGCGCGGCACGGCCATGAGCCGCGACCAGTTGCGTGAAAATCCGCCCTCCTCCCGCGCGCCGCGGCGCTGCCCCCGTGCTTCTTGCTTCCAGAGCGAGATCAGGTTCAACACTATGACCACCACAGCCGATCCCTGCACGACCTGGATCAAACGCTTGGGGCTAAAGTCCTGCAGCAGCCAGGCCAGTAAACCGCTGCCCGCAATCAAGCCCAGCAGCAGCATGGCGTACAGCAGAGCCACCACACGAGGGCGTTTATCGGCCGGCGAAACGTCGCTGGCCAGTGCCAAACCGGCCGTTTGTGTGATCTGCATGCCAGCGCCCACCAGCAAAAATGCCAAAGCGGCGCCGGTGCGCCCAAACCACAGCGTGCCCTCAGGCGCGTCCGATAGCAAAAGCAGGGCAAACGGCATCATGGCCAAGCCGGCAAACATGAGCAAGCTGCCCATCCACAGATAGGGCAAACGTTTGAGGCCCAGCGCCGATGGATGTGTGTCGCTGCGATAACCAATGAAGGCTCGGGCCGGTGCAAAGACCAGCGGCAGCCCGACCGACAGCGCGACCCACCAGGCCGGCACACCCAGCTCAACAATCATCACCCGGTTGAGCGTGCCGACCAGCAAGGCGGTCGCCATACCAATGGCGAGCTGGAACAAAGACAAACGCAGCAAACGACCCAACGGCAGCTCGAGCGAAGCCGCGTCGGCAAACGGCATGTGCCGGTTGGCGAAGGCCACCAGCCAAGCCGGCGGCTTGAGCAGACGTTTTTTCAAGCGTTCCACTCCCAGGCCTGCGAGGTATAAAACCCACTCTTGATGCGCAGCGTGCGGCCTTCATGCCAACCCGACTGCCCGATGGACCCCTCCAGTGCGGTGCGCAGAACAGGCTCGGAGACCGGAGTGAGCGAGGGTGAGCGATCGCTGCGCGGGAACAGGCGACCGACCGCATGCATGGCAGCCAAAGCGGGTGTGCGCGGCGCAAAGGTGAACAAGATGGAGCAGCGGGTGCGCGCCGCCAAGCGCGACATGGCCTCCTCCATGTGCGGCACGTCGTAGTGGATCAGGGAGTCCATGGCCACCACGTGATCGAAGGCACCCAGCTCGTCGGCCAGCATGTCGCCCGAGCGAAAATCCACCTGGCCCCGGCCGATTTGTGGCTGCTGCGCATGGCGCTCGGCAGCCAGCTTGACCAAGGTGGGCGACAGATCGATGGCCAGGACCTGCGCGCCGCGGGCGGCCGCCTCCATGGCCAGTGCCCCCGTGCCACAGCCGGCGTCGAGCAGGCGCAGGCCACGCATGTCCTGAGGCAGCCAGGACAAGAGCGTGCTGCGCATTTGATCGCGACCCGCACGCACCGTGGCCCGGATGCGACCGACGGGTGCGTTGGACGTCAGGCGCTCCCAGGCCTTGGCCGCGGTACGGTCAAAGTAGGTCTCAATCTGTTCGCGCCGTTCGATGTATCCGGTGGTGTTCATCAGTCAAAACCCAACAGGTCAAAAATGTCACGGTCCTTCATGGGCACGGCCGGCAGCGGGTCCGAGCCCTTCCAAAGCGATGCGGCCAGGCGCATGTACTCGTCCTGAACCGCCTTGACCGCCGCAGTGGCCTCCAGCTCAAACATGGTGGACTTGGACAGCCGGCTCTTGCGAATTTCGTCGAGCAGCGGAAAGTGGGCCATGCTCTTGAGTCCGGTGGCACCGTTGAACTTGTCGACCTGGTCGGTGGCGTCGCTGCGGTTGACGATCACGCCGCCCAAGCGCACGTTGTAATTTTTCGACTTCGCCCCGATGGCCTGCACAATGCGGTTCATCGCAAAGATCGAGTCAAAGTCGTTGGCAGTGACGATCAGGGCGCGATCGGCATGCTGCAGCGGGGCGGCAAAGCCGCCGCAAACCACGTCCCCCAGGACGTCGAAGATCACCACATCGGTGTCTTCGAGCAGGTGGTGTTCCTTGAGCAGCTTGACCGTCTGGCCCACGACATAACCGCCACAACCTGTGCCTGCGGGTGGCCCGCCCGCCTCAACGCACATCACGCCGTTGTAACCCGGAAAAACAAAGTCTTCGACACGCAATTCCTCGGCATGAAAATCCACCTGCTCAAGCGCGTCGATGACGGTCGGCAGCATTTTCTTGGTCAGCGTGAAGGTCGAATCGTGCTTGGGATCACAGCCGATCTGCAGCACGCGCTTGCCCAGGTGGGAAAACGCAGCCGACAGGTTGGACGATGTGGTGCTCTTGCCGATGCCGCCCTTGCCGTAAACGGCAAAGACCTTGGCATTGCCGATCTTGACGCTCGGGTCCATTTGGACCTGAACGCTGCCCTCCCCGTCCTCACCTTTGGAAGATTTTTTGATGTTGCTGATGGCAACAGTGGCGATGCTCATGCGGTGGCTCCTTCGTAAACGCCTTCCAGACGGTCCTCCAGCTCTTCGCTGGCTTGTCTGAGTGCCTGTAGGACTTGCGGGTCGGGTTGCCAGTACTGGCGGTCAGACGCTTCGAGCAGGCGGTTGGCCAGCCGGGCCGAAGCCGTCGGATTGAGTTCTGCCAAGCGCTGGCGCATCTGCGCGTCCAGCACAAAGGCTTGTGTCAGTTGCTCGTAGACCCAAGGCTGAACCTGGCCAGTGGTGGCAGACCAGCCCATGGTGTTGGTCAAATGCACTTCGAGTTGGCGCACGCCTTCATACCCGTGCTTGAGCATGCTCTCGTACCACTTGGGATTGAGCATGCGGGTCCGAGTCTCGAGCGCCACCTGCTCGCTCAGGGTTCGCACCGTCCCGCCGCCATGGCTATCGCGGGTCTGATCGCCAATGTAAACCGGCGCCACGGCAGCGGCCTGCCCGCCTGCCTTGGCCGTCTTGGCCCGAGCGATGGCGCGGCTGACGCCGCCGAGGGTGTCAAAGTAGGTGTCGACCGTGGTGACACCAAGCTCGACCGAATCGAGGTTCTGGTAAGCCAGGTCCACATCGGCAAGCATGCTGGCCAGAAGCTTGCCTTGCTGCATGGGCTTGCCGGCGCGGCCGTAGGCAAAGCCTTTGCGGCGGCTATAGGTTTCTGCCAGTTCATCGCCGCTGTCCCAGCGGCTGTTGTCAATGAGCATGTTGACGTTGGAGCCGTAGGCGCCGTCGGCGTTGCCAAAAACACGCAAAGCGGCCGTTTCCAAATCACAGCCGTGCTCGGCCTGATAGGCCAGCGCGTGCTTGCGTATGAAGTTTTTCTCGGCAGGCTCGTCCGCGCTGGCGGCCAAAAACGCCGCTTCCGCCAGCAGCTTGATTTGCAGCGGCAAGAGATCGCGAAAGATTCCGGAGAGAGAAATCACCACATCGATGCGTGGCCGGCCCAGTTCGGGCAGGGCCACAAGTTCGGCACCGGCCAACCGTCCGTAGCTGTCAAAGCGGGGCTTGGCACCCATCAAAGCCAGCGCCTGGGCGATCGGTCCGCCCTCGCTCTTGAGGTTGTCTGTGCCCCACAGCACCATGGCGATCGATTCGGGCAGCGCATGGCCGTCGGCCTGATAGCGATCGAGCAGTCGCTGGGCCTGCCGGGCGCCATCTTTGACCGCATAGGCGCTGGGTATGCGAAACGGGTCAAAACCGTGCAGATTGCGACCGGTGGGCAGCACCTCGGGCGTGCGCAGCAAATCGCCGCCCGGGGCAGGCCGCAGGAAGCCGCCGTCCAGGGCGTGCACGATGCCGTCGATCTCGCTGTCTTTGAGCAGATCGATCCGAACGCCGACCAGTTTTTCCAACTGCTCAACGCTCGCCTGAGCCACCTGGTCCTTTGACTGCATGTGGGACCATTGCTCCATAGCCTGCTGCGCCGAGCCGCCGCGAGCAAGCGTGAGCAGCACTTCGGTCGGAAGGGTCAATTCAAGCCAGGCCTTGGCACAGGTGTCCAGGCTCTGCACCAAAGCGGTCTCGCTCAGCGGCTGCCCAACCACGTGCAACCCCTCGGGGATCAAGGTGTAGGCCAACTCGAGAACCGCGTGGTTGATGCGCTGTATCTGCGCTGGGGCGTCATCGCTCCAGGCCGGCTGCGCGTTGGCCAGTTCGAGCTCGGCCGCCAGCGCCTGGATCGAAGCGGCCAGCTCGCTGGCCTCCTGATCGACCTGCGACTCCAGAGTGCGGTAGCGCTCGAGCATGTCCTTGAGCGTGGTCAAGCCCTTGTACAGACCCGCCTCGCAAACCGGAGGGGTCAGATAGCTGATCAGGGTGGCGGCCGAACGGCGCTTGGCAATCGTGCCTTCGGAGGGATTGTTCGAAGCGTACAAATAGAAGTTGGGCATGTCGCCGATCAGACGATCTGGCCAGCAGTCGGCGCTCAGGCCGCTTTGCTTGCCGGGCATGAATTCAAGCGATCCGTGGGTGCCAAAGTGCAGCAGCGCATGGGCTCCGAAGTCTTCACGCAGCCAGCGGTAGAAGGCTGAAAAAGCATGCGTGGGGGCAAAGCCTTTCTCGAACAAAAGGCGCATCGGGTCGCCCTCGTAGCCCAAGCCCGGCTGAAGCCCGACGAAGACGTTGCCAAATCGCTCGCCCAAAATAAACAAGCTTGCACCGTCGCTTTGTTGGCGACCGGGCGCCGGTCCCCAGGCCGCTTCGATCTGTTTGAGGTGTTTCTCACGGCGGACATGGTCATCGGCGCTGACAAATGCATGCACATTGGCCATGGCCCCGTAGCGCTCGGCATTGCCCTTGATGATGCGCTGGCGAAGTTCGTCCACGCTGGCCGGCATTTCCACGGTGTATCCCTGGCGCTGCAGACCGGCCAGGGTGTTGTAGAGCGACTCAAAGACGCCCAAGTGCGCAGCCGTTCCTGCGGCGCCCGCATTGGGCGGGAAATTGAACAAGATGGCGCCCACTTTGCGTTCGGCCCGGCTCGAGCGGCGCAAGGCGATCAGGCGGGCGACCCGGGCCGACAGCGCATCGGCACGCTCGCTGCAGGTGTTCATGTCATGGGCGCCGACCGATTCAAAACGACAGCCCTTGGCACATCCGGTACAGGCACTCGAGCCCGCACTGCCGCGGCCTCCGTAGACCATGTTGCCGGTGGCACCGTCAAGCTCGGGGATGGAAACCATCATGGTCGCCTCCACCGGCAAGAAACCACGCTCTGAGGCACCCCAGTGGTCCAGGGTCTGGAACTCAACCGGAGCGACTGCAAGGTAGGGGATGTCGAGCCGCGCCAGCAAGTCCTGGGCTGCGCGCGAGTCGTTATAGGCCGGGCCACCGACCAGCGAAAAGCCGGTCAGCGAAATCAGTGCATCGATGCTCGCGCTGCCGTCCTTCATGAAGAAGGACTCGATGGCCGGACGGTTGTCCAGTCCACTGGCGAAGGCCGGGATGACTCGCATGCCGCGCGCCTCCAGGGCGGTGATCACCCCATCGTAGTGGCCGGTGTTGCCCGCCAGTACGTAGGAGCGAAGCAGCAACACGCCCACTGTGCCCTGCTTGCCGGTGGTGGCCACAAGGGGCAAGTCAGACAGCTGGTCGGAGAGCCGATGCGCGGCCTGCGCCTGCATGCGCGGGTGGTAAACGCCAACCTCGGGGTATTCGACCGGCGGGGCCACCTTCAGGCCGCGCAAGCTGACACGCGGGCCGGCCGCATAGCGGTCGATGAGCAGGCTCACCAGCCCCTGGATGTTGTCCTGAGAGCCGGCCAGCCAGTATTGCATGGCCAAAAAATAAGCCCGCACGTCTTGCGCGGTACCGGGTATGAAACGCAGGATCTTGGGCAGGCGGCGCAGCATCTTCATCTGCTTTTCGCCGGCGCTGGTTTTTTCTTCGGCGCTCATCTCGCCGGCCTGGGCGCTCTTGCCACGCAGCTTCTTGAGGAACTCCATGGGGCCGCTGCTCGGCGCTTGCATGTCGAATTTGCCCATGCGCGTGAGCTTGCTCACTTCGCTGGCAGACATCAGACAGACCATGGCATCGCACTGCTCGCGCCGTGCCTTCAGTGCCAGCAAGACCGGCTGAAAGTGGTCCTCCATGAACAGCATGGTGACGATCACGATATCGCCCTGCCCAATGTCGTGCTGGCAACGCTCCAAAGCCACCGGGTCGTTGGCCCATTCCGATGCGGCATGCACCTTCATCTGCAAGCCCGGCAGGCTTGCCTGCAACTTGGCAAGCGCACGCTCGGCGGCGCTGGCCAGGTGGCTGTCCATGGTCACCAGCACAACGCGCATCAGCGGACCGGCGCCCTCCCCCTTGAGGTGGCGTGCGGCAGCGCGGCTTTCAGCGGCTGAAATGAGCTTTGGCATCGTAGAGCGTATCCACGGTGATGACAGGCACCCCACGCTCGCGGGCGTAGAGCTCGGTGTTGCGCTTGGCCTTGCCACGCACAAAGAAGGGGATTTTTTTGAGTTCCTTTTCCGCGTCAGAGCCCCAGGTGGCTTGCAGGACCTGAGCACCGGGCGCGCTCTGGGCGCTCGGCGCAAGGGCTACGGCGGCCACCGCTGCGCTGGCCTTAGGGTCCGCGAGGACGACAGCCGAGCTGGCCTCTTGATCGTGGGTCTCGGGTGCCTGCGGCTCGTTGGCCGCTGCACGCGCGGGCACACCGGCCCTGCCCAGGTGAGAAGGCGCGGCATCTTCATGAAACTCGGCATCGCCTCGAAACATGCCGATCAGGTGCTCTTCCAGCCCCATCATGAGCGGGTGAACCCAGGTGTCAAAAACACGTTGGCACCCTCAAAACCCATTTGAGGCGAATACCGGGCGGGGAAGTCCTGCACATGCACAGGTGCCGAAATGACCGCGCAGGGCAGGCCCAGACGCTTGGAGATGTGACGCTCCATCTGCGTGCCCAGAACCAGTTCGGGCTGCAAGTCGCTGATTCGCTGCTCGACCTCAAGATAGTCGTCGGTGATCAGGGCCTCGCAGCCATAGCGCTTGGCTGCATCGCGCACCTCGCGGGCGAATTCGCGGCTGTAGGTGCCCAAGCCGACCACTTCAAAGCCCATCTCCTGTGCAGCCACCCGGGCGGCAGCCACCACGTGGGAGGCGTCACCAAAAATAAACACCCGCTTGCCCGTGAGGTAGGTCGAATCGACCGAACGGGCGTACCAGCCGGCGCGTGACTTCTCGCGCAGGTCTGGGGTCTGCTCAAGGCCAGCGAGTTCGGCCACCTCGGCCACGAAGTCCTGGGTTGCGTTGACGCCGATGGGCACCACCCGAGTCATGGGCTGCTGGTATTGGCGTTGCAGCCAAAGCGCTGCGGTCATTCCCGTCTCGGGGTAGAGCACCACGTTAAAGTCTGCTTCGTGCAAACGGGCCAGATCAGCTGCGGTCGCGTCGAGCGGGGCCACCACCCGAACATCGATGCCCAGATCACCGAGCAGGCCGCGAATTTCAC
>Ga0255270_1000055_pt1 | contig 12321 bp, 8 predicted proteins | sample AtltaT_31_FD_183708 | JGI IMG/M metagenome (GOLD analysis project Ga0255270, IMG submission 183708) | Metatranscriptome of freshwater microbial communities from Altamaha River, Georgia, United States - Atl_Atl_RepB_8h (Metagenome... | ecosystem: Environmental > Aquatic > Freshwater > River...
AGGAGATGCTGGGGCACCATTGACGCACGAGGAAGTTAATTCAATAAACGATGTATTAGAAAAAATTAAGCCCTACATGCGGGCCGAGGGTATTGCTGCTGTTGAGCAACAAGGCGTTTCCTATTTAGATCAAGAAGGTGAGCCTGTAACTACGCTTGTCGATGGCAAAGAATGTGCCTTCGTATATTTCGATGATAAACAAACGGCTTTATGCGCTATTGAGGCTGCGTTTCGTGCGGGAACCATTGAAAACATAAAACCTATTTCCTGTTCACTTTATCCCATTCGAGTTAAGCAGTATCACGACTTTAAAGCCCTTCAATTTGATGAATGGAAAATCTGTAATTCTGCCTGTGACTGCGGTGAGGCCTTGAACGTTCCAGTATATCGTTTTTTAAAGGCGCCCATTATACGTGCATTTGGAGAGGCTTACTTCAACGAACTCGAGGCTATAGCTCCCGAGATTGAAAATATTGAACCATAAAAAAAGCCCCATGGGGCTTTTAATGCTAATGCTCTTCTTCACCTTCAGCAAGCGGAACCGTTTGAGGTATAAAATCTTCCTCCGCACCTGGTTTAGAATAATCATAAGGCCAACGATGTACTACAGGTAAGGAGCCCGGCCAATTTCCATGGATGTGTTCAACTGGAGTAGTCCACTCCAAGGTATTTGAATTCCAAGGATTTTGAGGTGCTGCAGGTCCTCGATAGATGCTGTAAAAGAAATTAAATAAGAAGATTAATTGTCCAAGTGCGGCAATAATGGCAAACACCGTTACAATTACATTTAAATCCATAATCATATTAAATGAATCTGTGTCAAACTCACCATACACAGAATAATCATAATATCGACGAGGTGCGCCAGCTAGTCCAACAAAGTGCATTGGGAAAAACACACCATATGCGCCTACGATTGTAATCCAGAAATGGGCATAACCCATTCTTGTATTCATCATTTTCCCATACATTTTTGGGAACCAATGATAAACTCCAGCAAACATTCCAAACACGGCAGACATACCCATAACAATATGGAAGTGTGCTACAACAAAATAGGTATCATGTATAGCTATATCCAACGCTGAATCCGCAAGGATAATTCCAGTCACACCACCTGTTATAAATGTAGAAACCAAGGCAATAGCAAACAACATTGCTGGGGTATAAACAATTGACCCTTTCCACAGGGTGGTGATATAGTTAAATACTTTTACTGCCGATGGGATGGCAATTAATAGGGTTGTGAAAACAAATACACTTCCAAGGAAAGGATTCATACCAGTAATAAACATGTGGTGACCCCAAACGATAAATGATAAAAACCCAATGGCTAAAATCGACCCAATCATTGCCTTGTAACCAAAAATCGGTTTTCTTGCGTTGGTGGCAATAATTTCCGAAGATAAGCCAAGGGCAGGCAACAATACGATATATACTTCGGGATGGCCTAGGAACCAAAATAAATGTTGGAATAACAAAGGTGAGCCTCCATGGTTCGTTAGCATCTCACTGCCTACCATAATATCTGATAAGTAGAAACTGGTCCCCGCCATTCGATCCATAATGAGCAATAAGGCCGCAGAAAGCAACACCGGAAATGATAATACCCCTAAAATCGCTGTAACAAAGAACGCCCAGATGGTTAATGGCATTCTAGTCATGGTCATCCCCGTGGTTCTTAAATTCAATACAGTAACTATATAATTCAAGCTACCAAGTAACGAACCTGCAATAAATATTGACATGGATACCAGCCACAAGGTCATACCAAATCCTGAACCGGATACTGCTTGTGGAAGGGCGGATAATGGAGGATATACGGTCCATCCTGCCATGGCAGGACCATTACCTACCGTACCCCAATCCCCTGGGAAATCAATGCCGAAAATTGAACCATTGGAAACAAATAACGACAAAAACATTAACAAAGAAGAGACAAAGAAGAACCAATAAGAAAGCATATTTAAAAATCCGGAAGCCATGTCTCGTGCACCAAGCTGCAACGGAATTAGAATATTGGAGAACGTTCCTGACAATCCACCGGTTAACAGGAAGAATACCATTATCGTACCATGTATGGTGACTAATCCAAGATACATGTCTTCTTTAAGGATCCCTTCTGGTGCCCATTGATCTCCTAAAAAGAAGTTTAAGAAATCAGAACTTTCCCCTGGCCATGCCAACTGAATTCTAAATAAAATCGAAAGTAACATAGCCACGACACCCATAAATACAGCAGTTATTAAGAACTGCTTGCCGATCATTTTATGGTCTTGGCTGAAAATGTACTTTGAAACAAAACTTTCTTCATGATGATGATCGTGGTGATCATGTGCGTGTCCATCGTGTGCTGCTGAAGCCATGTTATTTAGTTTAGTCTTTTAATAATAATTAATTCATTGTTGTTGAAACCGTATCTCCCTGAGTAGGAGGTGGAGGTGGGGCTGTTGGCGCTGCCGGGAAATAAGTTGCTTTAAAATTTTTAGTGGCTTTACCTTTCATCCAGGCATTGTATTGTGCTTCTTCTAACACAACCACCATCATTTTCATTTTGTAATGTGCCCCACCACAAATTTTATTACACATCAATACGTAATTAAACGTTGGCAAATTCTTTATTTTCCGCATTTCTTCGGTCGTCTTATTTGGGGTAAATTTCAAGCGCGTACCATAACCCGGTACCGTATTCATTTGGGCGCGGAAATGTGGGAAATATGCAGAGTGGATTACATCTTTTGATCTGAATGTAAATTCATATGGTTTATTTACACACAAGTACAAGGTGTCTTTTTGAATAATGTCATCATACACTTGCTTGTCTAGTTTTTTATTGTGTGTAGCCTTCATTTGCGTTAATAAACGCAACAAGCGCTCTTTACTCCCTAAATCTTTACGTAATAAATTAGTTAACGAATCAGTAAGTACAGTATCTCTGTTATTTAATAATTTCTGAATGTCTAGAATGCCCCCTGCACCTGCACGCATCGCCAAGATTGATGAATCAATGGTTGCCTCTGTCATTAGGCCTAGTTCGTTATTCCCAAGGATTAATTTGTAATCTGTTTTTCCTAAGGTATTATCACCTCCGGAATAACGCGCAGTCCAATCAAATTGTTTAGAATATAATTCAATGCGAATGGCATTTTCAGGAGACCCAGAAGTTAATTCATTCCAAGATTTCAAGCCTAAAATAATAATGACTGCTAGCACCGCAGCGGGCACAACAGTCCATAACATCTCAAGTTTGTTATTGTGTGGGTAATAAAATGCCTTAACCCCGGGGCGCTTAACATACTTATACGAAAAGAAAAACAATAAAAAATTAGTTAAGAAGAAAATCGCTATGATAATCGCAAAATTAAGATTCAATAACCAGTCTGTTGATTCTCCCTGAACAGATGCTGCGGGACCACGTCCCGTCCAACCGTACTTTCCTAACAAATAAATAAACCCACCAAACTGAAAGATCATAAAGGCGAGCATTAATTTTGAGTTTAGATAGTTATCTCGCGTGGGAATCTCATGTTCACCATGCTTTCTCAATTTCGCAGTTAACTCATAAACCCTAACAAGTTGTGAAATGGCTACTGCGCCAATTACCACAATTAAGATTATAATTAATTTATTTTCCATTTCTTCCTCTAATTATCATTAAAACTCATGATGAATACTCTCATCCAAAAATGGGTGATTCACTGGTGTAAGCGGTGCTTTTGTTAAATTCTTTAATAAAATGAGCATAAATACTCCCGCCATTAATACAGCAAGTCCTATTTCTAAGCATCCAATTTTTGCATTGGCCCCCAATGAACCTGCAGAAACCATAATGTATACATCTAACCAATGTCCTGCTAAAATCACTAGTCCAACAAACATTAACACCCCAGCGTCGCGCTTAGCGTCACGGGACATTAAAATCAACATTGGGAAAACAAAATTAATGAAGAACATTCCGAAATATAAAAACTTAAAATTCTCTGTTCTCATTACATAGTAGGCTACCTCCTCACCAATGTTCGCATACCAAATTAACATGTACTGAGAAAACCATAAATACGACCATAAAAATGAAATTGCAAAAATCCATTTACCAATGTCGTGGATATGTGACTCATTCACATTTTCTAGGTACCCGAGTTTTTTCAGGTAAAGTGTTGTCAACACAATCACCACCATGGCCGATACCCACATTCCAGCAAACGTATACCAACCGAATAAGGTGCTATACCAGTGTACGTCGATAGACATTAACCAATCCCACGCAGATGTTGAGCTAAAAACGGCAAAGAACACAAGGAATGTAGCACCTTTTCTATAATTCGTAAAGTGAATCTCTGTACCTCCTACTTGATCTTCTAGCAATGAGCGTTTTCTAAATCCACGCAAAAACAACAAGTACACAGTAAAATAAGCTAAAGTTCGAATCCAGAAAAACACTAAATTTAAATACGGTGCTTTTCCGTGAATTATTTTGTCCTCTGCGACAACACTGCCATCCATCCACGAATAAATATGGGCCCCTTTCATGAATGAAATGGTTAACAACACAATACCAAAGATTCCAATACCATAGGGTAAATAAAGCGCAACAGATTCAATAACTCGTTTAACTACGGCATACCAACCTGCTTCAGTAGCATAATTCAATGCTAAGAAAAACAAGGCGCCCAATCCAATAGCAAAGAAGAAAAAGGCATTAATTAAACCATTGGTCATTAAACGGGTTAAAAAATGGGCTTCCCCCATACTACTAATTATACCAACAATTGCTAACAGCGCACCAACCCCTATTAATCCATAGGCCGTATTTCTTGCTTTTTTAGTGATTGTAAATTCCATGATTTTAATTTTGATTTGTTGTATCAGCAACCGTTGCGGATCCGTCTGAATTAAACTTGCCATACTCAGAAGACTGTAAGCTTCTAATGTAATGTATTACTGTCCAAATTTCCTTTTTATTTAACAATGATCGATGAGATCCCATCATCCCTTTTCCATAGTAAATAGAATAGAACATTTGACCATCGGAAAGTGCGGCTCTTTCCGCATAGTTAGGAACTCCAGAATATGCCCCAGAAACAACCATTGGCCCATTTCCGTCACCCTTTTCACCATGGCAATGCTGACACATAGCCGTAAATAATTCTTTTCCTTTAGCTAATACCTTTTCTGAATTAAGAGCAGTTAAGACAATCATATTTTTATCTGCCGCCGCTGCAGTATATTCATCATTTGTTGTTACAGGTTCGTTATACAACCCGTGTGTGGTTTTGAATGAAGCGTTCGCCAATCTTGAGTATGGCATCATTAATTTCACCTCAGTGCTATCCGTTCCGAAGAATGGAATTGTATACGTTGGTGGAGTCATTGCCCTAAGTACCGTCTTTTTTGATTCATCAATTCTACCGCGCACTTCACCGTAATCCACATACGCTTCAACGGCTGGTGAACGATACATATCCGGCATATATTCCAACCCCGGGCTATCTGCGTTGGAGGTACAAGCGCTTAATACCAGCGCACTTACAGCTACCAAACCAACTAATTTCAACAAGGACTTTTTCATTGTTATTCCTTAATTCTTATTCAATAATTTTCTTATCCAACTCTACAAACCCTGTATCTTTCAACAATTCGTCTACCTTTTCTTCTGTTATTCCATGATTTTCTGACAAACGAATTTCCATTACAAACTTATCATCCGTTGTCCTTGGGTCTGGATTTTGAGCAGGCATTCCAGGTAAGGTACGGTTTAACAAAAGGTAAGTAATCGCCATACCATGCGCAGCACACAACACCGTAAACTCAAATGATACAGGGATAAATGCTAAGATATTCTCCACATAAGTGAAGTTTGGCTTACCTCCAATATTCATTTTCCATTCTTTTACCATGAAAAAATACATTCCAATGGTTGCTAACGACAATCCAGTTAATCCATATAGGAAAGCCATAATTCCCAATCGCGTATTCTTTACACCAATGATTGGATCAATCCCGTGAACAGGAAAAGGACTATAAACCTCGGATATTTTAATTCCACCAGAGACTAATTTTTTAGCGCTGTTCTTTAGCACTTCATCGTCTCCATACATTGCATATATTACTTTGTCTGACATAATCCCAACAATTAATGATGTTTATGATAATCTGGTGATTCCTTGTACGATTGTCCAGAACCTTTAAGTATTGTTTTTACTTCGTTCAAGGCTAACACAGGGAAATACCGCGCAAATAACAAGAAAAACACAAAAAACAACCCGATGGTACCAATGTAAACCGCAATATCAATATGACTTGGATAATGCATACTCCAGGCTGCCGGAATATAATCGCGGTGTATTGACGTTACAATGATCACATATCGTTCAAACCACATCCCAATATTCACCACGATTGAGATAAAGAAGGTAAACAATAAACTTCTTCGTAGGCGACGAATCCACATCAACTGCGGAGAAATCACGTTACAGGTCATCATTGACCAATAAGCCCACCAGTATGGACCAGTAGCACGGTTTAAGAAGGCGTAAGCTTCATACTCTACACCAGAATACCAAGAAATAAATAATTCTGTAATATAAGCTGTTCCTACAATTGAACCCGTAACCATGATTACAATGTTCATATATTCAACGTGTTTAGTATGAATATAGGCCTCAAGGTTCATGGCTTTTCTCATAACCAATAATAAAGTTTGAACCATGGCAAATCCAGAGAATACCGCACCCGCCACAAAGTATGGTGGAAATATCGTAGTATGCCATCCGGGAATCACCGAAGTAGCAAAGTCAAACGAAACGATAGAGTGAACAGAGAAAACCAATGGTGTAGCCAATCCGGCTAACACTAAAGAAACTAGTTCAAAACGGTTCCAATGCTTTGCTCTTCCAGACCAACCAAAAGATAAAATCGAATACATACGCTTTGCCACCGGCTTTTTTGCGCGGTCGCGAATGGTAGCAAAATCAGGGATCAACCCAATGTACCAAAACACAAGAGAAACAGATAAATAGGTAGAAATCGCGAATACATCCCATAACAACGGTGAGTTAAAATTCACCCACAACGACCCAAAATGATTAGGAATTGGTAATACCCAATACCCAACCCAAAGGCGTCCCATGTGAATTAGTGGGAAAGTCCCCGCCATAAATACCGCGAAAATGGTCATTGCCTCTGCAGAGCGGTTGATGGCCATTCTCCATTTTTGACGAAACAATAATAGTACAGCAGAAATCAAGGTCCCTGCGTGACCAATTCCAACCCACCAAACGAAATTCGTAATATCCCATGCCCATCCAATGGTTTTATTTAGTCCCCAAACTCCAATACCGGTTCCTAATAAATAAAGTATGGAACCAACACCATAAAGCCCAATAATTAAGGCAATGGAAAATAAAATATACCACATTTTTGGGGCCTTTCCTTCAATCGGGCGACAAACGTCCTCGGTTACATCCTTGTATGTTTTATGTCCAAGGATTAGGGGCTCCCTAATTGCTGCTTCCTTTTGCATTGTTCTTGCTTTTAGTTTCTATAAAATATCTTAGTTTCTAACTTTCACTTTGTACCATACATTTGGCTTAACACCTACTTCCTCAAGTGCTTGATAAGCACGATCTTCAGCAGAGCTTGCTTTAACAGCAGACTTATCATCGTTCCAGTCACCAACGATAATGGCATTGGTTGGACATGCTTCAGAACACGCTGTTGTTAACTCCCCGTCAATCACTGAACGTGCTTCTTTCTTCGCCTGAAGCTTAGTGCTTTGGATGCGTTGCACACAGAATGAGCATTTCTCCATTACCCCACGTGTTCGTACAGTAACATCTGGATTTAAAACCATACGGCCTAAATCATCTTGCGCCGGGTTCACCTCAGTAAATTTCTTGTAAGATGGATAATTAAACCAATTAAATCGTCGCACCTTGTATGGGCAGTTATTTGCACAATACCTCGTTCCAATGCAACGGTTGTAAGCCATCTGATTTAATCCTTCATTGCTATGTGTTGTGGCTGCAACTGGACAAACTGTTTCGCATGGTGCGTGGTTGCAATGGTGACACATTAGCGGCATGTGAACTACGGTTGGGTTTAATGCCGCTTTTTCAGCTGCAGTATAATCAAACGCATCCTCATTCGCTTTTTTACCAATTACAGACTCCTCTGCAGACGCATAATAACGGTCTAAACGCAACCAATGCATTTCTCGGCCTCGTCTAACCTCATCTTTACCTACAACAGGCACGTTATTTTCTGCTTGACAGGCCACTAAACATGAACCACAGCCAATGCATGAGGTTAAATCGATTGTCATTCCCCATCGGTGTCCTACTTTTTCAACCGGATGTGCATTCCACAAATCGAACTCCTCAATTGGAGCTTCTTCATGGTGACCATGCTTATTTAAACGTTGTAATTTATGCGCAGGATTAAACGCTTCCTTATCCCCTTTTAAGAAGGTAGCTAAGGTTGTTTCTCGTACTATCGAATCACGGCCCATTACAGTATGATGAATCTGAGTTGCTGCGATTAGATACTCCCCATCAACTTTTGTAATTGTTGCTGCTGCAGCATACGACGTATGACCTTTTTCTGAGGTTAATAATGGAAATGCATTTACTCCGATTGCTTTTTTATTGCCTTTTTCATCTAAATCGTGCCCTCCATATTCTTTTGTTTGGTATGCCCCTCGACCAATAGCTTCTCCGTTGGCGCCACGCCCATACCCAAGCGCTATACCTATAGTGTTAGGTGCTTGACCTGGCTGAGGATAAACCGGAAGTGTTATTTCTTTGCCATTAACCTGTACTTTAGCCATATTCAAACCGTGCTCCTGATCATACGTGGTAACAAACCCCATTTTCTCCATTTGTGATGGATTCATGGTGATGTAATTGTCCCAAGTAACTTTTGAAATCGGATCAGGTAATTCTTGTAACCATGGATTACTTGACATTGCTCCATCACGGATAGCTGTTTTTTGATAGAAAACTACTTCCCACTCGCCCCCTTTAGTAGTCGATGAAAGGGCTGCTGGGGTATAAAGATTAATAGCCGCTGGCACATGTGTAGTTACACTACCACAACTATTGTGTGTTAGCATTGCAAAATCACTTATGCCAAGCTCGCTAGCCGTCTGCATAATAGCATCATAGGCCACAGACGAATCTTTTCCATTTCTACTTCCTGCACCAGCCCATACTAAAATCGACTCTAACTCAGCATATGTATCCCCTAGCGGACGAATCGTTGGTTGAGCTACAGCATAATGGTTAAGCTTTGGTTCATAATCGTTCCAACCTTCCAATTGATGGTGATTAGGCACTATAAACGTTGCCAAAGATGATGTTTCATCTGCATAACGCGCCGTAGAAACGAACATTTTTAGCCCCCCTAAGCCCTTGCTTAATTCAGCTCCTTTAGCATGAGCATACACCGGGTTTGCACCAAGGTTAATTAGTACATCTGGTCCTTTGCCGTTAATAATGTCGTTAAATAATTTATCCGCTTCCGCTTCATTTGAATTAAACATTAGCACTTGATTACTTAAGTCAATCGTAGTACCATAAGCCTTCAATTTATCGTTAATTGCGTTAGTTAATAGCTGCTCTGCTACGTTATTCGACCCACAAACAACCAATGATTTATTGTTCGAAGATTTTAACGCCGCAATTGCGCTATCCGCTATTTTCTTAGCTTCTCCAGAAATGCTTGCCGAGGCTGTTGTGCTTCCTCCAATTCCTTTTAGAATGTAAGCAAGTACATTAGCCGTTTCTGAAGGCTTGATTTGTGCTCTTCCATCTGCATTCGATCCTGTAATCGACATAATTGACTCAAACTGGAAGTGCTTCGACATGCCTTTGCCAGGAACGCGATTAACCCCATACTGAACAGCATACTCATTAGATAATAACCATGTGCTCAAGAAATCTGCTCCAACACTAATAATGGTTTCAGCTTTAGAAAAATCATAAGACGGGATAACTGCCGCACCAAAATTAGCTTCATTGGCCTTGCGAATAGCGCTATAACTAATTCCGTCATAGTGAATTACCCGCACCTTTGATGTACCATTAGTTAAATTTGCATTCTTAAGACTATCTAAAGCACTATTTAACGAAGGGCTAATTACCGTAGGGGTTAAAACAACCACTTCTTTTGCACTTTTAATCGCTGAAGAAATTGCTTTATCCGCTTTAGCAACGGAAATGTTGTCATTAGACCCTTTGGTGCGCACACCATTCAAGCGCTCACTATCATAAAGGCTAAGCACTGAAGCTATTATCTGTGGATTCGTTCCCCCCTTAGTAAATCCGAAATCCTTATTTCCTTTAATAAAGATGGGACGAGCTTCTCTGGTTTTAACTAATATACTTGCATATGATAATCCGTCATAATATGTTGACGCATACCATGTAGCCACCCCTGGAGTCACATCTTCTGGCTTATTAACATAAGGTACAACCTTGGTTACCGGAGCCTCACAAGCGGCTAAGGTAGCTGCGGCTACTGAAAACCCTAAGAATTTAAGAAAATCTCGTCGGCCCGTAGAAGCTTCCGCTAACTTTTCGTCCGCTAAAAAAGTTTCAACTGAGTTTTGAAATGGAAACTCATTGTCTCTGTGTTGTAAAAATTCCGGAGTTTGTTTCAACTCTTCAATTCCTTTCCAATATTTTTTTGTTACTTCCATAACTTTCTGTTATTCGCTATATTAATAGTGACATTTTGCACATTCCCAACCACCCAACTCGTTTACAGTAATTTTTCCATCATTGGATAGATACTTCTTGTAAAGCGACTTATTCTTTTTCAATCGACTATGAATTTCATCATAGTATGCATTCTTACCATCACCAATGACAACTTCTTTTGCTCCGTGACATTCGATACACCAACCCATTGTTAAGGTCGCTTTTGTCAATTTAATGTTGCCCTCAACCTTGTTCAACTCCTCAATTGGCAACACCTTGGCTGTTTCTTGCATTTGCGTCATGTCTCCGTGACATTGCTTACAATCAACTCCCCCAACCACAACGTGTTGCGAGTGATTAAAATAAACGTGATCAGGTAAAACATGTACTTTGTTCCACACTAGTGGCTTACCCTTAGTGTTTCTATATCCTCCGGCTGGACCAAAACTTGGATCCCAACCAGCAGCTGCATAAATTTTCTTTATTTCTCCTGCAAATGGTTTTCCTTCACCGTTAATTTGCTTGTGGCAATTCATACACACATTAACTGATGGAATTCCTGCGTGTTTTGATTTAGTAACTGAATTATGACAGTATTTACAATCAATTCCATTTACGCCTGCATGCCTAGAGTGTGGGAAGGCTACGGGTTGTGATGGTTGATAGTTCTCCATTATGTTAATTGAATACAAACTTTTGAAAACAATCACCAACACTGCAATGGTTAGCACTAAACCAACTAACCCACTAATTCCACGATATTTCCACGCGGTTGTTTTAAACTCTTCCCAATAGGTTAATTGGTTATATTTTTCATCCCCTGTACTCGCTACTTTGAGTTGACGGCGAACACCCCCAACACTTAATATAATTACCACAAATAACACGGCCATAATCAGCCAAATAATCCCAACTCCCCCATCCTCTTCTTCAGTGGTCGGCGCATTCGGGTCAACAGCACCGTCCTTAGCCCCGGCCATTGCTGGGTCTTCTTTGGGCTGCGCATCAACATAATCAAGGATTTGATTGACCTGGTCGTCCGTCAAGTCTGAAAAAACAGTCATTTGTGATCCTGCATATTCCTTAAAAACTGCAGCTGCTCTTTTAGAGGCACCACTTGCCCTCAAGGCAGCGTTATTTTGTACCCACTTAATGATCAAGTCAGCCTCTCCGGCATCAGCCCATCGCTGACGGGCGCCAGACAACATTGGTCCAGTTCCATTCTTATGAATTTGGTGACAACTGGAACATTTTGATTTGAAAAGCGCTTCTCCTTGCGCGTTTAGGGTGTGTTGGATAAAAATGGTAACACACAAGAAAGCAAATAGCCTTAAGTATTTCGCCATTGTAACTTGTTGAATATTAGATATTTTTCAAAATCATCTTTAAATGCTGCTAAATACGTTGCGCAACTGACTAGCAACATGCGAACCAAATGTTCCGTAACGCTTATTAGCGTTCATGATGATTTTGGCCTCAATCATGTCAAACAATTTGTAAGCAAAAGTGTTGTAGATGACTATCTTCGAGAAATTAGTGAAAAGGAACTTAAGCCCTCCCAGAAAATACTCGATACTGCTGGTGTTAAACACAGCATGATTATCAAACGTGGTCATGTTGC
>Ga0255270_1000075_pt1 | contig 11379 bp, 4 predicted proteins | sample AtltaT_31_FD_183708 | JGI IMG/M metagenome (GOLD analysis project Ga0255270, IMG submission 183708) | Metatranscriptome of freshwater microbial communities from Altamaha River, Georgia, United States - Atl_Atl_RepB_8h (Metagenome... | ecosystem: Environmental > Aquatic > Freshwater > River...
CCCCCGGCGAGCATGAGTAGGTTGATCGAGCACGAGTCTTGGTTAGTCAGCCAATACTTATGCTTGTTAGATCTATTTTTGCGAGTTTTCAATAATCTGTTTTATTCTGTATACAGATTTCTCTACTGATGGAGATGAATGGCCATCAGACTGGGATTTTTCAGTTCCCAGGTTAAGCGCGTTGCGCTAAGCGCCTAACGGCGAGTTTTTCCGGTTTATACCGATTTGCACTAGAGCAAAATTTTGGGGGCTTTGCCCCCACCATGAGGTTTTCACCTCACACTCCACTGACAAGGAGTTATTGTTGTCAACTGTTTTGTTTATGGTTGGGTACGTAGTTGCTAGTTTATTAGCGATTGAGTACTTACATTACCGTCTACCATAGAATAGAAAGATCGAGTATCACAGTCAGACCTGGGATTATTCGTTTACCACGCCAGCGGGCTTCGGCCTCCTTAGTGGACACTAGGGCTCCTTAGGTCCTTCGTTTTCCGTACGAACAATGATTCGTGCCGATTTCGTAATATACTTAAGATAGGAGAGTCTAGTGGTCATATAATAATTTTACCAGGATGATGTGAGAAAATCTTGTCCAAGAGCAATCTCTACACCCACGCAAGGGGTTAGACGCCAAGTCTCCAGGGCTACATCACTTATTACGAGAGGTTTTGTAGTGAATGCCTAGAGACACCTAGTCAATTATGCTATAACAAATTGGGCTAGGAACGGAGTCGTAGTTTGACTGTTCCGAATTGGAGACCCTTCTAAGGGATATATTTTATGGTCCCCACCCTTTGACCGAAGGAGGGATTAAACTGATAGGGCTTAACACACCTGAGGTTTTGTGAGTGCTCCGTCGTGAACGATGGGCATGAGGCATGCTGAAAGAAGTTTTCACGGTTCATAACCGGTGTCTCGCGTCAGCTTACGGGTTCATTACCTATGAGGGGTTCAGGGTTAGCCACCTGGATTTCCTGCATTACGCAGTTGCGAATTATCGTGTTTAATAATTATGCTGTGATACCGCAATCGGTAGTGCTGTCATTAGGCAGCATTCGTTGCGTTCACGAATTAGTTGTTATACACTCTTTTATTTTAAGGGCTATTTTATTTTATTCTTTTATCATTCTCTTTACAAAACATGATGATTTCTCAGATTTCTAAATGTAGCATGTCAAAGAGTGTTGGGGACGTCACCCGGTCAGGTGATGTCTTCGCTTGCGAAGAAATTGTATCCGGTGGGACTTTTCGCCAGGGGGCTACTATGCATTTTAAATGCGTTACCCAGGGTGAATCAAAATCACCGGATGATCAGGAGAGAAAAGATTACTCTCCACCCCCGCAAGGGCCAAAGAGCCGCGGGGAACAAAAGAAAGACAATCGTTCATTCTGTTACACATGTCTCAGAAGGCACAAGTTGGCCAATAGGCTGGCTTGTGCCAATCCATTGGCTAACATAGCGGGATCGACTCAGAAGTTTTTCGATCAGGCAGCTCATCGAATGGGCGATACTCTCGTTGGTGAAACGGCAGACGTGTTCAACAACGTGTTGTTTTTGGGCACCGCTCTATGCGACCGTAAATTGTTATCGGCCGAGGATAGGGAGATGCTTGAAAAGTTCGAGTTCTATATGGATGTCTTAGATGTTTTCACTGCCCTCCTTTCGGGGGACATGAATACTACGACTATCATCTGCAAGAATTTTATTCGTAGACATATAGATACGAAAGATTTCAAGTATTCCGCAGCATTTAATGTGCTATCGTCCATTGCGTTGATGATACGCCCTTTGTTGATAACTGAGAAGGACGAGTTTGCCAGACTATGCAGGGCTCTGCATAAGCACAACCTTGTGTACAAGAAACAATACAATATTGTTGGATATGTGGACGAGGCGGATATTGTGTCTCACGGTCTTATTGATGATACGCGTGCTTTTTTGCAAAGCACCATGAATAGCGAATTGATGCAAGCCTGTTATAAGTTGCTCGCTACCATCCTGAGTATCAAAGTCTTTAAAGATATTGTGCCGAAAGAGTTTTTCAAGTACGTTAAAGTCCCTGAGAAAATTCACAATCCGTTGGAACTCCTCGATTTTTCGTTAAGTTCCCTTTCAATCATCGAGAGATACTTTCATTCTTGGATGAAAGGCGTCCCGTTGAAGGAGCTTATCTTTGCTACTGATCCTTTGATGGAGCTTGAGTCGAAAATACGACTTCTCTACGTGCAGCAGGACTATCTTTACACGGGCCTTCCAAAAGAAGGATATCGTGATATTAAAGATTACGCAGCCGAACTCAGGGATGTAGTCAAGTCCATTCCCATTTTTATCAAGAACATGTCTCCGTGGAGGCGTAGTTCCGTGGACTTGAAGTTAGAGCTCGTTAAGTTGGGGGGTTTGCTATCCAATATAGAGGCAAGAATCGCAGGAGAGTGTCGTATGACACCTTTCGCAATAGTTTTTGCTTCGCCCCCGGGAACCGGAAAGAGTAGTGTACTTCGTGTATCTGCCGCAATTTTTTCGGAAGTTCGCGGCAGAGAGTTTGATGAGAGTCAAATCTATCCACGCAGTCGCACTAGCAAATATTGGGAGGGTTATGACCCCATGACTAATCCGTATATCTTCTATTCGGAGATGGGCACCATGCATGAAATGATGGCTAGGAGTATCGTGGACGAACGTCTAATCGAAATGACTTCTGTCATCGACAATCTTACCTTTTATCCTGATATGGCATTTGAAGGTAAGGGGAAGACTAAGCTCTATTGTGAGCTCGTCTTAGTCGATACAAATAGGTCGGATATGAATTTGCCCTTTCAGGTTAATAACCCCGCGGCCTTTAAGCGACGATGGATCACAGTGACGGCAATCGTCAAACCCGAGTACCGACAGGATGGTACGCCCAGTATCGATCCTGAGAAGACGAGGAACATTGATCGTCCTATGGATCTATGGTATTTTAGAGTTGTTGCGCACCAGCCACTTGATGAGAAACGCACACAAGAAGTTACCTTACTAGATGGTAGGGATGAAAATTCCAATATTGATAAATATTGTGACTTGTTGCGCTCTTTGTATACCAAACATTTGGAGAAGGAGGTTCGTGTTGGTTGTGTCCGACAGAACATCGTTTCCAGCATGTATGGTCACCCAGTTGTGGCACATGGTGACAGTGATTTTTCGACACCGATCGGGGCCTATATCACCGAGTGTAGGGAGAAATTGTGTTACTCACTTTCAGCTGCTAGAAAGTTGTTTGATTCTACGCTGGCATTTGTTGTTACGCTTGGATTAGCGATAGCTGGGATCACAGACAATCATCCGGCGGTTTTATTTTCAGTCGCTGTTTATGCATATTTGTCTGGTTACTTGTCCCTGGCACTTAGTGCTGTAGGACTGAGGCACCTATGGTATTGTGTGAAAATGTGTGATCTGATTCTCCTCTACGTGTGCTACCTCTATTTCACTGGTCATAGCTTTGGCAATAACATCTCCCATTCGATGCATAGGATGCGTTCTGCGTACCGTCGTGTACGCGCCATGTTTTCGAAGGTAGTCTCCGAAGAAGACATTGGGGGAGGAGGCGGCCAAAATTACCTTATGTGGTTTCTGGCAGCATCTACCTTTATGGCATCCGGAGCTTTGCTCAAGGATTTTCTCACTAAGGAGAAACCTGCACCCAACAAAGTTTTTGTTATGAAGCCAACCAGAGAACCAGAGGAGTTCGACGGTCATTCCCAAGGTGATACCAAGGTTGAGATCGCGTCAAATGGCAGGATGGAGGGTCCAGTTAATACCAAAATCGAGGTGGTTGAAGAGAAGATAAGCGCAGGGTTACAGCTGTCGCGTACGAAGAATGCTCTCACGGATTCATATAACGTGTGGGATCGTAGACACGTTCTTTCAACATCCACTCAAGATTTGGATGATTTTGCGAAGCGTGCCATGAAGAATGTGATATACTTCTCGACCCACACTGGAGTGATTAATAGAGCTTACGCACTGGGTGTTCGTGGACAGTATGTTGTTACGAACAAGCATTTGTTCAGTGGCAGTGCAAAAGGCACTATTAGGGTGTATGCTTCCTTTGAGAGGGATGATGCAAAGTATCAAGAATTTGCTTTTGAGGACGGAGATGTCGTTGAAATTGCGAATGATGTGGTTATGTTACGCATACCATGTCGAAAGTTCCTTGATTTGACGAACTCGCTGAATGACGGACTAGATCCTGATTTCGCGACGGGTTTTGTCGCATTGACACCCACACGTTTTACTTCCACCAAGGTGAAGCTCATGGACAAGAATGTCGGGGAGATAATCTTGGATGATGCCGTTATGTATGAGTGGGAGGAAAACAAAGGAGGTAATTGTGGCTTGCCACTCACCTGTCGAATTGGGGGCGGAGATTACCTCATTGGCATACATGGTGCAGCTGCTGAGCCTACGCAGTTTTCCTTTGGTCCTAAGTTCACTCGTGAACAGATTTTGAGGGGGATTTGCCAACTTGATGCTAGGTGGTCTTCTATACTGCCTATTGCGTCTCATGCTGACACTTCTATTCAACTAGAAGCTCCTCTTCCTAAGTCACCCGTTCATTATTTAGAGCTCCGCGCTATTGAATATTACGGCAAATTGAATGGACCCGTTCTTATGAACAAAACGTCTGAGATTGTACCAAGTCCCATATCTGAGAGTGTCGATATGCTCTTTGGGAAACATTTTCCCAGAGAGGTGTTCTCAGTTTATTCACCTCCCGTGATGAAACCTACACTCTTACGTGGGAAATACACCAATCCTTATAACGTTTTCTTGGAGAAGGTAGCGATTAATAAGAAGAGCTTTTGCCTTCTTAACTTTCAGCCTATTGTTGATGAACTTGCTGATAGATTCGTCGCTGTGATCCCAGAAGACCAACGCGGTAAATGGACTCCTTTGACGGCACTACAGGCCTTGAATGGCATTCCGGATGATGTTTACGTCCGAAAGATTGACCTTAGTACTGCGGGTGGCTTTGGTTACCCCGGTAGTAAGAGACCTTACGTTGAGGGCGATCAGCCAATGGCCAAACTCTCCAACAAAATGGAGAAAGATGTCAACATTTTGCTCAATGCCCTTTCGAGTGGTGATTACGTGCCGACTATTTTTGAGTGTCAACTCAAGGATGAGCCTAGACTGCTTGAGAAGGTCTTGAAGGGGAAGACGCGCGTTTTTTGCACGTCTTCTTTCCCGAGCCTTCTCGTACAACGAATGTTTTTGGCGCCGATGTATTCAGCCATTGTTGAGGTTGGACATCATTTTGGCATTGCCATCGGAGTCAATATGCACACGCAAGCTGAGAAGCTGTGGAACAAAATGATAGCTTTCTCACAGAAGTGGATGGAAGGCGACTATAGTGGCTACGACCTGGCTATGCCAGTCGAACTAGCGATTGCGTCAGCTTCTTTGGTGTATAAGGTATGCCAAAAGATGGGATACAATGAGGAGGCATTAGCTATGTTAGCCGGAGTTTTGACGGATCAAATATTTCCATATTTGTCCGTTAATAAAGACGTTTTTGTTGTTCCCGGTTACCAGCCATCCGGTAAATACGGTACAGCTGAGGATAATTCTCTTAGGGGACTTATATTGCTGATGGCTTATTGGTACACGTCCAGAGAGAGTGGCACATTCTTTGAGAATTGTTGTCCGCTGATATATGGAGACGATGTGTTGGTAGCTGTTAAGGAAGAACATGGCGAATTTATGAATAACATTTCATACGCCGATTTTATCAAAAGCAATACATCGATGGAATATACCAGTGCCGCTAAAGACGGAAAGCTTTCTAAGTTTGTCCATCCCCGAGATGCGAGTTTCCTTAAAAGGAAGTGGTATAACCGCTCGTGGTTCGGAGATCATGTCGTTGCGGCTCTTTCTCTCGATTCAATCAAGCGCAGTCTTAATTGGATCCTCCCATCGAAGCATGAAACGCTTGGTAATCAGGTAATTAGCACCACTAGCAGTGCAATGAGAGAACTCTTGTTCCATTTGCCCCCCAATGAAGTGGAGGCAATCAGGATCAGCCTCAGTGGAGCAATAGCCAAATGGTTGAAAGTAGATAAGGACCTCGTCCTTTCGAAAATTCCTAAGGCTGCCGAAATCCATGATTCATTACTTAGACATCAGGAGTGGTGTGCAGATGGTTCGTTGCCATGTGAGGAGCGTGTCAGTTTCTGGAAGCGCTTCACGTGGAATGACCTTTTTGGTATGGAAATTACCCCCCAGAGTGATTCAGACGAGAAAGAGGATAACTCTGACGTGCCGCCCGAGATGGAATTCAGTGATTTGGCGTATGAGATGCGTAATAAGATGAATGCTCTTATACAGGCGTCAAAGGGCGTCATGGATTTTGAGACCGCTAGGGTTTCAAAAACCTCTGAAGCTTACTTTTGCCAGCGCAATTTTCGGGCTGATGTGGATAGAGCATTGTATATCCACTCTGAAATAGTGTCACTGCAACAATCTTTAAACATCCTGTCACTGGGTATGAAGAAAATTCAGTTGCCGCAAGCGGTGACGCAGTCGTTGTCGGAAGTGGTTCCTCAGGAGTCAGTGCGAGAAGAGAAACACGTCACTTTAACTGATGTTGATGCCGAGATAGCCACAGCTAACACTATCATGAAAATGAGCAATGTTCACATTTACAAGGATAGTAAGGAGGACTTGGATTCATTTTTTTCACGCCCTCAGCTTTTGGCGACTGCGAACATTACGCCTTTGTCGACGCGCTTCTATCATGATGTGTGGGATTTGTATTTTGCGAACCCCACCGTCAGAGCCAAACTGCGTAACTATTCGATGATACGTGCCAATTTGCACCTGAAGTTGACTTTGACGGGCACTCCTTATCATAAGGGTTCCCTATTGGTCAGCTATATTCCTTTACCCAAAACAAATGCTGTTTATAACATGTATTTGTCTGTTGGTGCAAATGGCAACAATTTTTCGAAGTGGCTCTCTCAGGTTCCTGGCGCTATGAAGTTAGATATACGTTTGAATAAACCCTATGAGATGACTGTCCCTTTTATTGCGCCAAATCCAGCGGCTAGATTGTATAATGCTAGTCCCTCGGCTTTATCTGATGCTTCCAGCATTAATGACATTGCCGATCTTGGTGAGTTAGTTATTGGAGTTTTGAATGGGATTTCAGCAACGGGCGGCGCTACTGACCCTTATTATTATCTGTACGGATGGCTGGAAGATGTTGAGTTGGGACCTCCAACTGCCACTGTTATGACAATCACGACTCAAGGAGACGGTGATGAACGCAAAACTGGCCCAGTGGAGAAGTATTCTACCGCCGCTAGTCAAGTGGCTATGGCCTTGAGTTCCGTTCCAGTCATTTCACCTTTTGCGCGGGCTAGTGCAATGGCTCTTTCCGCCATGTCGAGCATTAGCTCCTTGTTCGGATGGTCTTTGCCAGTTATGACCACTCAACCTATGCGGGCTAGGGTAGAACCTTTCCAAAATTCAGCGAATCTGATTGGGTATGACACCGGACACCGCATAACCATGGACCCTAAGCAAGAATTGACTGTCGATCCCAGAGTATGTGGGAGCGATACAGATGATATGATGATTTCTGCAATTGCTAAGAGAGAGTCTCTTCTTGATCTCCAGACATGGAGTTATTCCTCTACTCCCATGACTCCAATATGGAGAGCCTTCGTCATGCCCCAGATGCATCGGAGATATGTCAATCTTAGTAAGAATTATGTTCAACCTACAGCACTTCATTATTCCTCTATTCCTTTCCAGGCGTGGCGTGGGTCTATAACACTTGTGTTTACCTTTTACCCCACATCTTTCCATAGAGGGAAAATTGCTGTGTTTTATGAGCCGAACTGTGATCAGTTCTCATTGATATCGGCCGGTTTATCGTTGAACAAAAATTACTTAGCGATTATTGATTTGCAGACTACCACAGAGGTTTCCGTTTGCATCAAATGGGCCCAGCCTAGATACTATCAGCAATGTGCCCCTGATAGCGTGTCACAGAACAGCATTAGCAATTCTTCATCTGCTTCTGTTATGCGTGACTACGCCAATGGTTGGGTTGCGCTGGTACCTATAACTAATTTAGTGGGACCGGCCGGATATAGCGTCGATTATGCCGTCACTGTTTACAGCGACGACATCGAGTACGCTTATCCTGACCAGTCTTTGTTACCCACTATCACGACTCAGGGAGACACCACCACCCAATTGGATGGACCGTGTGTCGATCTAGTCGATATTAGTTCCGACGGCACCAGAGCAGCACAATTGCACTATGGGGAAAGAGTTTTCTCATTTAGGGCGTTATTGAAGCGATTCACACAGACTGACCGTAAGACATTAGTTGTTGCAGCATTTAATCCGGGCGATTTTGTTGCATATCGCTCCAGGATCATTCCACCTTTGCTGCCGTCTCCGACTGGAGTCACTACTGATGCGTCAGCAACCAGTCTGTTGTCGTTCCTTCGACCTTCATACCTAGGTATGCGAGGCGGATTCAGGAAAAGAATTCGTATAACGGGACATAATCCGGCCACTATGGCTATGATTAGTGTGCAGCTTGACTCCCCTGACCTAGCGAGTACGCCGACTTTTACATTGGTCGGTAACTCCAACATTACTGGTATCAGGGGGGCAACGCAGTTTATCCCTTACACGAACTCTGGAATTGAGTTCGAAGTGCCCTGTTACACCAACAATTTGTTTGGTGCCCCTTCAAACGCAGATGTGTACGATCCTACTATGTCCACTATGTTTCTTCCAAGAGCATTGAGGACATACACCGTTTTTATGGATTGTACATCATCAGCAACCTATGTCGCGAGTGAGCTCACCGCAACTGCGGAGGATTTCACTTTGATGAATTTCATCGCTGCGACGCCATACTCATACACCACATGAGTATGTATGTGAACACATAAATATGTTTGCCCCAATTTTGATAAGATATGGCCGGTTAGGTTACTTGTGGTTCCCTTAAACCTGGAAAGCTTATCAAACACCCACAATTGTTCCATCATGTTATTGTCCTTTTATTGGAGGACCATGATGAGGAGGAACGAGCGAGAAGACGCTTTGAAAAACCGCTTCAGGAACTGGATAAAGAAATTCAGGAACTTACTGGCATTTCAGCAAAGGGCAAAGTAGATTTAAGTGATAAAATTGAACAACTTAAAATTAACTATAGTAAAACATTACAAGATCTTTACAGCCAGCTTAGCCCATGGCAGCGGGTTCAGGTAAGTCGTCACCCCGATCGTCCATATACTTTAGCTTATATAGATTATATTAGTAACAAAACGTTTACCGAACTTCATGGTGACCGCACTGTGGGCGATGACAAAGCTATGGTGGGGGGCTTAGGTGATATTGACGGACAGCCCGTTATGTTTATTGGTCAACAAAAAGGTATTAATACTAAAATGCGCCAAATTCGTCGTTTTGGTATGGCAAATCCTGAAGGTTACCGAAAAGCCTTACGTTTAATGAAACTGGCTGAAAAATTTAATGTTCCCATTGTTACCTTTATTGATACTCCTGGTGCTTACCCTGGTTTGGAGGCTGAAGAGCGCGGACAAGGCGAAGCCATTGCCCGAAATTTAATTGAAATGGTACAGCTTAAAGTACCTGTTATTTGTATTATTATTGGAGAAGGTGCCAGTGGAGGTGCCTTAGGTATTGGTATTGGCGACAGGGTGCTGATGCTTGAAAACACTTGGTACTCGGTGATTTCTCCCGAGTCCTGTTCATCTATTTTATGGCGCAGTTGGGAGCATAAAGAAAAAGCCGCCGAAGCTTTAAAATTAACAGCCAACGACATGATGCAGCACGGATTAATAGACGGGATTATTACAGAACCCATTGGTGGCGCTCATCGTAATCACCAACAGGCTTTTGAAAATGTAAAAACAGAAATTTTAGCACAACTCAATGTATTAAACCCTCTTAGTTCCGAAGCGCGTATAACGCAACGCATTCAAAAATTTTCGGCTATGGGTGTTGTTCACGACTTAAATTCAGAAACCTAAATATATGGCAGACACAGGCGATATCGGCGTCGGATCCGTAATCCGTTTTAATGGCGAGTTGGTTCAAATTATGGAATACCAGCACCGTACACCCGGTAATTTACGGGCTTTTTATCAAGCTAAAATGCGCAATCTTAAAACCGGTAAACAAACCGAAAACCGTTTTAGAAGTGGTGAAAGCGTTGAAATTGTTAGGGTTGAATACAAGTTAATGCAATACATTTATCCCGAAAATGAATTTGCAGTTGTTATGGATAATGAAAGCTTTGAACAAACTCATATTCCCATGCTGATGTTTGGTGAAAGTGGTCGGTTTTTAAAAGAAGGCATGGAAGTTAAAGTTAGTTTTGAAGATGGTGATAATCCTATCTTAGCTGAAGCCCCCACGTTTATTGAAGCTCAAATTACATATACCGAGCCCGGACTAAAGGGTGATACTGCCACAAACACGCTAAAGCCAGCCAAAATTGATACAGGAACCGAAATTCGTGTACCCTTATTTGTAAATGAAGGGGATTGGGTTAAAATTGATACCCGTACCGGTGATTATGTAGAGCGAATAAAAAAATAATTGTAAAGATTTTGTTAAACCTAAAATCAACCCTTTTTGTTTTTACATTACTGGGCTTGTGGCATTGTCTTTTTTTCACAAACTGTTCGTAGTAAAGATGCCTATGGTAACCGTATAGCTTATGTGGATGGCAATACCATTCGCAGTAAAGATGCTTATGGCGAACGCTTATTTTACAGAGACGGCAATACCATACGCAGTAAGGATGCTTATGGCGACCGTATTTATTTTTTTGATGGCAATACCGTGCGTTACAAAGACGCTTATGGCGATCGGGTTTATTTTTTTGACGGAGCTACAATTCGCAGTAAGGATGCTTACGGCGATCGTTTATATTTTTTAGACGGAAATACATTGCGTTTTAAAGATGCATACGGTGACCGTGCGTATTATTTTGAAGGCATACCCGAACGTTGGGTTATTGTGTGTTTAATTGGCCAATAATATTTTAATTACCCATGCTTACGGGCTCAGCTTGTATGTGCTCAAATGCATTTACAACAGCTTTTTGTTCAAGCCATAATCGTTCCTGACTACTATTTAACATCAAGGGCATGCGCATGGCACGGTTATGAATTTCCCGCATTTGACCTTGAGCTTCCTGTGTAATTAAAGTATATGTTTTTTGTTGTTGCCCCGTTTGAGGATTTACCCATGTGCTCCATAAGCCTGCAATAGAAAACCCCGTCTCTTGTTTAAGACTTAAACGGTACGCCTGTTTTTTACTTCCTTTGGGATCTAGC
>Ga0255270_1000089_pt1 | contig 11062 bp, 3 predicted proteins | sample AtltaT_31_FD_183708 | JGI IMG/M metagenome (GOLD analysis project Ga0255270, IMG submission 183708) | Metatranscriptome of freshwater microbial communities from Altamaha River, Georgia, United States - Atl_Atl_RepB_8h (Metagenome... | ecosystem: Environmental > Aquatic > Freshwater > River...
GCAGCTGTTGTCGTTACATTGCCACGTGCTTATTACGCTAATGGGCAATTTATACATATAATCAAAACAGATAGTGGCACAAATCAGGTAAGTGCTGCAGTTCAAAGTGGAGATACATTAGGTAAAGCAACTGCTAAGGCATGGCCAGCAGCACAGTATGAGACGGTTACTTTAGTAGCACAAGTAGATTCTACAGGAGCAGGAATATGGTACGTATTACAATAGGAGGATTACAATGCCACCACAATTAGCTATTGGATTGGGTAGTACACTTTTGGGACAAGCTGCTGGATCGTTATTTGGTAGGCAAAAGAATCCGTATCAGGCTCAATTGTCCCAACAACGGTTATTCAATCAGAACATACAAAATCAACAATATGCTTTGGGTCAACAAAATCAAGCACAGGCTGATAAGTTTGGAAATATGTACAGCCGTGGTGTACAGAATCAAATTGAACGCCTTGGTAATCCAGATGCTACTAATGAGATGTTACGGGCAGCCGGAGCACAAATGGGTAACATAACAGGACAGGCTGCTCAAGCACAGGCACGTTATAACGCAATGGGTAACAATATTAATCTTGGCGGCGGTATGACGAACAACATTATGCAGGACAATTTCTATAATAATCCTATATCACAGGCCATGTCCGGTGCTGCTGTTCAAAAAGCGTTAAATCGTCCACAGGAAATGGAGCGAGCATTAGGTTACGCCAACCAAGCATATAATCAGTATCAGGGCAGTGCAAATAGTTTGTTTGGTAATGCTTCCAACATGTCAAACAATTTATACAATCAGTACATGGGTGAGGCGCAACAGCAAATGGAAGCTCAAAATGCAGCTCAAAACCAAGCTAATTCAATTGCAAGTCAGTTTGGAGCACTTGGTGGACAGTATATAAATCAGCGTAATGCGGATCGTGATTTTGGATTACGTCAAAGAGAATTTAATGCTAAATATCGTCAACCGGGTTGGATGTCACAGGAATAAGATATGAAAGCAAGTCAAACAGGAGCATCTGCATTACTTGGCTTTTTAAGTGCTTTACAGCAAGGCCAAGAACAAAGAAATCAGGAAAGACAGCAATATCTGCAGCAGCAAGAACAACAAGCAAATACTGATCGACAATTTAAATTACAAGATCAACAGGCTGAATTTGCAAGAGCTGCGGAAGAACGAGCTGCTGGTGAATATACTTCCTTCTTGGTGAACGACAAAGAACTGAACCTGTACGTAAATTAGAAACAGCTACAGCACTGGGGCAACCAGAAATTACCGCTGATCAAATTACGGCTGAGTTAGAAAAAGAACGCGCGGCAAAACAGGCTCAACTTGCAGAATTGCAAGCAAAAATTGCGTCAACTCGTGGACCAGCAAGAGACCTATTAATTAGTCAATACGACATTATTAATGGTGAATTGGCTGATTTACCAACACGGTTAACCGGAAGACTTTCTACTATTCCCGGACTTTCGGACCCTAATAAATTTATAACTAGATTTAAAGGCAGTCGCGCATTACCGCTTACAGGTACAGGCACTGGTACTAATACTGGTATTGGTACAGGCACTGGTACTAGTGCTGGCACTAGTACTAATACTGGTACTGGTACTGCTGCTCCCGGTACTACTGCTCCCGGTACTACTGCTCCCGGTACTGCTGGTGTTGTTGCTCCAGCACCTAAGTCAAAGGTACAAAGAACAGATCAATTTCCATTGCCAGCTGCTACACCGGAAGATATTGAGGCCATTACTGGTGCTGCTAAATCTTATGGATTAGGCGCTCTTGGTTTAAATTATTTTGACATGCCAGAAATGGGAGTGAGAAATCAGAATGTTTACGTACCCGGTGGTAAGGATCGTGTATTGCGAGCCGGATACATTAAACATCCAGAAAATATTGGGCTTAATACAAGTAAGTTTGTAGAAGCTGAAATGCCTAAAATTCAAGAAGCGTTAAAACAAAGTGCTGCTGTAGGAGTTGGTCGGCATTTGGGAGCGGAAGAGTCATTAAAATTAATACTTGGTTCCGATAAATCTATATGGCCTGTCAATATTGACGAAAATGATAACGTTACACCTAAAACAAATTTTTATGCAAGTCTAACGCCGGAACAAAAATTGCGTCTTAACTCGGTTCTAGCACCATTAATAAAACCAGATGATGCAATTATTGAACAAGTAAAAGAAGCTAGAAGACAAAGAGTTGATTCTCTAAATACAACAATAAAAGATATGACTGAATATCGAGATCAAGTATTTAAGACATTAACCGATCAATATGATCAAGCAGAAGCATATAAACGAGCAAAATTAACACAAACAGCAAAAACGGGACCTGAGCAATTAACCGTAGCTCAAAAATTAGCAGATTCAAATGCGATCAGAACAGAAGTTTCTGATGCAATTGCTTCTGATGCTTCTATAGCTACAGAATTAAGTAAATCTACTGCCAAAGTTGAGGAAGTACTACTCGGAATGGATAGTGTTAATGCTGCTACAAAAGTACCCATTAATATTATTCGTGCGTTTTATCAACAACGCTCAAGTAACATGAGTAGGCGTTTAAATTCAATTATGGTTTCAGAACCAGCTAACACTATTGGTGATTACACAAAACGCAATTCAAAAATGTATGGCATAAAAACAGCAGCAAATAACGATGCAATAAAATACATTAGAAATACATTTGTAACACCAAGACAAAGTACAGTTCCCGGTGGTAGACCAAATACAGCGGCAGTAGATAAGGAACTGAAGGCTATTGAAGATTGGCTTAGCACACTAAAGTAGTGAGATAATGATACATGCGCAAACCTAATGTGAATACAACATCAAAGAATCGTGGGTATTTTCGGCAAGCAGTAGACATGGGTGAGAAGTCACCCAAGTTGACAACTAAAAATGCTCGCAATTTAGGAGAGTGGGTACAAGCAAAAGCCGACGAAGAAAACGAAAAAGGTAAAAAAGAATTTCGTGAAAAAAAATATCCAGAGATAATTAATAAGTTATCGACCAATAAATGGAAGACGGACGGAATATATACCGAGGATGCAGACCTGCGGGATGCCTTAGATAAAGGATATATCAACTATAAAGAATATCAGAAAGGTTCGACGTTAATTTCACGTCGATTGCTTGAAGCAAAAAAATTAAAAGTTGTCCAGCGAGAAGGTGATGAACCAATTGATGGCGCAAAGTTAGTCACCGGAAGACAATATGTACCATATCAAGATCCAAATGATATTAAATACGCCCGCAAAGAAAGATACCGCCAAGGATTAATACTGCAAAATAAAGTTGCTCAAGAAAATCCATTGAGCGCTACGTCAATTATTGCGCGTGACGTTAGTAACGTTGCAGGTGGTATAGCGGGTTTGGGTCTTGGTGCTATGCGTACAGTGGCAAACGCTGGATCAATTGCTACTGATTTTCAATTATTTGACGATGCTAAAAAGTTCTTTGATGAAGGCGAACAGAAGTATTACGCTGGTGCAGAAAAAACTGGCAAAGAAAACATATTTCTTGAGTCTATGTATGGGTCTAGCGCTGGCACTGAGCAGATTCTTGCAGCTCCATTTGTCTGGGGCGGACAAGCAGGTAAATACACAGTTGGTCGTGGTCTTGGAATGTTGTCTGGGCAGTCTGCGCAAACATCCGACGATGTATACGACACTCTTGGAATTATGGACTGGTACCGAGAGAAAACTGGTGATGAAACAAATTTAACACGTCAAGTATGGCGTCAAGCAGCTAAAGACACAGTTGTGAATTCTTTAAGTGCTGGTGCTGGCATGGCAACTATGAATGTTGCTGGCAATATTTTTGCACGTGCATTACGTCCAGTTGCTGGATCGATGATTGGTTTTAACAAATTAAAAACAGCTGGTATGTTTTTACCATCTGCTACATCTGCATTAGGAACGTCTGGTGTACCGGGACAAGCCGTACGTGGTTTAGGTGGCACCGCAGAGCAGGGTGAGTTTGCTAATCAAGCCACTAGTTTTTTAGGCTCTCCTATTGAAGGCGTAGTCAATGCAATTCCTATGACAGCACGTGATGCAAGTGGAAATGTCATTGATTTAAATGAGCAAGAAAGAGCAATAAAACAACAAACAGATCCTATGGGAATTTCGGATTTAGGCACCACTATGGCAATGTTTAGTGGTGGTACAGCCGGATTCTACAAAGATGCAAAAAAGTTATATCAAGTCAGTCGAATGCTTTCTCGTGTCGGTGCAAAACAACCCGGAAAATTTGCGCAAGCAGGGCAACGTCTTGCTAGACAAAAAGCTGAATTAATAGGTGCAGTTGGCCCTGACGCAATGTTTGCAATGAATAATATTCTTCAACCAGCTGCGCAAACATATCGTGCTGCAACGGATAAAACTACAGATAAAGAAGGAAACTTACTTCATCAAGCACCCACAATGATTGACTTAGCCAAGGCTACGTTAATGACATTTGGTGCAACTAGACCACATGCCAAATTTGCTCCAGTCATTCAGCCAACGTTGCGTGGCAAGCCTTTGATGAGTGGCGTTGATGTAAATGCTCAAGCCTATTACATGGCTCGTGATTACGTTGACGGTGGAGATTGGCGATCAACTTACATTAATAAACGATTTGCCGATGTTACTGGAAATAAAGAAGCACATCCAGATGATGTAAAACGCGTTGCGTCTGCAATTTACGACATGGTGAAAACTCCAGCTATGGAGGAAATGACCAAGGGTCGTATGTTGCCACAACATGCAATTGAAGGCATGTTTATACGTCTTGCTGAAGGCAAAGGTATTGATCATGAATCTGGTGAAGTATCGCAAGCTGAAGTAAATAAACTTATTGGGTCAATGCGTAAGAAGGGTGATAAAAATCCGCTACCGGATGATAGCCCATTATTAAAACATGGTGTGAATCCAAACTTATACGCAACTAATCCAGCAGCCAGAAAAACACAAATAGCGGAACTTCAAAAACACATTGCTGGTGAATTGCAAAAACAAGTGGAGCAATCACAGGCGCCGTCCGACACAAACGCAAAACCAGAAACTGTTGCCGAAGAACCACTTGAATCAACTGGTAACAAGTTTTACGCTGTTCGCATTGAAGATGGTGAAGATGGCAGTCCACAATACATTGCGTATAACTCGCATAAGACTGGTTATGGTCACACATTTAGGTCAGCCGAAATAGTCAAAGGTGACCAAGATATAAGCGATCTTATAGACATTAGCTCATCTGCCAATATGGCAAAAAATAGATTGCACACATCTGAAGCATTAGCGCGTGTTGTTGCGGCTAATCCGGATGTTATGAACCCTCTTGGTACAAATAGATGGACATCCGAAGATGGTGAGTCTACTAGAACCATTGGTGGGTTTAGGCCAGATGGTGGAGTTATTGTCAAAAATTACAATTCCGTAGATGGAAATGTCACAGAAGAAGTCTTACCTAGTACGCAAGTTGCGCGTGAAATAGGAGTATTAGCACCTAAACTTGCTGCTGTTATTGGTAGTCATCTTGAAGCAATGAACTCAACTAAAACGGAATTAGGTGACGTTCCTGATTTTTATGAGTCAGTAGATTTTCCAGATAAGGTTGCATACACAAGTAAAGATGGATCTACGCGTGACGTCAATGGTCGATTGATTTCCACGTTTGGTGTAATGGATCCTATCGGCGTATTTCAACTGCAAGATGGAAGCATATATGTGCAACCAGTTCGTAATCAAGGAGTTAGAACAAAGGCTCCATTAACATCACGGCAAATTGATAGTAGTCCAGAAGCATTAAACGCACGTACATTAGCACAAGCAAAACGTAGCGTTGAAGCAAGTGAAGGTTACATTGATCTCGACGTGCATAACATTGGTGTACCAACACGAATTATGTTAAGCCCAGAGCAAATTGAATTAGCTAATACAATTTTAGATTCCGACTTACCCGATGCCGACAAAGCTATGGCGTTACGCAATGCCATAGCAGAATCACTTGCATTGGATACACCCCCAAACAGTAAGGCATACCGTTTAAATGACAACGGTGAGGTGACTCAAGATGCTGAGTTAATGGCGGGTGATGTTGTCATTGGTCATTTTGATCCAATGAAAATTGGAGACGATGGGCAAAAAGGCGTAGTCATTAAAACTGATGGAAGATTAGTAACTGTGAAGTTGCTGTCAGATCCAGAGGGTTTAGGATACACGGCGCCAATTGATCAGGTTGTTGTTGACACACATCACGATCGCGCTGAAATGAATAAACGATTGAGCGATTTTGTTCCATCGGAAGACGCTCCTACACTCAGGCCATACAAGCGATCATTTACTGATGAAGAAGAACTTGCTATTTTTGTTGCAACAAAAAATGCAGTTTCAGTTCAAAAAGAAATTAAACAAGCATCTGCTGAGCAGTTGCCTGACATCATTAAAACTTACGTACGTGACGCACGTTCAATGCCACAGGCTGTAAAAAGTGGATTAATTATTTGGGCAGCAACTAATCAAAATACAGAAGCAGTCATTGATGCGTTAGTGTCAGTTTATGATGACGCAATGTCGGAAGGCACACCAAACATTCACTATCTTAATCAAGTTGCTAATCTTTATGGTGATGCACGATTTATAGACACTCTTTATACAATTGATGATTTAAACAACACTCTGCCAAAGGCTGGTTTATTTTCTGCTAGATCGATACAGGAAGCAGCGACAACACGTGCTATATCTCGTCGCATGAATCAAATTATGTTGAGGTCAAATAATAAAATTGGTCCAGCAGAAGCATATCGAAAAGCTATTAAGTCACTTGGAATTACACCGGAACGTAATAGTACTACCGAACGTGATGCAAAGGCTGAATCCTTATACATGCGCGGTATTGCACCACAGGCTGTAGCACACATTGACACAATGTGGCACATGAAACGTCTAAGTGGATTAAATTTGGACGCACAGGTTCGTTTAGGCAGAGCTATTGCTTCAATAGCAGACGTTACTGCATCACGTAAAGCATTAACAGAAGTTGGACTGCCTTTAATGTTGGTTGATTTCTGGCGTGGTGAAAACTATTACAATCAAGCATTGACTCAAGTCCGTAATCTCGTAGGCGCCGAGACAGCAGAAACTATAGGTCAAACCGAAAAAGCCTTACGCAATGTTGGTTTAGATTTCTTGTACTACGCTGCTGGCGACAGAGATCAAGCGTATAAGCGTAATTTATTAACTAAAGATTTAGATGCATTTAAGGCTTTCCAGAAAGAATCTGGAATGTACATTGCAAACTCAGTGATACCTAAAGTTATTATTGACGCTATTGGTGAGTCAGTTAATAACAGTCAATTTTTAGGATTTACTGAAGAAGGAAAAGCCGACCAGACAAATCAACTTTCTTTTTTAGCTGTATTGGCTAAATATGGACGTGAGATTGGCGAGGTTATTGACAGGTCTGAAATACCAGCAATGGAAAAAGAATCCATTGTAAATGCTATGTTTGAGTTATTGGCGCAGGTAGAAGAAAATCCTGCTATCGCTGAACGCGTAGCGACTTATAACGGAAGTGACACTGGCAATGGTGTTGATACCGTTTTACGAAATGGTAACTCAGTTACTAATATAACTGCTGTTGAGTCGATGCAAGCTGTAAATAAAGCTGCTGATGAAATTATGGATCATGCAGTTGTTGACGAATTTGTATCTGCAGATAAAGTTAATGGCAGGCGTACAGGCGATGAGGATTTAACTGAAACAGAAAAAGCACAACTTGCATTAGAAGAAAATGACATTGCTGGATTACGTAAATTAAACGTACAGCGTTTAACCAATATCAAGAACTTTACGCAGGTTGTTAATGCACTCAGTACGTTTAAAATCTCAGACGTAAAAACTTTACTTGATAAGTATGCACATTTATATGGGTGGGATGCTGCTAAAGAAGCTTTGGCGTTAGCTGAAGAATCTGGAGATGAACAGGCAATTGGCAAAGCAAGAGACGCAGAGGTAGAGCCACGTCGCAATACGTTCCTTGCAGCATTTAGGCATCTGGACAACATCTTAAGCAATTCTAAACAACTAAGTCTGCTTTACATGGATGGAGATGTGCATCTCGATGAAAACTTTGAAACAGCATTAGGTCAGTTAGAGAACGCATACGAAACGTTACAAAATTACTATACTCAAGTTGGACTGTCTTACAAATCTATTACCGCTCTTGGTGACAGTGATGTTGCTGGTGGCAAATTAGTATCACAGGGTGAAGAAGGGTCGGCTGCAGAAACGCAGAATTTAAGCGAAGAAGTTGATAAAGGCCAAATTACAATTCTTCAGAATCAAATACGCGCTATTAATGCTGACGTAAATATTCCAATAGCTGAAAAACGAGAACAGATTGCTATCTTACAAAAGGCAATAAATACTTTTTCAGCTAAGGTTGAAAACCAACAAAAAGAATCCAGCATACAAGATAAGTTTATGACGGCGTTGAACAACTTTAATAACGCTGTTATTAAAGTTCCGCAGCCGTTACTTGAAAAGTTTGCAGACGCGCCACAAGACGTTTTAGCCATACAGTTAAACATTATGCAAAACATGTATGACTCACTTATTAGTGATCCGTTACGTGAGATGGGTACTGCCAGATCAATTGCATTTGGAGAAAACTCTGTTCGCATGTTACGGCAAGTAACTCGTATGGCTAAGGAGCAATTAACATTTTTATCGGATGCAATTAAATCGCAAGAAGTATCTATTGATGTTGCTAATGGTGAAGTCTCAATCAATATCTTTGGGCAAAGACGCAATGTGCAAGACATTGAAAAAATTGGCATGGCTATCGATCGTGATAACCCTGACGTTGTAAAAATTAATCCTGACACTAGTGTTGCGGATGCTATGTTTGTTAGCAGTGCAATTGACCCAATGCTTCCTGAATTTCTGGATGACAATCCATCAGTTGTTACATACGCAATTAGTAGTGACACTGGATTTGATGGATTGGTTGTTCACGATCAGAATGCAGCAGAGAGAGCTAATTTACTGGCAATGCATGCTCGCAACTATGCTGGTATGCGTGAAGTACTGTCAAAAGTATTGACTAGTGAATTAGAGTTAACGTCGTCTGATGTTCCGTCAGAACAAGTAAAACTGTTTGGTGACAAGCAGGTACAGGCTATTAACCCGTTAACAGTTGTGTCACCCGTTCGTAATAAAAACCTTGGTGACGTATCGTTAACAGCTTCTGGTGTTATGGATGCAGCACAAAATAAATGGAGTGCTGAGACAGTAAGGACTTTAAATCGAGCTGTTAGAGATGGAATACCTACAGAAGGTGGGCTTAAGGTTATACCTACATCTGCAGACGAATCCGTAGTCAAAAAAATTAACAGGCGAATAAGCGAATTGTTTGGTGGACTTGCTCGTCATGATGCAAAGTTTACTGCAAAGGAATTAGCTGTTAGTGTACGCATGATAATTCAAGATGAACTTACTGGTAAAACAGATTTTCAAAAAGAGTTATTGTCCATAACTAAACCGGATGATTTTGTAACACAGTGGTCACGTATAGACAAAACTGGAACATATGCTTCATTTAGAGCTGGATATAACGATGTTCCGCACCAGATTGCTACAACATTAAAGGCATTGTCGGAAGCTGGCAATGAAGCTGTTATATTTACAACAAACGCATCTGGTAGACATAGTATTTTTTCTGAACCTGCAGAAGGTCAATTGAGAGCAATCAAACCAGCCACTGCTAAATTGTTGTATGACATGTACAACCAAATAGATACATCTGAATACACGAATCAACAGCAAGCAGATGACATCAACAGAATTAAAGGCATTTATCGTCAGATAATGTCGGATGCTGCATTGCAACCAGCAAAAAAGTTGGCTGGTGATTTAAACATGGTCAATCAGTTAGCTACTGGTTTAGCAAAACTCTACGACAATTTTGCGTTTGGCCATGCAAACGACAAATTGAGTATGTTGCTTGGGAGCCAGCAACCACAACACCGCGCTGAAATTATTAACGGATTACGAGCGGTTGGAACACGAGAGCAAATCGTCCAAGCATTTATTCAAAATTCAGCATTGTCATTTGCTCAATTTATGTCAACAACAAAGGCTTTAACACCAGAACAGGTCAATGCCTTCCGCGCATATATGATTGCTCGTGGCAGACAGGATTATTATTTAAATAGCGGTCGAGTGTTGTTTACTACCAAGAAGATCATGAGTCTAACTAACGTTGGTATGCGTGACCACATTGGTACTGAAAAATCAAAACAACAAGTTTATGGTGCTACGTTAAGCCTACAGAATAAGGCAGCAAAAGCAACACATAAGTTGATGATGATTGCTAGTGATATGAGTGCTGATAGAAATGCTGCAACTCTTGCACATGAAGTTGGACATGTTTTATTCCATGGCGTTTCTGATGGAAATCAGATGAGGCTTTTAGAATCATTGTTACCAATGGGTGCTGACTTTTTAAGTCGCATCAATGAAACTCATCCGTTATATCCAGTTATGACTCAGTTAGAAGCTGCACGTGAATACAGAAGAAAATTTGGTTCATTGGACTTGCGAGCTGCTTGGGCTGATCTTGCTGACGTAGATGGAATATCTTTAAAAGAAGATTGGCATCCATTTGCACACGAAACATTTGTCAGTGGTTTCTTAACAACAATCTCTAACTTTGAAGCACCAATAGCAAACAACGCTGCTATGTCAATTGATCGTGATGCAGCATCTATATTCCAAGAGGTTGGTGGTCCGTTACGTGCAGCTTGGAAGGGTTTAGCCCGTACAAGTCCTGCTGACATCTTAAGAACAGCAGATGGAAAATTTCAACAGCAGTGGACATCTCCAATTCCATTTGCTAAATATAACACTGGGCGCCGAACAGTTTCATATCCTCAATTACGGCAAGGTGATTACATCAGCTTAAACATACCAACTAAAGGTAGATTAGAGGGTCGTGCATATGTACACATGTATTCTCCAAAAGACATGGTGCGTATTTGGGTGGATTCTGGATTTGGTACTGGCGTTGGTCA
>Ga0255270_1000095_pt1 | contig 10847 bp, 10 predicted proteins | sample AtltaT_31_FD_183708 | JGI IMG/M metagenome (GOLD analysis project Ga0255270, IMG submission 183708) | Metatranscriptome of freshwater microbial communities from Altamaha River, Georgia, United States - Atl_Atl_RepB_8h (Metagenome... | ecosystem: Environmental > Aquatic > Freshwater > River...
ATTTAAATGACTATGAAATAATTAGTGAGCTAACCACTTTTATTCAAAAACATAATTCATTTGAAGCAGAAGAAGGATGCAATGATGACCTTGCAATGTGTTTGGTCATTTATGCCTGGTTGGTTGCTCAAGACTATTTTAAAGAACTTACGGATCAAGATGTAAGAAAAAGACTATATGAAGAACAAAAAAATCAAATTGAACAGGATATGTCGCCTTTTGGGTTTATATCTGATGGTCTAGATAATGAAAGTTTTGTTGACTCGGATGGCGATCGATGGTTCGTAGATGAATATGGGGATAGATCTTACATGTGGGAGTATATGTAAATCAATTTTTTAATAAATATTTTTTTAGATAAACTGAGATTACGGAGAAAAACATGGCGACTCCTCAATTATCTCCAGGCGTACTCGTCAGAGAGGTTGACTTAACAGTAGGAAGAGCTGATAATGTTTTAGATAATATTGGTGCGATTGCTGGCCCTTTTCCAATTGGTCCTGTAAACTACGCTGTTGATATTGCAACAGAGCAGGATTTAATCAATACTTTCGGAAAACCATCACAAAATGATAACCAGTATGAATATTGGATGAGTGCATCATCCTATCTTTCATATGGTGGTGTTCTAAAAGTTATTAGAACTAAATCACCAAACTTAAACAATGCTAACGCTGGAGTTGGAATTGGATCCACTGCATCTTTAGACATTGATAACTATGATGATTACAACGCGGAGCATACAGAAGCTCAGAATTTTACATACGCAGCAAAAAATCCAGGAACTTGGGCAAATGGTCTGAAAGTTTGTGTAATTGATGATTTAGCAGATCAGGTCATCAATGTAACATCCTCAGATTTGTCTTCTGATGGTGTCGCTATTGGATATGGCGTGACAGCTAACTTAAATGGCATTTCAATTCCAGGATCTGGAACTTTTACCGGATATCTAAAAGGAATTATCACTGGAGTAACAACTGCAGTAACTGGTAGCAATAGCTCCATCACTGTTAAAGTTGTTTCAAGAGTTTCCAGTGGAGGAACAGAAACAAAAATTGATTATGCAGAAGGGACCGAATTTGCTGCATTTAAAGGAACACAAACATTAAACTTCATTGACGGTTCGGGTTCATATCAAGGAAACCTCAATTCAGTATCTGTTTCTGATTGGTATAATCAACAAAAACTTGGTCTAGAAAATAGCACTATTTTCTGGAGTTCAATTGCACCAAAACCAACCACATCTATTCACGCTTTAAACAGAAATGGTAAAGGTGATGGTATTCACGTAGTAGTTGTTGATGATAAGGGAACAATCACCCAAAATCCAGGGACTATTCTTGAAAAGCATGTTGGTCTATCAAAAGCACTTGATGCTATTTCGGCAGTAAATTCGCCACAAAGAATTTACTATAAGCAATTCTTGGCAGATTACTCGTCACAAATCTATGCAGGCAAATCTCCATCATCTGCTGCCGATGGATATTGGAGAACAGCACCAAGGGCAGTTTCATTCACTAAAGCTGATGGAACTACTCAAGCATTTATTCCTAATGTAACAGAGAATTCACCATCTAAAGGTGATTGGGGTCAAAATGCACAAGATGTAACATTTAGTGCAGTAGGTAATGTAACTTATGCATTAAATGGCGGACAAGATTATGGTGCCAATGGTTCAATGGCAGTGACTCTTGCAGACTTGCAAACTTCGTACAATCTATTCTCAAACAAAGACGATGTTCAGGTTGATTATTTAATCATGGGTCCTGGACTAACCGATGAAAATGATTCAATCGCAAAAGCACAATATCTGATTTCAATTGCAGGTCAGAGAAAGGATTGTGTTGCTGTAATTGGACCTCATAGAGGAAATCTAATTGGACAAAGCAATTCTACTACTCAGACAACAAATCTAATCAAGTACTTTAACTCTGTTGGGTCTTCTTCATCATATGCAATATTTGATAGTGGATATAAGTACACTTATGATAGATTTAATAATAAGTTTGTATATATTCCATGCAACGCTGATATTGCTGGGTTAATGTGTCGCACTAATATCATTGCATATCCTTGGTTCTCACCTGCTGGTCAGCAACGAGGAATCATTAATAATGCAATTAAGTTGGCATATAACCCAAGTAAAGCACAAAGAGACCAACTATATCCAGCAAGAATTAATGCAGTCATTACTCAACCTGGAATCGGAACTCTTCTCTTTGGAGATAAGACAGCACTTGGATATGCATCAGCATTTGATAGAATTAATGTTCGTCGCTTATTCTTAACAATTGAACAAGCACTACAGAGCGCAGCACAAGCTCAACTATTCGAATTAAATGATGAACTGACAAGAGCAAACTTTAAGAATATTGTAGAACCATATCTACGCGATATTCAAGCGAAGAGAGGTCTGTACGGTTTCTTAGTTGTTTGTGATACAACAAACAATACTCCTGACGTTATTGACAATAACGAATTCAGAGCAGATATCTTCCTGAAACCAGCTAAGTCTATTAATTATGTAACTCTCACCTTTGTTGCTACACGCACAGGTGTAAGTTTTGAAGAAGTTGCAGGTACTGTTTGATTATTATTCAATAAATAACCTTAAGGAGGTAACGAACCGTGGCAAGACTCAAGACAATCTCTCAATTTAAGAGTGCTCTAAGTGGTGGTGGTGCTCGTCCCAATCTATTTGAAGTTGAATTGACAACTTTTCCATCTGGAATTTCTTGGGACGCAGATAAATTCAAGTATCTATGTAAAGCAGCCGCTTTACCGGCATCAAATATTGCAGCAATTGATGTTCCTTTTAGAGGAAGAACATTTAAAGTTGCAGGAGATAGAAGCATTGATGCTTGGACAGTAACCATCATCAACGACGAAGACTTCAAACTTAGAAGAGCATTTGAAGCATGGAGTGAACTTATTGCAAAACTTGATAATAACCTTGGAGCGACAAATCCAGCAGCTTATATGAGCAATGCAACTGTCTATCAACTTGGAAGAGGTGCTACAGTAAATAGTACCACTAACGCAGGTTCGGACAGTTCTATCTTAGCTGCTTATAAGTTTGTTGACATTTTCCCAACAAGTGTTTCTAACATTGATCTTTCATATGATAGTGGAGATACTATTGAAGAATTTACTGTGGAATTCCAAGTTCAGTCTTACGAAATTATTAGCGGAGCAACCGCATCTAAAGCTTGATAAATAGTCAAAAGGCAAAGAACAAAAAATAAATTATGGCAAGACTATTTGGATTCTCTATTGAGGATAAAGAACCACTGTCTCCGGGAGTGGTCAGTCCAGTTCCTCCTAATAACGAGGACTCGTCTGACCACTACTTGAGTAGTGGTTTTTTTGGTTCTTATGTTGATATTGAAGGTGTTTATAGAACAGAGTTTGATTTAATTAAAAGATATCGTGAGATGGCATTACATCCAGAGTGTGATAGTGCTATTGAAGATATTGTAAATGAAGCGATTGTCTCGGATACAAATGATACTCCCATCCAAATTGACTTAGACAATCTGAATGCGAGTGATGGAATTAAGAAGAAAATAAGGCAAGAATTTAAACATATTTTATCATTGCTCGACTTTGATAAAAAGTCCCATGAAATTTATAGAAATTGGTATGTTGATGGCAGATTATATTATCATAAAATAATTGATTTGAAGAATCCTCACGAAGGAATTCAAGAACTTCGTTATATTGACCCCATGAAAATGCGGTATGTAAGACAGCAGAAAAAAACTGAGAAAGATAAGTATAGATTATCAAATATTAATACAGATAATCCAATGGATTTTGAGTTTCCTCAGATTGAGGAATATTTCATTTATAATCCAAAAATGACATATCCAACAGGAAATCCTTCTTCTATGGGAGGTTCTCAGGGTATCAAAATGTCCAAAGATTCTATCACATACTGCACTTCCGGTCTTGTCGATAGAAACAAAGGATCAACACTGTCATATCTTCATAAAGCAATTAAATCACTCAATCAATTAAGAATGATTGAGGACTCTTTGGTAATTTATCGTTTATCAAGAGCGCCAGAAAGAAGAATTTTCTACATTGATGTGGGCAATCTTCCCAAGGTAAAAGCGGAACAATATCTTCGTGATGTTATGATGCGCTATCGTAACAAACTTGTCTATGACGCAAATACAGGCGAAATTCGTGATGACAAAAAGTTCATGGCAATGCTTGAGGATTTTTGGCTCCCTCGTCGTGAAGGTGGTAGAGGAACTGAAATCACAACTCTTCCGGGTGGGCAAAATCTTGGAGAAATTACTGACATTGAGTACTTCAAGAAAAAACTCTATCGTTCTTTAAATGTTCCCCCATCAAGAATGGATGGAGAAGGTGGATTTAATCTTGGTCGTTCATCCGAAATTCTAAGAGATGAAGTTAAGTTCAGTAAGTTCGTTTCTCGTTTGAGAAAGAGATTCTCATACATGTTCCACGATATGCTGAGAACACAATTAATCTTAAAGAATATTATAACTCCTGAAGATTGGAATATTATGGAAGAACATATTCAATATGACTTCCTATATGATAACCACTTTGCAGAACTTAAGGATGCTGAGTTGCTAAATGAAAGACTCGGTATGGTTCAAATTGCAGAACCATATGTTGGGAAGTATTTTTCTCAAGACTATGTTCGTCGCAAAATTCTTCGCCAAACTGATGAAGAAATTATTGAGCAAGATAAAATTATCAAGAAAGAAATAGAAGATGGGATTATTCCAGATCCATCTGCACCAGTCGATCCTATGACAGGAATGCCAATCCAACCAGGAATGGAGCAAGGAACTGCTGGAATGGATTTGGGTCAACCAGTAATGGAACCAGAAATTAATGCTGCTCCAATGGAACCAAGTACAAAGGCAATGGAAATGCCCAAGGGGGGCGAAATATAAATAAAAACGATTACTTATAGGTTATTAAAATGGATGAACTTATGGATATGATTGTGGGTGATCAGTCACCTTCACAAATCAGCGATAAAATTAAAGAACTACTTTTTAACAAGTCTGCAGAAAAGATTGACGATTTTCGTCCTGCTGTAGCAAACGCAATGTTTAATAGCGAAACAGAAGAGGAATAATATGAAATCATTCAAGCAATTTATATCTGAATCAGTTAATATTGCTGGTGATTTTACTGGAAACCTTTACATTAATTCTCAATCAGAACAACCACAGCAGGTTGGTGAAGAGTATATTGCAGATGTTTTGTGGCAAGGGAGCTTATATCGGATGGAATTAATGACTAAAAATGGAATTCCATCCAAAAGAGATTTGGGAGAACAACTGCAAAGTAATTATCCGGGGGCAGTAGTTCAACAAATATATCCCACAGAAGAAAAAAATTTAAACATTAGAAACGCAAGACGATATCACCCATCAAAATTAGAATGGATTGACTAATTTATGGCTCAGTGGAATAAGACTACACAAGACTATCTAAATCAAGAAAGAACTTTGCATGAGGTTTATCTCCGTGCTGATGAGTATGGAAATATTCTAAATGAGAGTGCTTGTTCCAAGTCTGCCTTTGGTGAAAATATTTCAATCACAATCACACCAAAAATTCAGGCAGATGCTGTCTATGGATTAGACCCAAGAGAGTTTGAGACATTTACATTTAGTGCAACAGGAGTTGCTACTCATGCAAACTCCACATTCATAGTTGGTGCTGGTTCTTCTGCAAATTCTTATGGTGTAATCAGAAGCACTAACTTTATCAGATATCGTCCAGGACAAGGTGTTGTTTGCAGATTTACTGGTTCGTTCTCAAATAACCCAGTAGGATTTACACAAAGAGCAGGACTATTCAATCAAGAACAAGCAATTCAAATTGGATATGCACATACCAATGGAAAGTTTGGTGTGCTTCGTGCTAATGGTGGTAAGGCAAGAATTCAAGGATTTGACTTTACTACACTTGATAATGGAGATGTAACAGTCACTCTCAATGGAACATCTTTCACTGCAGTAACAGTAAATTCAGGAACACTTGCAGGAAATCTTTCTCAACTCGTACAAGGATTAAGAGCACAAGCACTCTTTAATGCTTTATGGTTGGTTGAGTATGATCAATCAAGATTAAGATTTTTAGCAACATCTCTTGGACCTCAAACTGGAACTTTTAATATCACAAGCACCGCACCAGCATCTTTTACAAATCAAATAGAACAGGCAGGTGTAGTACAAACAGAAAACTGGACTTTCCAAGAAGATTTTAATTTAGATAAACTTGATGGAACTGGATACTCTGGTATTACTCTAGACCCATCTAAGTTAAATGTATATCAAATCAACTTCCGTTGGTTAGGTGCTGGTGAGATTAGATATGCGATTGAAAATCCTCTAAATGGGGATATGATTTTCTTCCATAACGAGCACTATTCTAATAGAAACGAACTACCACACCTAGCAAATCCATCAATGAAGATTGGATATGTTGCTGCAAATTTGAATAATGGTGTGGGTGTTGTTACTTGTAGAGGTTCTTCTTTTATGGGAGCAATTGAAGGTATTGTTGAAAGAACAAAACTTCCATATTCAGTGACTACAACCAGAAATGATAGTATGAACATTCCTGGTTCTTTATATCATCTCATTTCTCTTAAGAATAAACTAGTCTATCAAGGTAAGATTAATACCAGAGATTTACTTCCCAGAAGACTTACTGCATCAGTAAATACAACAGGAGACCCAGCAGTTATTCGTATATATTGGAACCCAGTTCTTACAAATTATTTGAGATGGACTACTCAAAGTGATTTTAATGCATCACTTTATGCAACTCAGGATAGTACTGGATTATTTACTTTAGCAGCACAACCAATTCCTGCTGTTGCTGCTTTCCATGTATCAGACAACTCAACGATTGATGTTGATTTATCAGAAATTGGACTTCATGTTCCACCAAATAATTTTATAACCGCAGTAATTTCATCAACATCTAATATTACTGCTGCTAGTGCTTCGTTCATTTATGTGGAAGACTAATAATAATAAATAACTAATAAAGTCTTTATTATACAAATGCAAAGAACTAAAATAATTGAATCTGAAGTAACTACAGGAACTACTGCTGGTACAGCATCAAGTATTAGTAGTGCAACCTGCGTGAGACTTTGTAATGACACTGGAAGTCTTGTTACGGTAGGCGTTTCCACAATGGTTGGTGCAGCAACAACAAATTTCTTCACTATGCCAAGTTACGCCGTAGAGTTTTTGGAAAAGTTTCCAAATGATGTTATTTGGACATCATCCGCAATTAAAGCTTCCAAAGTAGGATTTACCAACTAAGAAAAATGAAACTAATCAGAGAAGAAATCGAAAAGGTTGAAGTTATTACCGAAAATGTAAACGGTAAAAAATCAATGTTTATTAAAGGAATTTTCCTTCAAAGTGAATGCGTAAATCGCAACGGTAGACTTTATCCTTTTTCAATCATGGAAAGGGAAGTCAATCGTTATAACGAAAACTATGTTCAAAAAGGTCGTGCTCTCGGTGAACTTGGGCACCCAGATGGACCAACCGTAAACCTTGATAGAGTTTCTCACAAGATTACTGAACTCCATCAAGAGGGCAATAATTTCATTGGTAAGGCACAAATCCTTTCAACTCCAATGGGCAAAATTGCAGAATCTCTTCTTAAAGAAGGTGTTTGCCTTGGCGTTTCTTCTCGTGGTATTGGTTCTTTAAGAGAGAATCAAAAAGGTTATAGAGAAGTTGGTGAAGACTTTATGCTTGCAACTGCTGCTGATATTGTAGCAGATCCTTCAGCACCTGATGCCTTTGTTCAAGGAATCATGGAAGGAAAGGAGTGGATTTGGGATGGTGGTATTCTTAGAGAGAAGGTAGCGGAAAACACTAAACGTAGAATAAATACTTTAGTTGATCAGGGTATCCTTGAAGAATACAAGTTATCCTTGTTCGATGAGTTTTTAAATTCATTGTAATTTGTTAATTTATAAATAAATATAGTTTATAACTAAGGTTAAACGGAGAGTTCAAATGTCTCGTGGAGATTTACAAGAAATGGAAGTAGGCACAAAGCAATCCCGAACCGCTGTTAATGCAAATGCTAAAGCGGCGGAAGCGATGCCAAAACTAACCACAGGAATTCCTGATGGTCAAACTGCTGGTTGGGAAGATCTTGGTGGTCCCGATCCTTCTAATTATCGTCCTGATGACGATTCTGCAAAACTTAAGACACCTGGCGCAACTCTTAAGCAAGTAAGAGATGTTGTCAACAAAGGTGCTAAAGGTGCAGATCCAATGAAGGGTCTTCACAAAGAAGAGGAAGAACTCGAAGATGAAGATTTAATCGAAGAAGAGATTGAAGAGGGTGAGGAAGAAGAAGTAGTTGCTGAGGCTGCGGAAGAAGAGGAAGAAACACCCAAGAAAAAAGCAAAGAAAGAAGAAGACGAAGACGAAGAAGAAGATGAGGATGAGGATGAAGAAGACATGAAGGAAGAGTTTGATATCGAAGAAGATGTCAATGCTCTACTTGAAGGTGAGGAGCTTTCTGAGGAATTCCAAGAGAAAGCACGCACTATCTTCGAAGCAGCTCTTCGTTCAAAAGTTGCCGATATTCAAGAGGCACTTGAAGAGCAGTATGCCACTGCACTTGCAGAGGAAGTAGAAGAAATTAAGACTGAGCTTGCTGAGCGTGTAGACGCTTATCTTGAGTATGTTGCTGACGAGTGGATGCAAGAAAATGCACTCGTTATTGAGCAAGGTCTTAAGACCGAAATGACCGAATCATTCCTCCAAGGAATGAAGGGTCTTTTTGAAGAACATTATGTATCAATCCCTGAAGATAAATATGATGTGCTTGAGAGCATGGTAGATAAACTTGATGAAATGGAGACAAAACTCAACGAGCAGATTGAGAAGAACGTTTCACTCAACAAGCGTCTCGCAGAGTCGGTTGCTGATGGAATCTTTGAACAGGTCGCTGATGGTCTTGCAGACACTCAGAAAGACAAGCTCGCTTCACTTGCCGAAAGTGTTGAGTTTGAAAGTGAAGAAGAATATCGTGAAAAACTGGAGACTTTGAAGGAATCATATTTCCCTTCAAGAGTTGTATCTCCATCTGCTAAGACTGAAACACTGTCCGAAGGTGCTGACGTTGCGCCCGAATCTTATTCGGATTCAATGGCTGCATATCTAAGAACGCTTTCAGCATTTGGCAAATAATTGAATTTAATATAATTCAAACCCAAAAAAAACAAACACTTAGTAAAAAGGTAAAAGCAAATGTTCCATTCCGAGCATCTGCAGGAAAAGTGGGCACCACTCTTAGACTATCAGGGTCTTGATCCAATCAGAGATTCTCATCGTAGAGCTGTAACCGCTGTCCTGCTCGAAAACCAAGAAAAATTCCTAAGAGAGGAATCAGCATTTAACACAGGTGGTATTACCAACCTGATGGAAGCACCAACCAACGCTACCGGTTCATACGGAGCTGCTGGTGCATCTGCACACGGATTCAGTGGCGGTGCTGCTGCTGGTGGTCCTACCGCAGGTTTCGATCCAGTTCTGATTTCACTCATTCGTCGTTCAATGCCTAACCTGGTCGCTTATGACCTCGCTGGCGTTCAACCAATGAGCGGTCCTACTGGTCTTATCTTCGCAATGCGTTCACGCTACACTAACCAGAGTGGCTCTGAAACCTTCTATGATGAAGTAGATACTGGATTCTCCGGAAACAATTCAGCATTCGATGCTACCGGTGGATTCAGCGATGTTGCCGCTGGTATGGGTACAACGACTCAGAAGGGTTCGAACCCATCTGTTCTCAACCCAGTTAGCAGTGCAACCACTTCTGCTTATAATGTCGGTCAAGGAATGCGTACTAATGACGCAGAAGCCCTTGGCGACGGAGTAGATGGTGATCACTTCAATCAGATGGCTTTCTCAATCGAGAAGGTCACTGTTACTGCTAAGAGCCGCGCTCTGAAAGCAGAGTACAGCCTTGAGCTTGCTCAAGACCTGAAGGCAATCCATGGTCTGAATGCTGAAGCGGAACTCGCAAATATTCTCTCAACTGAGATTCTTGCAGAGATCAACCGCGAAGTTATTCGTACCATCTACAAGGTTGCTGAACAGGGTGCTGCACAAAACGTTGCAACCCCAGGTATCTTCGACCTCGACATTGACTCAAATGGTCGTTGGTCCGTTGAGAAGTTCAAGGGTCTTCTATTCCAAATCGAGCGTGATGCTAACGCAATCGCACAAAGAACTCGTCGCGGAAAGGGCAACATCATCATGTGCTCTGCTGACGTTGCTTCAGCACTGACCATGGCTGGTGTTCTCGATTACACCCCTGCACTCAACGCTAACCTAACCGTTGATGACACTGGCAATACTTTTGCTGGTACTCTAATGGGCAAGTTCCGCGTATATATTGACCCATATGCATCTAACCTGACTTCAGGTAATGAGACTCCAGGTAACCAGTACTATGTTGTTGGTTATAAGGGTTCTTCACCTTATGATGCTGGTCTCTTCTATTGCCCATATGTTCCTCTCCAAATGGTTCGTGCCGTTGGTGAGAACAGCTTCCAGCCCAAAATTGGCTTTAAGACCCGCTACGGTCTTGTTGCTAACCCATTCGCTGAAGGCAAGAACCAGGGTCTCGGTAGTCTTACCGTTAACGCTAACCGTTACTATCGTAGAGTTGCGTTCCGATTTACTCTACCGATGCCTCCTACATGGCTGCGCCGGGTATCGGCTACATCAAAATAAGCCGCTTTGCCCAGACTACTGCCGAAGAAATGCGAAAGGCCATCACAGAGCTACGCGCCG
>Ga0255270_1000101_pt1 | contig 10641 bp, 22 predicted proteins | sample AtltaT_31_FD_183708 | JGI IMG/M metagenome (GOLD analysis project Ga0255270, IMG submission 183708) | Metatranscriptome of freshwater microbial communities from Altamaha River, Georgia, United States - Atl_Atl_RepB_8h (Metagenome... | ecosystem: Environmental > Aquatic > Freshwater > River...
ACGTGAGCATCACGGTCAAGCTGATTGCGCCGATCGCGATGGAAGAGGGTCTGCGTTTTGCGATCCGCGAAGGCGGCCGCACCGTGGGCGCCGGCGTCGTGGCCAAGATCATCGCCTGATCGATGTGTGACGTCCCGGCCGCTGTGCGGCCGGGGTTCCCCTCCCGGTGTCGCCAGCAGCGACACACCGCTCTTTCAAGGAAACGTCATGCAGAAACAAAAGATCCGCATCCGCCTCAAGGCTTTTGATTACAAGCTGATCGACCAGTCGGCGCTCGAGATCGTGGACACCGCCAAGCGCACGGGCGCCATCGTCAAGGGGCCCGTTCCCCTGCCCACGCGCATGCAGCGGTTCGACATCTTGCGCTCACCGCACGTCAACAAGACCAGCCGTGACCAGTTTGAAATCCGTACGCATCAGCGCCTCATGGACATCGTCGATCCGACGGACAAGACCGTGGACGCGCTGATGAAGCTGGACCTTCCGGCCGGCGTGGATGTGGAGATCAAGCTGCAATAAGGCAGCGCGGCGGTCGACAAGACCGCCGGCTTTGTTATACTGGAAAGCTTTTCTGGGCTCGGCTTGCCGAGCAACAGAGAAAAACCGCCCCGGCCAATCGATGTCGGGAGTCTGCAACAAGGTCTGCTGAGTGCCTCAACAGGGGTGCAGCGTGGACTGGAGAAAACAACCATGACGACCGCAGATGCGAGCTACAGGCTCGGTTTGCTGGGCCGCAAGGTGGGCATGATGCGCATCTTCACGGACGATGGCGACGCCATTCCCGTGACGGTGCTGGACGTGTCCAACAACCGCGTCACCCAGGTCAAGACCGTCGAGAATGACGGTTACGCAGCCCTTCAAGTGGCTTACGGCCAACGCAAGGCCTCCCGTGTCACCAAGCCCGAAGCCGGGCACCTGGCCAAGGCCGGTGTCGAGGCCGGTGAGCTGTTGCGTGAATTCCGCGTGCCAGCCGAGGTGGCTGGTCAGTACGCGCCGGGGGCTCAGGTTCCCGTGACGCTGTTCACGGCGGGCCAGATGGTGGATGTGCAAGGCACTTCTATCGGCAAGGGCTACGCGGGCACGATCAAGCGCCACAACTTCAGCTCGCAGCGCGCGTCGCACGGCAACAGCCGTTCGCACAATGTCCCGGGCTCGATCTCCATGGCGCAGGATCCTGGTCGTGTGTTCCCTGGCAAGAAGATGACGGGACACATGGGTGACGAGACTGTCACCACCCAGAACCTCGACGTCGTGCGCGTTGACGAAGCCCGTCAGCTGCTCTTGGTCAAGGGCGCTGTCCCGGGATCCAAGAATGGCCACGTGGTTGTCCGCCCGGCCATCAAGGTCAAGGCGAAGAAGGGAGGCCAGTGATGCAACTCGAGCTCCTGAACGAGCAGGGTCAGGCCACTTCCAGCGTAGATGCGCCGGACACCGTCTTTGCACGCGAATACAACGAAGCGCTGGTTCACCAAGTGGTCGTGGCCTTCCAGGCCAACGCACGCCAAGGTACCCGTGCTCAGCTTGACCGTGGTGAGGTCAAGCACACCACCAAGAAGCCGTTCCGCCAAAAGGGAACGGGCCGCGCTCGTGCCGGTATGACGTCCTCGCCCTTGTGGCGTGGAGGCGGTCGGATTTTTCCGAACCGTCCTGACGAGAATTTCTCTCAGAAGGTCAACAAGAAGATGTACCGCGCCGGCATGGCGTCCATCCTGTCCCAACTGGCTCGCGATGGCCGGTTGGCGGTGGTGGAGTCGCTGTCGGTGGATGCACCCAAGACCAAGTTGCTGGCACAGAAGTTCAAGGCTATGGGCCTGAACTCCGTGATGGTGATTGCTGATCAGATCGATGACAACCTGGCGCTGGCCTCGCGCAACCTGCCCAACGTGCTGGTGGTAGAGCCGCGTTACGCCGACCCCTTGTCCCTGGTCTTCTACAAGAAGGTGCTGGTGACCAAGGGCGCCATCGAGCAGCTCAAGGAGATGTTCGCATGACCGCCGCAACCAAGTTTGATGAAGGCCGCCTGGCCCAGGTTCTGGTCGCGCCCATCATCTCCGAGAAGGCCACTCGCATTGGCGAGAAGAGCAATCAAGTCCTGTTCAAGGTCTTGCGCAGTGCCACCAAGCCAGAGATCAAGGCTGCTGTGGAGCTGATGTTCAAGGTCGAGGTGGCCTCGGTGTCCACTGTCAACCAGAAGGGCAAGAGCAAGCGTTTTGGCCGCACCATCGGGCGCCGAGATCACGTCAAGAAGGCTTTTGTGGCCCTGAAGCCGGGCCAGGAGCTCAACTTCTCTGGGGAGGCCGCGTAAATGGCCGTCATCAAAGTCAAGCCGACCTCGCCAGGCCGTCGCGCCGTGGTGAAGGTGGTGCACAAGCACTTGCACAAGGGGGCTCCAGAGGCCTCCCTGCTCGAGCCGCAGAAGCAGCAGTCTGGCCGTAATAACAACGGTCACATCACCATGCGTCACAAGGGCGGTGGTCACAAGCACCACTACCGTGTGGTGGACTTCCGTCGCAACAAGGATGGCATACCCGCCAAGGTCGAGCGTATTGAATACGATCCGAACCGTACGGCGCACATTGCACTGTTGTGTTATGCCGACGGGGAGCGTCGTTACATCATCGCTCCGCGTGGTGTGGAAGCAGGTGCCACCTTGCTGAGCGGCTCTGAGGCGCCCATCAAGGCCGGTAACACGCTGCCTATCCGCAACATCCCCGTGGGCTCCACGATTCACTGTGTCGAGATGCTGCCTGGCAAGGGCGCGCAGATCGCCCGGTCAGCCGGCGCCGCTGTGACGCTGATGGCTCGTGAAGGCACGTACGCGCAGATCCGACTGCGCTCCGGTGAGGTGCGTCGCATCCATATCGATTGCCGCGCAACCATCGGGGAAGTCTCGAACGAAGAACACAACCTGCGCCAGTACGGCAAGGCCGGTGCGATTCGTTGGAAGGGCATCCGACCCACGGTCCGTGGCGTGGCGATGAACCCCGTGGATCACCCGCACGGCGGCGGCGAAGGCCGTACCGGAGAGGGCCAGCCTCAGGTGTCCCCGTGGAACACCCTGACCAAGGGTTATCGCACCCGCAACAACAAGCGTACGCAGACCATGATCGTCTCGCGTCGCAAGAAGTAAGAGGAGCGTGCCATGACTCGTTCTCTCAAGAAGGGCCCCTTCGTTGACCACCACTTGATCGCCAAGGTCGAGAAGGCCGTGGCCATCAAGGACAAGAAGCCCATCAAAACTTGGTCCCGTCGCAGCACCATCCTGCCCGACTTCATCGGCCTGACGATTGCGGTGCACAACGGCAAGCAGCACGTTCCGGTGTACGTGACCGACCAGATGGTGGGTCACAAGCTGGGCGAGTTCGCGCTCACCCGCACCTTCAAGGGTCACCCGGCCGACAAGAAGGCGAAGAAGTAAGGGGTATCGACGTGGAAACCAAAGCAAGCGTACGTGGCGTGCGTCTGTCAGCCGACAAGGGTCGGCTGGTGGCCGACCTGATCCGCGGCAAAAAGGTGGACCAGGCCCTGAACATCCTGAACTTCACCCAGAAGAAGGCAGCCGGCATCGTCAAGAAGGCTCTGGAGTCGGCTGTTGCCAACGCCGAGCACAACGATGGCGCCGACATCGATGAATTGAAGGTCAAGTCGATCTACGTGGAGCAGGGAGCTACCCTGAAGCGTTTCTCGGCCCGAGCAAAGGGCCGTGGCAACCGCATCAGCAAGGGCACCTGCCACATCTACGTGACCGTCGGCAACTGAGGGCCAGGAATACCATGGGACAGAAGATCCATCCGACCGGCTTCCGGCTGCCCGTGACCCGTGCATGGGCCTCACGCTGGTTCGCCAACAGCAAGAACTTCAGCCAGATGTTGGCCGAAGACCTCGACGTGCGTGAGTACCTGAAGGCCAAACTCAAGAGTGCGGCCGTCTCTCGCATCCTGATAGAGCGCCCTGCGAAGAACGCTCGCATCACGATCTACTCCGCCCGCCCGGGTGTGGTGATCGGCAAGAAGGGCGAGGACATCGAGAACCTCAAGGCCGAGTTGTCCAAGAAGTTGGGCGTACCGGTCGCCGTCAACATCGAGGAAGTGCGCAAGCCCGAAATCGATGCACAGCTGATCGCCGACTCCATCACCCAGCAGCTCGAGAAGCGCATCATGTTCCGCCGTGCCATGAAGCGCGCGATGCAGAACGCCATGCGTCTGGGCGCTCAGGGCATCAAGCTCATGTCGTCAGGCCGTCTGAACGGCATCGAAATCGCTCGTTGTGAGTGGTATCGCGAAGGGCGCGTGCCGCTTCATACCCTCAAGGCCGACATCGACTACGGCTTCTCAGAGGCCAAGACCACCTATGGTGTCATCGGCGTCAAGTGCTGGGTCTACCGTGGTGACAACCTGGGCCGGGGCGAAGCGCCTGGCGCCATGAAGCCTGAGGAAGGTCAGGATGATCGCCGCGCACGTCGTGGCCCGCGTCCTGGCGCACCTGCTGGCCGTGGCCGTCCAGGCGGTGATCGCGCGCCGCGCGCAGATGCTGCAGCCCCCGCCGCTGACGCGCCCAAGACCCCGGCTGTCAAGCGCGTACGTCGCGCTGTCGCGCCGGCGGCCGAGTCCAAAGGAGAGTAAACATGCTGCAACCTTCACGGAGAAAGTTCCGCAAGGAGCAGAAGGGCCGCAACACCGGCATCGCCACGCGTGGCGCCGCCGTGTCCTTCGGCGAATTCGGCCTCAAGGCCACAGAGCGTGGTCGTCTGACGGCTAGGCAGATCGAGGCGGCACGCCGTGCTATCTCCCGCCATATCAAGCGGGGTGGTCGCATCTTCATCCGGATCTTTCCGGACAAGCCGATTTCCCAGAAGCCCGCTGAAGTCCGGATGGGCAACGGTAAGGGCAACCCTGAGTACTACGTCGCAGAAATCCAGCCCGGCAAAGTGCTGTACGAGATCAACGGCGTGCCGGAGACGCTGGCCCGTGAGGCATTCACCCTCGCGGCTGCCAAGCTCCCGCTGCGCTGCACGTTCGTCGCCCGCCAGGTCGGTGCTTGATCGGAGACCAAGATGAAAGCATCTGAACTGAGAGCCAAGAGCGTGGCTGAGTTGGAGAAGGAAGTCTCTGACCTCCTGAAGGCTCATTTCGGCCTGCGCATGCAAAAGGCCACGCAGCAGCTGACGAACCACTCGCAGCTGGGCAACACGCGCCGAGACATCGCGCGCGCCCGGACCATCCTGGCGCAGAAGAAGAAGGAAGGTGCTCAATGAGCGAAGCACAAGCCGACGTGAAGAACACGCGGACCCTGGTCGGTCGTGTGGTCAGTGACAAACGCGCGAAGACCGTCACCGTTTTGGTGGAGCGGCGCGCCGCACACGAGCTCTACGGCAAGATCGTTGCCAAGTCGCGCAAGTACCACGCCCATGACGAAAAGGGCGAGTACAAAATGGGTGACGTGGTCGAGATCTCTGAGGGCCGGCCGATTTCCAAGACCAAGTCCTGGACCGTGACGCGTCTGGTGGAGAAGGCTTCTCTGGTCTGAGCCTTGGCAGCACACGCTGCCAGGGGTTATTCAGCTGGACGCAAGATCCTAAGCCGGAGAGCCGGGACACTGGCGCCGGCTTTGCCGTTTACTGAAGCGGCGTTCTTGAACATTCATGCAGTGAGACATTCCATGATCAAAGTAGGCGATAAGCTCCCCGCAGGCACCCTCCACGAATTCGTCGAAGTCGAAGGCAATGGCTGCTCCATCGGACCCAATGCGTTCGACATCGAGAAGGCCACGGCCGGCAAGACCATCGCCCTGTTCGCATTGCCGGGAGCCTTTACGCCCACCTGCTCAGCGAAGCATGTGCCGGGTTTCGTAGAGAAGGCGGACGAGTTGCGGGCAGCAGGCGTGGACGAGATCTGGTGCGTCTCCGTGAATGACGCTTTTGTGATGGGTGCCTGGGGTCGTGACCAGAAGACCGCCGGCAAGGTGCGCATGATGGCCGACGGCAGTGGCGACTTCGCGCGCGCCACGGGCTTGACCTTGGACCTCACCGCCCGGGGCATGGGCCTTCGGTCCAACCGGTATTCCATGCTGGTGGTGGACGGCGTGGTCAAGACCCTCAACATCGAGGCGCCGGGCAAATTTGAAGTCAGCGATGCCGCCACGATACTCGGCCAGTGCAAGGTCGCTTGACGAAGGCACACAAGAGCGGCTATACTACAAAGCTTTCCCGCAAACGGCCCAGGACAACAGCGCCTGAAGCTTGAGCGGGTTCCGCCCAAACGGGCGCTTAGGGTGTGGCGTGAGAAGCGCTGGCCTTGAGTGCCTGACGGGCCCAAGACTGACCCTCCGGTTCGCCTGAGGGTCAAGTTGGGGATGAATCATGATCCAAATGCAATCGCGGCTTGACGTCGCGGACAACACTGGTGCGAAGTCCGTCATGTGCATCAAGGTGCTGGGCGGTTCCAAGCGCCGCTATGCCGGCATTGGTGACGTCATCAAGGTCAGCATCAAGGAGGCGGCCCCCCGCGGCCGCGTTAAAAAGGGCGAGGTCTACAGCGCCGTTGTGGTGCGTACTGCCAAGGGTGTGCGCCGCCAGGATGGTTCCCTCGTGAAGTTCGACGGCAATGCGGCTGTCCTCCTGAATGCCAAGCTGGAGCCTATTGGCACCCGCATCTTCGGCCCCGTGACGCGTGAACTGCGGTCGGAGCGCTTCATGAAGATCGTGTCGCTGGCGCCCGAAGTGCTCTGATCGGTTGCGGCCTCATCATCAGGATCGACCATGAACAAGATTCGTAAAGGCGACCAAGTCATCGTGCTGACCGGTCGCGACAAAGGCAAGCGCGGCACCGTGACGCAGCGTGTGGATGACGACCGTATCGTCGTTGAGGGCATCAACGTGGTGAAGAAGCACGTCAAGCCCAATCCCATGAAGGGTACGACGGGTGGTGTGGTTGACAAGACCATGTCGATCCACCAGTCCAACGTGGCCATCTTCAATCCCGCCACGGGCAAGGCTGATCGCGTGGGCATCAAGGTGCTGGCCGATGCCAAGAAGGTGCGCGTCTACCGCTCCAGCGGTGAAGAGATCAAGGCTTGATGCCTGGTCAGACAGCAGGAACCAAGAACATGGCTGAAAAGCAAACCGCCCGTCTGCAGGCGTACTACCGTGACACCGTTGCGCCGGCTCTGGTGGCCAAGTTTGGCTACAAGTCGGCGATGGAAGTGCCGCGACTGACCAAGATCACGTTGAACATGGGCGTGAGCGAGGCTGTCTCTGACAAGAAGGTCATGGACAACGCCGTGGGTGACCTGACCAAGATCGCAGGTCAGAAGCCGGTGGTCACCAAGAGCAAGAAGGCTATTGCGGGCTTCAAAATCCGCGACGGCGTGCCCATCGGCTGCATGGTCACCCTGCGTGGTGTGCGCATGTACGAGTTCCTGGATCGCTTCGTCACCATCGCGCTGCCGCGTGTACGTGACTTCCGCGGCATCTCCGGGCGTTCGTTTGATGGCCGAGGCAACTACAACATCGGCGTGAAAGAGCAGATCATCTTCCCCGAAATCGACTATGACAAGATCGACGCGATCCGCGGGATGAACATCAGCATCACCACCAGCGCCAAGACGGACGACGAGTGCAAGGCGCTGCTGGCTGCCTTCAAGTTCCCGTTCAAGAACTGACGGACCGAACGAAAGCAACAAATGGCCAAAATGTCATTGAAGCAGCGCGAAGAAAAGCGCGAGAAGCTGGTCGCCAAGTACGCCAAGAAGTACGCGGAACTGCAAGAGACGGCGCGCAACGCCAAGCTCAGCGACGAGGAGCGCTACGCCGCACGTCTCGAGCTCCAAAAGCTGCCCCGCAATGCCAACCCCACGCGGCTTCGTAATCGTTGTGAGCTGACGGGTCGCCCGCGCGGCACGTTCCGTAAATTCGGCCTTGCACGCAGCAAGATCCGTGAACTGGCTTTCAAGGGCGACATCCCCGGTGTCGTCAAGGCCAGCTGGTAAGCGTCAGGGCAGATCAGGAGTCATCCCATGAGCATGAGTGATCCCATTGCGGACATGCTGACGCGCATTCGTAATGCGCAACTCGTTGAGAAGGCCAGCGTCAGCATGCCTTCATCCAAACTGAAGGTTGCGATCGCGCAGGTGCTTCAGGACGAGGGCTACATCGAGAGCTTCAAGGTCTCCACCGATGCTGGCAAGAGCCAGTTGGAGATCGGCCTGAAGTATTACGCAGGTCGCCCTGTGATCGAGCGCATTGAGCGCGTGAGCCGCCCCGGCTTGCGCGTTTACCGCGGTCGGGATGCCATTCCGCAGGTCATGAACGGCCTGGGTGTGGCGATCGTCACCACCCCCCGTGGCGTCATGACCGACCGCAAGGCTCGTCAAAACGGCGTGGGCGGCGAAGTGCTCTGCTACGTAGCCTGATAGGAGAGCGACGATGTCCCGCGTTGGAAAGATGCCGGTTGCCCTCCCCAAGGGTGTGGAAGTGCAGGTCACGGCAGATCAAATCACAGTCAAGGGTGCCAACGGCACTCTAGTGCGTCCGGTGCATACCCTGGTTCAGGTGCACAACGATGCTGGCGTGCTGAAAGTTGCACCCGCCAATGACAGCGCCGAGGCCAATGCCATGAGCGGCACCATGCGTGCGCTCCTGGCCAACATGGTCGAAGGTGTTGGCAAGGGTTTTGAGAAGAAGCTGTCCCTGGTGGGCGTGGGCTTCCGGGCCCAGGCACAGGGTGCCAAACTGAACCTGCAGGTGGGCTTCTCCCACCCGGTGGTCAAGGAGATGCCGGCAGGTGTGAAGGTCGAGTGCCCCACCCAGACGGAAATCGTCATCAAGGGTGCCGACCGCCAGGCCGTGGGCCAAGTGGCTGCTGAGGTGCGCGCCATCCGGCCGCCGGAGCCTTACAAGGGCAAGGGGATCCGATACGCTGGTGAGCGCGTCGTCCTCAAGGAAACCAAGAAGAAGTAAGGGGTCGCCATGCTGAACAAAAAGGAACAGCGCCTGCGTCGGGCCAGACAGACCCGCGCGCGCATCGCTATCCAGGGCGTGGCTCGCCTTTCGGTCTTCCGCTCGAATTTGCATATCTACGCCAGCATCATCTCTGGCGACGGCAGCAAGATCCTTGCGAGCGCCTCTTCGGCTGAAAAGGACTTGCGTGCTGACATGCCCAATGGTGGCAACACGGCAGCAGCTTCGGCGGTCGGCAAGCGCATTGCTGAGAAGGCCAAGGCTGCAGGCATCGAGAAGGTCGCTTTCGACCGCGCTGGTTTTGCCTACCACGGTCGTGTGAAGGCGCTGGCCGAGGCTGCCCGTGAGGCGGGCCTCCAGTTCTGACGACCGAGTACCAAGGAAACGCACATCATGGCAAAGTTTCAACCTCGGGTGGCCGACGAAGGTCGCGATGACGGTCTGAAGGAGAAGATGATCGCGGTCAATCGTGTGACCAAGGTCGTCAAGGGTGGCCGAATTCTCGGCTTCGCCGCACTCACCGTCGTCGGTGACGGCGATGGCCGTATCGGTATGGGCAAGGGCAAGGCCCGCGAAGTGCCGGTGGCGGTACAAAAGGCCATGGAAGCTGCTCGACGTGGCATGTTCAAGGTCTCGCTGCGCAATGGCTCCATCCACCACAACGTGATCGGCGAGCACGGCGCTGCCCGCGTGCTCATGGCGCCGGCGCCTGCAGGTACCGGCATCATCGCCGGTGGCCCGATGCGCGCGGTGTTCGAGGTCATGGGCGTCACCGACATCGTGACCAAGAGCCATGGCTCGACGAACCCGTACAACATGGTCCGTGCCACGCTGGACGCGCTGAAGCGCTCCACTACCGCCAGTGAAGTGGCGGCCAAGCGGGGCAAGACTGTTGAAGAGCTGTTCAGCTGAACGGTCTCAGGAGATCCGCATGTCTGACAAGAAGACCGTCACCGTGAAGCTGGTGCGCAGCCCGATCGGCTGCAAGGCGTCACACCGTGCCACTGTTGTGGGCCTGGGTTTGCGCCGCTTGAACAGCGTTTCCGTTCTGGAAGACACGCCCGCAGTGCGCGGCATGATCAACAAGATCGCCTATCTGGTGAGTGTGCAGTGATGAATCTGAACAACATCAAGCCTGGCCAAGGTGCCAAGCATGCAAAGCGCCGAGTAGGTCGTGGCATCGGGTCTGGCCTGGGCAAGACCGCCGGCCGCGGCCACAAGGGCCAGAAGTCCCGTGCCGGTGGCTTTCACAAGGTTGGTTTCGAAGGCGGCCAAATGCCGCTGCAGCGGCGCCTGCCCAAGCGTGGTTTCAAGTCGGCCTCGCTGAAGTTCAACGCGGAGATCACACTCAAGGACCTGGAGTTGCTGGGCATTGAAGAGGTGGACGTGTTGGCGTTGAAGCAGGCTGGGCTCGTGCCGCAGCGCGCCAAGGTCGTGAAGGTGATCAAGTCGGGTGAGATCGCCCGCAAGGTCAGCCTCAAGGGTGTCGGTGCTACTGCGGGTGCACGTGCTGCCATCGAGGCAGTAGGTGGCAGCCTGGCCTGATCGCAGCGCTAACCCCTTCGTCCGTCTAACCACACGATAACCTCAGTGGCAACCAACGCAGCGCAAATGGCCAAGAGCGGGAAGTTCGGCGATCTTCGCCGACGTCTCGTTTTCTTGGTGCTGGCCCTGGTGGTCTACCG
>Ga0255270_1000103_pt1 | contig 10622 bp, 4 predicted proteins | sample AtltaT_31_FD_183708 | JGI IMG/M metagenome (GOLD analysis project Ga0255270, IMG submission 183708) | Metatranscriptome of freshwater microbial communities from Altamaha River, Georgia, United States - Atl_Atl_RepB_8h (Metagenome... | ecosystem: Environmental > Aquatic > Freshwater > River...
CACAATCGTCAGTGCCGCCGTCAGCGTGGTTTTGCCATGGTCACCGTGACCAATCGTTCCTACGTTTACGTGCGGCTTATTCCGCTCAAATTTCTCTTTTGCCACTGCCTAATCTCCCTAGATTACAATCACGAACGTTTAATAATTGCTTCAGCGACGTTGTTTGGCGTCTCCGCATACTTCAAGAACTCCATGGCAAACGTGGCTCGCCCTTGGGTCATTCCGCGAACATCCGTTGCATAGCCGAACATCTCAGACAAAGGGACCTCAGCCCGTATTACTCTCCCAGAAGGACTCTCGTCCATTCCTTGCAAAATCCCTCTTCGCTTGTTGAGATCGCCCATAACATCCCCCATGTACGCTTCGGGTGTTACCACCTCGACTTTCATAATGGGTTCTAGCAATGATGGTCTCGCATCCTGAACTGCAGCACGAAGTGCCATTGATCCAGCCATACGGAATGCGTTTTCATTTGAGTCAACCTCATGAAAAGACCCATCAAAAAGCGTCACTTTGAGGCCAACCAAGGGATATCCAGCCAGTACGCCATTTTCCAATTGTTGACGCACACCCTTTTCAACTGCAGGAATAAACTCACGGGGGACTGCCCCACCCGTGATAGAAGACACGAATAAGAACTCATCATCAGGATTGACAGGTTCGACCTTCAACCAGACGTGCCCATACTGGCCACGGCCTCCTGTCTGCTTGACGTACTTCCCTTCGGCCTCAACGGATTTGCGAATAGTTTCTCGATAGGAGACCTGCGGTTTGCCAACATTGGCGTCAACCTTAAACTCCCTGCGCATGCGTTCCACCAAGATTTCCAGGTGCAACTCACCCATTCCCGAGATTACGGTTTGGCCACTCTCTTCGTCTGTCCTCACACGGAAAGAGGGGTCTTCCTGCGCTAAACGCTGCAACGCGAGCCCCATTTTCTCCTGATCCGCCATGGACTTGGGCTCGACAGCCACTGAAATCACAGGGTCGGGAAAATCCATCTTTTCAAGGACTATCACCTTTGAGGGATCACAAAGAGTGTCGCCGGTGGTTACATCCTTTAAACCTACCGCCGCGGCGATATCCCCGGCATGTACTTCCTTGATTTCTTGGCGTGAGTTTGCATGCATTTGCAAAAGCCGGCCGATACGCTCTTTTCTTTGCTTGACCGCGTTGTAAACCATGTCGCCACTGGTCAAAACACCAGAGTAGACCCTAATAAAGGTTAAGTTACCAACGAAGGGATCCGTAGCGATTTTGAACGCAAGGGCAGAGAATGGCTGTTCGTCTGAAGATATCCTCTCGGCTATCGTCTCTCCGTCCTCAAGAACACCTTTTATTGCTGCAACTTCATTCGGTGCAGGCAAATAATGAACTACCGCATCGAGTACTGCCTGTACCCCTTTGTTTTTGAATGCAGAACCGCATAGAGCAGGCACCACTTCGTTTCTGAGAACGCGCTCCCTCAAACCCGCTTGAATTTCAACCACTTCCAAGTGGCCAGTTTCAAGGTACTTATCCATGAGGAACTCATTCGCCTCTGCTGCGGCAGCCACCAAGTCATCGCGCATGGCGTTTGCTTTCGAGATCAAGGCAGGAGGCACATCCCGCAACTCATAGGACATGCCTTGGTCAGCATCAGACCAATAGACAGCCTTCATCTGCACAAGATCTATTACGCCTTCAAAATGCTCTTCCGCACCAATGTTCATCTGAACTGGCACGGTAATCGCATTTAGACGAGTTCTTATCTGTGTTACCACCCGATCGAAATCGGCACCGGCGCGGTCCATCTTGTTTACGAAAACAAGTCTCGGAACGCCGTACTTATTGGCCTGCCTCCAGACAGTCTCTGACTGCGGTTCAACTCCCGATGTTCCACAGAAAACGACTACGGCACCATCAAGCACACGCAACGAGCGCTCGACCTCGATAGTGAAGTCCACGTGCCCAGGGGTGTCTATGATATTTATACGATACTCATCGAGCGACCGGTCCATACCGCGCCAAAAGCAGGTAGTGGCCGCTGATGTGATGGTTATCCCCCTCTCTTGCTCCTGCTCCATCCAATCCATAACGGCAGCGCCGTCATGGACCTCGCCAATTTTATGCGACACGCCGGTGTAAAAAAGAACACGTTCCGTAGTCGTGGTCTTTCCGGCGTCAACGTGGGCACAGATACCGATATTTCGGTATCTGCTGAGAGGGGTTTTTCTAGCCATATGGCGCCTCAAATATCCGGCTGGGGTTGCCGACTAGAAGCGGTAATGTGAGAACGCCTTGTTGGCCTCTGCCATACGGTGAACGTCTTCGCGCTTCTTGATAGCTGCGCCCTTACCTTCCACAGAGTCAAGGATCTCGCCGGCCAATCGCAGGGGCATAGATTTTTCGCCTCTGCTACGTGCAGATTCAACCAGCCAACGCATTGCCAAGGCAGTCCGGCGGCTAGGCCGAACTTCCACAGGGACCTGATACGTTGCACCACCCACACGACGGGACTTGACTTCTACCATCGGCCGCAGATTGTCGAGTGACCGCTCAAAGATTTCGATTGGGTTTTTCTTGGACTTCTCAGCAATCTTGTCGAGCGCCCCATAAACAATACGCTCGGCAGTACTCTTCTTGCCGTCAACCATCACGTGGTTAATGAATTTGGCGAGAATCTGACTTCCAAATTTCGGATCTGGCAGGATTTCCCGCTTCGCAGCGACGCGTCTTCTTGGCATGACATGCTCCTTTCAGGTTCTCCAGGACTGGGCCCGGCCTTACTGTGTGTTATCTAATTATGACTTCGGCCGCTTGGTGCCGTATTTCGAACGAGCCTGACGCCGGTTGTTAACGCCAGCCGTATCCAGGGTGCCACGAACTGTGTGGTATCGAACACCCGGAAGATCTTTAACGCGACCGCCCCGAATGAGGATAACGGAGTGCTCTTGCAGGTTGTGGCCTTCTCCGCCGATATAGGTAGTTACTTCATACCCATTAGTCAATCTTACCCGCGCGACCTTCCGCAATGCGGAGTTTGGCTTTTTAGGGGTGGTCGTGTACACCCGAGTACACACACCGCGACGCTGAGGGCACCCCTGAAGGGCTGGAACGTCGCTCTTGTCGGTAACCGGCCTTCTCGGCTTACGCACCAACTGGTTTACGGTAGCCATTATTGGACTCCAATGTTTTGTACATCCCTGCCCCAACGGGGCAGGGTCTTAAAATAGGCTGCAAGATCATACGGATCGGCGACACCCAAGTCAAGGTGCGCCTACCGATACTCACTAACCCTCTGGCGAATTGAGGGCTTCTGACAGAGCCACCTCAGCTTCTTCGGCTGTAATGGTCCTAGCCACCCCACCATCCACCAACTTGCGACGACGACGGTCAGCGTGATGAGCAAAGCCTGTACCGGCAGGAATCAAACGTCCCACAACGACGTTCTCTTTTAGCCCGCGCAGATCATCCATCTTTCCGGTAACTGCGGCTTCGGTAAGCACCCTCGTTGTTTCCTGGAAAGACGCCGCAGAAATGAACGACTCTGTCGAAAGTGATGCCTTGGTGATACCCATCAGCACACGATCGAATCTTGCCGAAAACTTTTCCTGCTGCGAAAGCTTGTCGTTCTCATCAAGCACCCGCGAGATCTCGACCTGCTCACCCTTGATGAATGATGAATCGTTTGGTTCCGAAATCTCCACTCGGCGAATCATCTGTCGAACGATAACTTCAATGTGCTTATCATTTATCTTTACCCCCTGGAGGCGATAAACGTCCTGCACTTCATTGACGATATAGCCCGCAACGGCGTTTACCCCTTTTAGGCGAAGAATGTCGTGCGGATTTGCCGGACCGTCAGAAATCACCTCGCCTTTCTGAACCCGCTCACCCTCAAATACGTTGACCTGACGCCATTTTGGAATAAGTTCCTCGTACACCTCGGAACCATCATCCGGGGTTATCACGAGACGGACCTTGCCCTTTGTTTCCTTGCCAAAGCTGACAGCTCCACTCTTCTCAGCGAGTATTGCCGACTCTTTAGGCTTACGAGCCTCAAACAGATCCGCAACGCGAGGCAAACCGCCAGTGATGTCGCGTGTCTTCGAACTCTCCTGCGGAATACGTGCAACCGCATCGCCCACATCGAGTTTGGCACCATCAACCAGTTGAACGATGGCACCGGGCGGGAGGAAATACTGCGCCGGGGTGTCCGTTCCTGCCATGGTCACTGGCTTGCCTTTGTCATCCAAAAGCCGAACCACGGGTCGCTTGTCCTTACCAGCAGCGGGACGCTCTTTGGGATCGAGGATCTCGTAATTAGTCAAGCCGGTCAACTCATCAGTCTGCTGCTTTACCGAAATCCCTTCATCGAAGTCCCCAAGCGCGATTCGACCTGAGACCTCAGAAATAATGGGATGGGTATGAGGATCCCACGTTGCCACGATTTGGCCAGGCAAAACCTTGTCGCCTTCCTTCGCAGAAATTACTGCTCCATACGGCAACTTGTAACGCTCCCGCTCTCGCCCCCTGGCATCAGCAACAGCCAACTCACCGGATCTGGTTACCGCAACAAGATTACCAGACGCCTGTTTCACAAACTTGAAGTTGTGGAAACGAATGACGCCTTCGTTCTTCACCTGGATATTACTAACTGCTGAACTACGGGAGGCAGCACCACCAATGTGGAATGTCCGCATGGTCAACTGTGTGCCGGGCTCACCGATTGACTGCGCCGCAATTACACCAACGGCCTCACCAATGTTGACTAAATGTCCGCGTGCAAGATCACGGCCGTAACATTGACGACATACGCCATACCGGGTTTCGCATGAAATCGGGGAACGACATACGACCTCATCGACCCCCATCAACTCCAGTTTTTCAACCCAACGCTCATCGATTAAGGTCCCTGCCGGTACGATGACCTCCTGCGTACCCGGCTTGACAATATCGACCGCCACAGTCCGCCCCAGAACCCGCTCACCCAAAGGCTCAACAACGTCCCCCCCCTCAATTAGGGGAGTCATACTCAGACCTTGAGTCGTTCCACAATCTTGCTCTGTAACAACGAGATCTTGAGCGACGTCGACCAATCGACGCGTCAAATACCCTGAGTTAGCGGTTTTCAGTGCAGTATCCGCGAGGCCCTTTCGGGCTCCATGGGTAGAAATAAAATATTGAAGTACATTCAACCCTTCACGGAAATTCGCAGTGATTGGAGTCTCGATAATGGAACCGTCAGGCTTTGCCATCAGGCCACGCATACCCGCCAACTGCCGAATTTGCGCTTGCGATCCCCGAGCACCTGAATCAGCCATCATGTAAATAGGGTTAAATGACTTCTGCTCAACAGTGTTTCCAGACCGATCTTTAACCTTGATCTTAGAAAGCCCTTCCATCATGGCTTTCGCAACAAGCTCGTTGGTGCGGGACCATATATCAATGACCTTGTTATATCTTTCGCCCTGAGTAACCAGACCAGACGCAAACTGATCCTCTATTTCACGTACTTCATCTTCAGCTTCGGAAATGATTCGGGCCTTGGCGTCTGGTATCACCATGTCTTCAATACCAATAGAAGAACCAGACAGCGTTGCTTGCTGAAAACCGAGATACATCAACTGATCAGCAAAAATGACCGTTGCCTTGAGCCCAAGTCTGCGGTAGCAGGTATTGATCAGTCCCGATACCGCCTTCTTAGTCATGGGCATATCCACAACCTCGAACGGCAGGCCCTTCGGCACCACCTCCCACAGCATAACCCGTCCAACGGTGGTAGAGGCCATGAAGTCGCGATCCGTGAACGAACCGTCCTCTTCCTTCACCGTTTCTGACAGGCGAACCTTAATCCGGGTATGTACAGTGACCGCCTTGTTTGACAGCGCACGCATCACCTCCGCTGGATCAGCAAACACCATCCCCTCGCCTTTGGCTGCGACGCGCTCCCGACTGATGTAGTACAAACCAAGTACGACATCCTGTGTCGGCACGATAATAGGATCGCCGTTTGCAGGAGAAAGTATGTTGTTGGTCGACATCATGAGTGCGCGGGCTTCCAACTGCGCCTCAAGCGTCAACGGGACGTGAACCGCCATTTGGTCGCCATCAAAGTCAGCGTTATAGGCAACGCAAACCAATGGATGCAACTGTATAGCCTTTCCTTCAATAAGAACCGGCTCAAATGCCTGAATACCAAGACGGTGTAACGTCGGGGCACGATTCAACAGAACGGGATGTTCTCGAATTACCTCCGCGAGAATATCCCACACCTCTGCAGTCTCTCGCTCCACCATCTTTTTAGCGGCCTTGATGGTGGTGGCCAAACCTCTGGACTCCAACTTTGAAAAAATAAATGGCTTGAATAGTTCAAGTGCCATCTTCTTCGGCAGTCCACACTGATGCAATTTAAGCGTGGGCCCCACAACAATTACTGAACGGCCAGAATAGTCAACGCGCTTGCCCAGGAGGTTTTGACGGAAACGCCCCTGCTTGCCCTTGATCATATCCGCAAGCGATTTCAGTGGACGCTTATTGCTGCCGGTTATTGCCCGACCTCGGCGACCATTGTCTAGAAGTGCGTCTACGGCCTCTTGAAGCATTCGCTTCTCATTACGAACAATGATGTCCGGCGCATTGAGATCCAAAAGACGCTTTAAACGATTGTTCCGGTTAATGACTCGACGATACAGATCGTTTAGATCAGAAGTGGCGAATCGGCCACCATCGAGCGGGACCAGGGGCCTCAAGTCTGGCGGAAGCACTGGAAGCACAGTAAGTATCATCCACTCGGGCTTGTTGCCTGACTCAACAAACGCTTCCATTAACTTGAGTCGCTTGGTGATCTTCTTGATCTTTGTTTCAGAAGTTACCGAGGGAAGCTCCTCGCGCAACTGCCTGACTTCAAGATCGAGATCCATGTCATTGAGAAGGCGATGAACAGCCTCCGCGCCCATCATCGCCTCAAACTCATCACCGTACTGTTCTAGAGCTTCATAATACTGCTCATCTGTCAGCATCTGCCCCTTTTCCATAGGGGTCGTTCCAGGCTCTACAACTACGAATGACTCGAAATAGAGTACCCGCTCAATATCACGCAGTGTCATGTCGAGCAGCATACCGATACGCGACGGCAAGGACTTCAAAAACCAAATGTGCGCAACTGGGCTGGCAAGCTCAATGTGCCCCATTCTCTCGCGCCGAACCTTTGCCAGAGTAACTTCTACGCCGCATTTTTCGCAGATCACGCCACGATGTTTTAGCCGCTTATATTTGCCACACAAGCACTCATAGTCCTTTATAGGACCAAAAATGCGTGCGCAAAACAGACCGTCCCGCTCCGGCTTAAACGTCCGATAGTTGATTGTTTCGGGCTTTTTTACTTCACCAAACGACCACGAACGGATCATCTCGGGAGACGCAAGCCCAATGCGAATTCGATCGAATTCAGCATCCTGACCGGGTTGCTTGAGCAAATTCAAAAGATCTTTCACGCGTCAATCTCCAAAAAGAGTGGAAAAGATTAAATCGACTTACTGCAGACGTCTTGCGATCAGTCTTGCTCCAACTCAATATCTATGCCCAAAGACCTGATTTCCTTAACGAGGACGTTAAACGACTCAGGCATACCCGGCTCCATTCTGTGGTCACCATCAACAATGTTCTTATAGACACGTGTTCGACCATTTACGTCATCGGACTTAATAGTCAGCATTTCCTGCAACGTGTATGCGGCTCCATAAGCCTCCAGCGCCCACACTTCCATCTCCCCGAAACGTTGGCCACCGAACTGAGCCTTTCCTCCCAGTGGTTGCTGCGTCACGAGACTATAAGACCCCGTCGAACGTGCATGCATCTTGTCATCAACCAGGTGGTTCAACTTAAGCATATACATGTATCCGACCGTCACAGGGCAATCAAAGCGCTCTCCGGTGCGACCATCAAACAACGTCATCTGACCATTTTCCGGCTGATCGGCAAGTTTGAGCATTTCCTTGATCTCATGCTCTTTCGCGCCATCAAACACATAGGTAGCCATCGGCACACCTTTTTTGAGATTCATCGCCAATTCGCGAACTTCCGAATCGCTGAGGGATGAGACCTCATACGTTTTGTCACCGACACCGTTATAAACCTTACTGAGGAAATCCCTCAACTCGGCTACTTCGCGCTGATCTTCCAGCATTCGATTGATTTTCTTTCCAAGTCCAGCGGCAGCCAACCCCAAGTGAGTCTCGAGAATCTGACCAACGTTCATCCGCGATGGAACCCCAAGCGGGTTTAGAACAACATCCACAGGATCCCCGAATTGATCATGCGGCATGTCTTCGATGGGCATGATGACGGAAATAACGCCCTTATTTCCATGGCGTCCCGCCATCTTGTCACCCGGTTGGACACGCCTTTTTATCGCGAGGTAGACCTTTACGATCTTGAGAACTCCATGGGCAAGGTCATCGCCACTAGCAATCTTGCGTTTCTTATTTGCCAGTTTCTTTTCCTGCTCTGAACGAACCTCATCGAGATACTCGCGCGTCTTTTCAACCGCCTCTGCAATGTCATCATCAGACATCCTCAGATCTAAAATCTCTGCAGGCTCGAGAACTGCAAGAGATTCCTCAGTAAGAACATCACCGCGCTTGAGATTGGCGCCGCCATTTACCTTTCTTCCGACGATTGTCTTGGAAAGGCGTTGCAGTGCTGCACCCTGAATAATCCGGAACTCATCATTGAGATCCTTGCGGTACTTCTCGATCTCAGACTGCTCGATAAGGATCGCACGTTGGTCCTTTTCAACACCGTCACGCGTGAACACCTGAACATCAATAACAGTCCCGCGAGTACCGGAAGGCACACGCAAAGACGTATCTTTGACGTCTGACGCTTTTTCGCCAAAGATGGCACGGAGCAGTTTTTCCTCAGGCGTGAGTTGCGTCTCGCCTTTCGGGGTAACTTTCCCTACCATGATATCGCCAGGGCCTACTTCCGCGCCAATATGCACAATTCCGGACTCGTCCAATTTGGAGAGAGCCGATTCACTGACGTTCGGAATGTCCGCCGTAATTTCTTCAGGTCCAAGTTTCGTGTCCCTTGCCACACAGGTGAGTTCCTGTATGTGGATGGTGGTGAAACGGTCTTCCTGAACAACCCGCTCAGACAGCAGAATGGAATCCTCAAAGTTGTAACCGTTCCAAGGCATGAACGCGACGCGCATGTTTTGGCCAAGAGCCAGCTCGCCCAAATCAACGGACGGGCCGTCAGCAAGCACATCACCACGCGCAATAACGTCTCCAACCTTGACGAGAGGCTTCTGGTTAATACAGGTATTCTGGTTCGAGCGCACAAACTTGATCAGATTGTAAATATCGACGCCAGCCTCGCCTTCCGTCACCTCAGTTTCCTGCACCTTTACAACGATACGAGATGCATCGACACGATCGACCACACCACCACGTCGAGCGACCACGCAGACTCCAGAATCTCGGGCCACGATACCTTCCATTCCGGTCCCAACAAGCGGCTTATCACTGCGGAGGGTTGGCACCGCCTGTCGCTGCATGTTTGAGCCCATCAATGCTCGGTTAGCATCGTCGTGCTCGAGAAATGGAATAAGAGATGCGGCAACTGACACAACCTGCCGAGGTGAAACGTCCATGAACTGCACTTGGTCGGCAGTTGTTACGGTGAACTCGTTCTTGTGACGGACAGGAACGAGATCTTCCGTCAACGCTCCTTGCTCATCAGTCTCGGCACTCGCCTGCGCAATGACGTACTGCGACTCTTCAATGGCCGACAGGTATGCCAGTTCATTAGTTACCGTACCATCAATGACTTTTCGATATGGACTTTCAAGGAAGCCGTAATCGTTTGTTCTTGCGAAGGTCGCCAATGAATTGATTAGTCCAATATTTGGCCCCTCAGGCGTTTCGATTGGGCAAAGTCGCCCATAGTGAGTTGGGTGGACATCCCGCACTTCGAAGCCAGCTCGCTCACGCGTCAATCCGCCAGGGCCGAGCGCAGAAACACGACGCTTGTGCGTAATCTCTGAAAGAGGGTTGTTCTGATCCATAAACTGGCTCAATTGGCTTGAGCCGAAAAATTCCTTGATCGCCGCTGCCACAGGCTTCGCGTTGATCAAATCCTGAGGCATCAGCCCCTCACTTTCCGCAAGACTGAGGCGCTCCTTCACAGCTCGCTCGACACGCACCAAGCCTACGCGGAATTGATTTTCTGCCATTTCACCGACAGATCTAACACGTCTGTTGCCCAGGTGATCAATGTCATCAACGACGCCTTGGCCGTTGCGGATAGCCACGAGCGTCTTCAATACCTCAACAATATCTTCGCGGGACAAGGTTCCTTCACCGGTCGCCTCCTTCCTGCCTAAGCGCCGATTAAATTTCATTCTTCCGACAGCAGAAAGATCATATCTTTCTGCAGAGAAAAATAGGTTCTTGAACAACGTCTCAGCAGCCTCCTTTGTCGGAGGCTCCCCAGGACGCATCATCCTGTAGATCTCTACAAGTGCCTCGATCTGACTTGAGGAAGAGTCGACTCGAAGGGTCTCCGAAACGAACGCCCCACGATCTATTTCGTTTGTAAATAGAAGATCAAATGCTGCAACATTACCTTTGACG
>Ga0255270_1000109_pt1 | contig 10428 bp, 5 predicted proteins | sample AtltaT_31_FD_183708 | JGI IMG/M metagenome (GOLD analysis project Ga0255270, IMG submission 183708) | Metatranscriptome of freshwater microbial communities from Altamaha River, Georgia, United States - Atl_Atl_RepB_8h (Metagenome... | ecosystem: Environmental > Aquatic > Freshwater > River...
GGGCTGTCGGGATACGACCTGTGCAATTGTTGAGTTCACCCCTATGCAAACGATCAGGCTGCCTGGGTGACCATCGGAACACTGAGGGAAACCCACAGCTACGATCGGATCACCTTTGAATCCAGAGCCGTTTTTACCATTCAGGGATAGAACAAACACCGACTGTTAAGCCGCTGGATACCAATGAAAAGGGGGAGTCAGATGGCTCCCCCTCTACAGGTGATTGTTGTAATCCAGCTTAGCAATGCTCAAGCCGTTAGCGGCGGAGCACCCAGTTCAGGGGCTTCTCCGTCCACTGGTTGAGACTGCTCCATGGAATCCTCGGGTATCTCGACAAGAGGATGGATCCGGACGCCACGATGACCGACGAAGCCGGTACCGGCTGGGATGATGTGTCCCATGATGACGTTCTCCTTGAATCCCCGGAGTGCGTCGCTCTTGCCCATGGTCGCCGCCTCGGTAAGAACACGGGTGGTATCTTGGAAAGACGCCGCGCTGAGGAAGGACTCAGTCTCGAGCGAGGCCTTGGTGATGCCCAACAACACGGGCGCAGCCTCTGCAGGCTTGCCACCCATCTTCTCGACACGTGCGTTCTCGTCCTCGAATGCGGTTTTATCGATCTGCTCACCCCACAGGAAGATCGTGTCACCGGGCTCGGTGATCCGAACCTTGCGGAGCATCTGGCGGATGATGATCTCGACGTGCTTGTCGTTGATCGTGACACCCTGCAACCGGTAGACCTCCTGAACCTCGTTGACGAGGTGTTCCTGAAGCTCGTGGGGACCACAGACGTCGAGGATCTCGTGGGGCACCACGGGACCGTCGGTCAACTGCTGGCCTTTCTTCACGAAGTCACCCTTGTAAACGATGACGTGCTTGCTCATCGGAACGAGGTGCTCCTCTTCAGTGCCAGTCTGCGGATCCTTGACAAGGATGCAGCGTTTGCCGCGGATGGAAGGACCGAAGTCCACGACGCCATCGATCCGGGCGATCTCGGCGGCATCCTTCGGACGACGCGCCTCAAACAACTCGGCGACACGGGGCAAACCGCCAGTGATGTCCTTGGTCTTGGACGCTTTGCGCGGCGTCTTGGCAAGGAGCGATCCGGCGCCGATCTCATCCCCCTCGGAGACGACCAGGTGCGCGCCAGCAGGGATGGCGTACTGGGCAAGAGCCTCACCCTTGCTGTTCTCGACAATGATCTGCGGATGCAGATCCTCCTTATGCTCGATAATGACCAAGTCCTCCTGACCGGTGGCCTCGTCAGTCTCCTGCTTCATCGTGACACCCTCGATGATGTCCCCGAAGCGGACACGTCCGGACTTCTCCGAGATGATCGGGACATTGTAGGCGTCCCACTCGACGAAGATCTCGCCCTTCTTCACAGAACCGCCGTCCGCGACGGAGATCACGGAACCAACAACGATAGTGTGGGATTCCAACTCCTTGCCGTCCGCGGTTGTGATGGTGATCGAACCGTTCTTGTTGAGCACGATGCTGTTTCCATCGTCGAGCTTCACGACACGGAGATCGTGGAAGTGGACGACGCCATCGTGCTTGGACTTAATCTGAGGCTGCTTATAGGTCTGGGCCGCCGCACCACCGATGTGGAAGGTCCGCATCGTGAGCTGGGTTCCTGGCTCGCCGATGGACTGAGCCGCGATGATCCCAACCGCCTCACCAGGTTCGACAAGTCGACCGGTACCGAGGTTTCTGCCGTAGCACCGAGCACAAACACCCACCTTCGTTTCACACGTGAGTACCGAGCGGATCTTGACCTTCTCGATTCCGGACCTTTCGACGGATTTCGATCGAACCTCGTCGAATTCCTCCCCCGCCCCGATGAGCTTATGCTGGAGGTCAGAGGGATCAAAAATGTCCTCAGCCGAATAGCGTCCGAAGATCCTCTCGCTGATCTTCACGACCTCCTCCTCGCCCTCGTATATCGAGGAAACGAAGATTCCGTTCGTGGTACCACAGTCCTGCTCGCGGATGATCACATCCTGGGCGGCGTCGACGAGCTTACGGGTCATGTAACCCGAGTCGGCAGTCTTTAGCGCCGTGTCAGCAAGTCCCTTCCGGGCGCCGTGGGTCGAGATGAAGTACTCGAGCACCGTGAGACCCTCCCGGAAATTGGAGAGAATCGGCTTCTCGATGATGGATCCATCGGGCTTGGCCATAAGGCCACGGAGACCTGCCAACTGACGGACCTGGGCCTTGTTGCCTCGCGCCCCAGAGTCGACCATCAGAAAGACGGGGTTGAACTCCTTCTTACTCTGGTTCGCCTCGAGGGTCTTGAGCATGACGTTCGCAATCTGGTCCGTGCAGTGAGTCCAGATGTCGATCACCTTGTTGTAGCGCTCTTGATTGGTGATCACGCCCTTCTTGTGCTGCTTCTCGACGTCCGTAATCTGCTTGTGGGCGGTCTCGATCTCTTTCGACTTCGCCTCGGGGATGATCATGTCGTCAATACCGATGGAGACACCGGCACGAGTCGCCTCGCTGAACCCGATTTCCTTCAATCGATCCAACGTTATCACGGTCTGCTCGTGACCACAGACTTTGTAGCAATTGAAGATTAGGTCTCCAATTTTTGACTTACCAACGGGGAAGTTGGCGAAACCAAGCTCACTGGGCCAGATCTCCGAGAAGATAACTCGTCCTACGGTCGTCTCAATGGTCTTGAGCTCTGAGTTGCCGTATGTGGTCTTCTTTCCAAAATCAGGATTCTTGAGCCGAATACGGTCGTGAATCCGGAGGGCTCCATCCGTATGGGCGAAGATGACCTCTGCCTTTTCTCCGAAAAGCATCAACCGGTCGCTTTCCTTCCGCGCCTTCCGAGGCTCGGCAGTGAGGTAGTAGCACCCCAGGGTGATGTCCTGGGTGGGCGTCATGATTGGCTTACCGCTAGAAGGGCTAAAAATGTTAAGCGGGGCCATCATCAAAAGCCGCGCTTCCATCTGGGCCTCGACGGACAGCGGGACGTGGACGGCCATTTGGTCACCGTCGAAGTCCGCGTTGTAGGCCGTGCAGACCAGAGGATGGATCCGGATCGCCTCACCCTCGATCAGGGTGGGCTCGAACGCCTGGATAGACAGGCGGTGCAGGGTCGGCGCACGGTTCAAGAGAACCGCGTGGCCTCGGGTCACCTCCTCGAGGATATCCCAGACCTCAGGCGACTGCCTCTCGATCATCTTCTTCGCGGAGCGAACCGTATGGACGTAACCGCGCTCCTTGAGTTTCCGGATGATGAAGGGCTCGAAGAGCACCAGCGCCATCTTCTTGGGAAGACCGCATTGGTTCAGCTTGAGCTCAGGGCCAATGACGATGACGGAACGACCGGAGTAGTCGACACGCTTGCCGAGGAGATTCTGACGGAAACGACCCGACTTGCCCTTCAGCATGTCTGACAGGGACTTCAGGGCCCGATTTCCAGCCCCCGTGACGGCGCGGCCATGTCGACCATTGTCGAACAAAGCGTCCACGGCCTCCTGAAGCATGCGCTTCTCGTTGCGAATGATGACCTCCGGGGTCTTCAACTGCAGGAGGTTCTTCAATCGGTTGTTACGATTGATTACCCGCCGATACAGGTCGTTGAGATCCGAGGTCGCGAACCGACCACCTTCGAGCGGCACGAGCGGGCGCAGATCCGGAGGAATCACCGGCAACACGGTGAGGATCATCCATTCAGGACGGGTCTTGGACTTCGAGAAGCCCTGGAAGAGCTTGATGCGCTTGGCGATCTTCTTCCGGTTCTGCTTGGACTTGGTCTCGAGCATCTGCTGCTGGAGGACCTCGACTGTCGAATCCAGCTCAATCCTGGCCAATGCGTCGCGGACGGCCTCGGCACCCATCTTCGCGACGAAGGCATCGGCGCCGTACGTCTGACGGGCCTCACGGTACTCATGCTCGCTGAGCAACTGGAGCTCCTTGAGGGGAGTGTTGCCCGGATCGATGACCATGTAGTCCTCGTAGTAGATCACTCGCTCGAGGTTGCGGGCGGTCAGGTCGAGCATCAGCCCGATCCTGGACGGCATGCACTTGAAGAACCAGATGTGCGAGACGGGTACGGCGAGCTCGATGTGCCCCATGCGCTCGCGGCGGACACGGGCGAGAGTAACCTCGACACCGCAACGGTCGCAGACGACACCCCGATGTTTGATCCGTTTGTACTTACCGCAGGAGCACTCCCAATCCTTGACCGGACCGAAGATCCGTTCGCAGAAGAGTCCCCCTTTCTCTGGCTTGAACGTCCTGTAGTTGATGGTCTCCGGATTCTTGACCTCGCCCTTGGACCAAGAGCGGATGTTCTCGGGGGAGGCCACCTGGATGGCCACGTGATCGACCTGATTGACCTTGTCCAGACCGAGCAACTCGCGAGCGGTTTCCCTTGAAGAAATCATAGCTGTGACAACCTGCAGTTTCTGTGGGTTTCAGACTTCAAGCCAGCGCCGACAACGCGGCTGCGGGTGACATCGGGGTTTCGGCGGGGTTCGAGTAGCCGACCCGCACATCGAGTCCAAGGGATTGCATCTCCTTGACGAGAACGTTGAACGACTCCGGGATGCCTGCCTCGAGGGTGTTGTCCCCCTTGACGATGCTCTCGTAGATCCGGGTTCTCCCCTGAACGTCGTCCGACTTGACCGTGAGAAGCTCTTGGAGTGTATAGGCCGCACCATAGGCTTCCATGGCCCAGACCTCCATCTCTCCGAAGCGCTGGCCACCATACTGTGCTTTGCCACCTAGCGGCTGCTGCGTGACCAACGAGTAGGGACCCACAGCCCGGGCGTGGATCTTGTCGGCGACAAGATGTCCGAGCTTGAGCATATAAATGTAGCCGACCACGACCTCCTGATCGAATGGCTCACCAGTACGTCCGTCGAAGAGAGTGGCCTTGCCATTCTCGCCGACGAGCTGTGCCTGGGACTTCTTCTTCTGCCCCTCAACAGCCTCCTTCAGGTAGTCGCGGATCTCGCGCTCGCGGATACCGTCGAACACCGGGGTGGCGATCTTGATACCAAGCATTCGGCAAGCCCATCCGAGGTGGGTCTCGAGCAACTGCCCGACGTTCATTCGGGACGGCACGCCTAGGGGATTGAGGACGATGTCGACCGGTGTCCCATCGGCAAGGAACGGCATATCCTCCTCGGGAACGATCGCGGCCACCACACCCTTGTTACCGTGGCGTCCGGCCATCTTGTCGCCAACAGACAGCTTTCGCTTCGAGGCGATGTAGACCTTGACCTGCTTCACGACACCGCCATCGAGGTCCTCTCCGGCCTCGACCCGCTCGACCTCCTCAGCGTGTTGGGAGTCGAGATCCTCGAACTTCCGTTTAAACGCGCCGATGATCTCGTTGATCTTGTTCCGGATGGGCGACGGATCGATTTCGATCCGGTCGTACACAGTGGCCAGCTTCTTGAGGAGAGTCTTCGTGATCTTGCGATTCGCGGGGATGATGATCTCACCGGTCTCGCTGTTGACGACATCAAGGGGAATCTTCTCTCCGAGGAGGATGTTCGAGAGCGCCTCGGTCAATTGCTCGAGGAGTTCCTCCTTCTTCGAGCGGAAGCCGTCATCGACTTCCTTGCTGACCTTCTTGGCAGCTTCTTTCTCCTCCTTGCGCCCCGTTTTCGAGCCCTCGGCCTTCGCGGAGACCTTGATGTCCATCACGATTCCGTAGGTCCCGGAAGGCACACGAAGCGACGTGTCCTTCACGTCAGCCGCCTTCTCACCGAAGATCGCACGGAGCAGTCGCTCCTCTGGAGCCAGCTCGGTCTCAGACTTGGGGGTGATCTTGCCAACGAGGATGTCGCCAGGCTTGACCTCCGCCCCAACCCGGATGACGCCATCCAAGCCTAGGTTCTTGAGGGCTTCCTCACCGACGTTGGGGATATCACGCGTGATTTCCTCGGGCCCGAGCTTCGTGTCGCGCGCGACCACTTCGAACTCCTCGATGTGGATCGAGGTGAAGACGTCGTCCTTGACGATACGCTCCGAGATGAGGATAGCGTCTTCGAAGTTGTAGCCGTTCCAAGGCATGAACGCGACGAGCGCGTTGCGACCCAGGGCCAACTCACCACCCGATGTGCAGGGACCGTCGGCAAGGACCTGTCCCTTCTTCACCGAATCCCCCTTGGAAACGAGGATCTTCTGGTTGATGCAGGTAGCCGCGTTGGACCGCATAAACTTGCGCACCTGATAGACCCAGACGCCCGCATCCGGGTCGTTCTTGATCTTCTTTTTGCCCTCCGGGACCTTGCCATCCTTAGTGATGATGATCTGGCTTCCGGTGACGCTGGCCACCTTGCCAGCCTCTTCGGCGACGATCACCGCACGTGAATCGCGGGCGACACGATCCTCGAGACCCGTGGCGACAAAAGGCGCCTCTGTGATCAGGAGCGGCACCCCTTGGCGCTGCATGTTCGAACCCATCAGCGCCCGGTTCGCATCGTCATGCTCCAGGAACGGGATGAGTCCCGCGGCCACGGAGACGAGCTGCTTCGGGGAGACGTCCATGTAGTGGACCTCCTTGGGCTCGACATCGATGAAATCGCCCTTGTTACGGCAGGTCACCTTCTCAGTTAGGAAACGACCCTTTTCGTCGATCTGCGCATTGGCCTGTGCAATGGTGTAACCTTCCTCACGGTCGCCCGTGAGGTAATCCAGCTTCTCGGTGACCCGGCCATTCTCCACCTTGCGGTACGGCGTCTCAATGAAGCCGTAGTCATTCACACGGGCGAACGTCGCCAACGACGCGATGAGGCCGATGTTGGGGCCTTCAGGCGTCTCGATCGGGCAAATACGGCCGTAGTGGGACGGATGCACGTCGCGCACCTCGAATCCTGCGCGATCCCGGGAAAGGCCCCCTGGCCCGAGAGCAGAAAGACGCCGCTTGTGGGTCAGTTCCGCCAGAGGATTGATCTGGTCCATGAACTGGCTGAGCTGGCTCCGGCCGAAGAAATCACGGACAACCGCGGACAGAGCCTTCGGGTTAATGAGCTTCTGCGGGGTCATCGTATCCATCGTCTGATCGAAGAGCGTCATACGCTCCTTGACGAGCCGCTCAGTCCTCGCGAGACCCACACGACATTGGTTCGCCAGCAACTCGCCAACGGTACGGATACGACGGCTCCCGAGGTGATCGATGTCGTCGAGGCTACCTTCGCCCTTCTTCAGCCTGAGGAGGTACCGGGTGGCCTCGAGGAGGTCCTTTCCGGTCAAGATGCGCGAGTCACCCTCTGAGAAGTTCAACTTCTGGTTAATCTTGTATCGTCCGACGCGGCCAAGATCGTACCGCTTGGCGTCGAAGAAGAGCCTCTTGATGAGGGCCTTCGCATTGGCGGCGGTCGGCGGATCCCCGGGTCGGAGCCGGCGATAAATGTCCTTCAGCGCCTCATCACCATTCTTGGTCGGATCCTTCTTGAGACACTTGATGACGATTCCATCGTCCAAGGAGGTATCGACCACGCGGATCTTTGTGACCTTGAGATCAGCGATCTGCTTCACGGTTGCCTTCGAAAGCGGTTCGAAAGCACGAGCCACGACAATGCCCTTGTCGTTGTCGACGGCGTCCTCGATGAGCACCTTGTTCTGGATGTCTTCCAGCTTGTCGGCGTCCTTAACGGGGATCTCCTCGATCTTGTAGAACAGGTCCAAGATGTCGCCATCCTTGCCCACGTCCTCTGGATTGATCTTCGACTCAGGTCGGGGATGAAGGCGAGCCTCCGCAATCGCGAAAAGCGCCCTGAAAAAAGTGGTGGTAAGGAACTTCCGACGGCGCTTCTTACGATCTAGGTAGACGTAGAGGAGGTCACTGGTGTCGAACTGAGCTTCGTACCACGAGCCACGGTCAGGAATGATACGGAAACTATGTAGGAGCTTCCCGTTCGGGTGCTGGGTGGTCTCGAAAGCCAAGCCGGGGGAGCGGTGCAACTGGCTCACGATCACGCGTTCAGCACCATTAATGACGAAGGTGCCCTGCGGGGTCATGAGGGGGATCTCTCCCATGAACACCTTCTCCTCCTTGGTCCCCTTCTCGTCCTTGAGGAGGAAGGTCACATACAAGGGAGCCCCGAAGGTCAACCCCTCTCGGAGGCACTCCAACCAGTCGACTTTCGGCTCCTGGATGTCGTAGCTGTGGAAATCGAGGACCGTCTTGCCATCATAACTCTCGATCGGGAAGACCTCGGTGAACACGGCTTGAAGCCCGGTGTTTTTGCGCTTGGACTGGGGAATCTCCGCCTGCAGGAACTCCTTGTAGGAGTCGAGTTGGATCTCGATGAGGTTGGGAGGTGTAATGACCTCATTGATCTTTCCGAAGTTGATGCGCTCCGAGACTTTGTTTGGCATGATGACCTTAATTCCTTTCAGTTCCGTCGGAAGGCCGACGGATCTAGTGCAACAAGCGACAACAAGACGGGGCCGGACGGTTCACTCCTAATGACCGCCCGGTCTCGTCTTGTTACCCTCGAGCTTCTACAAACCTCTTTTGACGATATCGCTAAAGAACAATCCTGCAACCCATAGATTGGGCTACCGGGTATGGAAGGGAGGGAGGCGAAAACCGCCTCCCTCCTTGAAAATATGGTTACTTCAGCTCGATCTTGGCGCCGGCCTCTTCGAGCTTCTTCTTTGCGGCTTCGGCATCGGCCTTCGGAGCACCCTCGAGCACAGGCTTCGGAGCACCCTCGACGAGGGCCTTGGCTTCGGCCAAGCCCAGACCGGCCTTGACCTCGCGAACGACCTTGATGACGGCGATCTTCTTGTCGGCCGGAACCGAGGCGAGGATGACGTCGAAGGTGTCCTTGGCTTCCGCAGCAGGTGCGGCAGCGGCGCCGCCAGCAGCCGGAGCCGCGGCAACCGCCACAGGAGCGGCGGCGGTAACGCCCCACTTGGTCTCGAGAGCCTTGACCAATTCGGCGGCCTCGAGAACGGTGAGCTTGCTCAGTTCTTCCACAATGTTGTTGATGTCTGCCATGGTGTGTTCTTTCTGTCCTTGTTGTCGTCCGTTTAGTCTCGTCGAAGAAGGAGCCCCTTCAGATTAGTCCGCAGTCCGCGGACCGACGATTCACTCTTTTTCGAGTTCGAGGTCCAAGCGGGACGACGCAGGGACCCCGAAATAGGTAAGCCAAGCTGATCAAGCCGGCTTGTCGGCCTTCGCCTTGATGACCCGAGCGAGCTGGGATCCTGGGGTGTTGATAAGGGCCGCGAGCTTCTGAGCCGGAGCCTGGAGCAGCCCCAGCAGCTTGCCTCGAAGCACGCCGATCGGCGGAAGGTCGGCGATGGCCTGAACCGAAGCCGCGTCCAAACGCTGGCTGCCAAGGTATCCAAACTGGAGCTTGGGCTTCTCGAACTCAGCTTGGAACGTCTTGACGACCTTGGCGGCAGCCGCGATGTCGTCCTTACCGGTCACCACGGCCAACTGGCCCGCCAGCGCACCGGCGAGGTCAGCAACCCCGGCCTGCTTAGCAGCAACCCGGAAAATGGTGTTCTTGACGACATGAACCTCGGCACCCGCCTTATTGAGGCGCTTCCGAAGTTCGGTGAACTGAGCGACAGCCAGACCGCGGTAGTCGACGACCAGGAAAAACGGCGACGCCTGAATCCGGGCGACGTATTCGGCAGAGATGAATTGCTTTTCGGTACGCATGAGAGGGGTCCCTTCTTGATTCAGTTAGCGCCAAACTCTTTGAGATCCAGCCGAACCGGCGGACTCATGGTCAGCGAGAGAGTGCACGACTTAATGAAGATACCCTTGGCGCTGGCCGGACGTGACCTCACGACCGCCTCAATCACCGACTGAGCATTCTCCGCGATCTGCTGAGCGCTGAAGCTCGCCTTACCAACGGGCACGTGGATGTTCCCCGCCTTGTCGATCTTGAACTCCACCCGTCCAGCCTTGACCTCCTTAATAGCCTTGGCGACGTCATCCGAAACCGTGCCGGTCTTCGGATTGGGCATCAAGCCACGAGGACCAAGAACTTTTCCGAGCTTTCGAACCTCGGCCATGGCCTCCGTAGTGGAGATCGCGACATCAAAATCCGCCCAACCCTCCTGGCACTTCTTGATCATGTCGTCGAATCCAACGAAGTCCGCCCCGGCAGCTTTCGCGGCTTCAGCCTGGGCACCGGCCTTAGTGAAGACGAGGACTCGGACAGCCTTACCCGAACCATGCGGAAGCGGGCAAGTGCCGCGAACCATCTGATCGGACTGCTTGGGATCTACCCCCAAACGAAATGCGAGATCGACGGTCTCGACGAATTTCGCCTTCGGGAACTTACTGAGGACGTCAACCGCCTGTTTGAGCGGGTAGTTCTTTGCGGCATCGACGAGAGCAGATGCCTTCTTGTAACGTTTGCTAGCCATGCTTGTGTGCGGTTCAAACGAGCCGTTCAGGCTCTCCCGCTAAGTGGTTTTGGAATGAGA
>Ga0255270_1000132_pt1 | contig 9969 bp, 2 predicted proteins | sample AtltaT_31_FD_183708 | JGI IMG/M metagenome (GOLD analysis project Ga0255270, IMG submission 183708) | Metatranscriptome of freshwater microbial communities from Altamaha River, Georgia, United States - Atl_Atl_RepB_8h (Metagenome... | ecosystem: Environmental > Aquatic > Freshwater > River...
CTTCAAGTCGACAACCGTTGGAGGAGTGACCACGCTGTCGGCTCTCCCAGCTTGGTTAACGTTTAATCCGACATCGTTGAAGTTCTACGGCGTTGCTCCTGATACAACTGCTTTCACGGTCCGGCTCGTCGCAACCGATACCTCCGGTGCGTCAGGATTTGGTGAATTCACCGTGACTCCGTCCGCGAACTTGAACAACTCCCAAATTGTGGCCGTCGGGTTCCCTAAAGCTTACCGATTGGTAAACGAAGCGGCGCACTCCACTTCCAATCCGCCGAAGTACCAACTTGAAACCAACTCATTCACGACCGACTCGGCCCCGATTGCTGGCACCAATTTCGTCCTGTACCAATCGAACTTCCCAACTGGTTACACGGGCAATTTCGAAGGCAATAATGTCGTCGGCGTTCTTCGCTACCTAAGCAGCACAGGCGATGTCGTTGAGATTTTGGGCGAAGCATCCCGGCCGATCAAGACCACTGGAAACGTGGTCCGTGGCTTCTACATGTGGGAAAACAACAACACGGCAGATATCAACGATGATGATGGTATTCTCTTGGTGATTGACGAAAACTACTTCGCCAACAGCACCACGTACAACAGCAGCTCTGACCGGGTCGACACAGACTTGAATGCCTATCTGAACCAGTCTGTGGTTTCGATCGCAAGTGCGACCGCAAACGAATCCGATGGTACGATGAACTTCGTCCTTACCCGTACCGGTACCGGTGCGGTCAGTGTTCGCTTCACAACCTCTATCGGTGCGACCGACAACGCTAGTGCAAGCGACTTTACTTCGAAAACCGAAGTGGTTTCCTTTGGAACGAACGAAACCACAAAGACGGTTAGCGTTAGCCTGGTTAACGACTCCCTCTATGAGACGGATGAGACCTTCACAGCAACGCTTAGCGATGCGGTGAACACTCGGCTTGGCGTGAGTGTCGCAAAGGGCACGATTCAGGACAACGATCCGGCACCTTCGGTCAGCATTGCACCTTCGAGTAATATTGAAGGAAATGCGATTGTGTTTACTGTGACTCGAACAGGAAACGCTCAAGCGGTTCAGACAGTAAATTATTCAACGGCTCTGGCGACGACCGCGCCGATCGCGTCTCCGGATGATTTCACCAGCACATCAGGTACCATCACCTTCAACCCGGGGGAAACGACCAAGACCTTCTCCGTTCAAACCACACAGGATTCCTCGCTTGAAGCCAATGAAATCTTCTTGGTGAACCTGAGCAACCCAACCGGTGGATTGACCATCGCTACAGGACAGGCGATCGGAACGATCCAAGATGACGAAAGCACTGTCTTCTATTACGTCGAGTCCGCAAGGGTAATCGAAGGAAGCACTCTTTCATTCGTTATCAAACGTACTGGTATCGTCGAGAATTCCAATCTTGGTGTGGATCAAGGCCAAACCATTCAATACTGGACTGTTCTGAACGCTGGCTACAGCGCTGAGTCGAACGATTTCACAGGGGTTTCTAGCAGCAGTCCAGTGACTGTTACGTTCGCTCAGAACGAGACTACCAAGACTCTAACCATTGCAACCACGAACGATTCTGTTTACGAAGGTGATGAGACGTTTGGCGTACGCCTTGGCAACCTGGGAACCTTGCAGTTTGGTTCTGCCCAAACGGCCATTTTCGCCCCGGGCCAAGAAGCTCCTATGACGATCGAGGACAACGATGCTGCACCTAAGTTCACCGTTGCAGTTGGGAATCCATCGAGTGTAATCGAAGGCAATCCGATTACCTTTATCATCACTCGGGACGCGGACGCTGAACAACAGCAGACGATCGATTATTCGACGGTGATTCGTGCCATCGACAGCGCATCGATCAACGACTTTACCGCTGCTAGCGGTAAGCAAACTTTCTCCCAGGGGCAATTCGGTGCAGAGGGTGCACGTACCGTCACGGTGACAACTACCCTGGACAGTGTGTCCGAAGGTCCGGAGACATTCGGGTTTGTAATCAGCAATCCAACAGGCGGATCGCAATTGGGTACCAGCAGCGAGGCAACAGGAACGCTTCTGGATTCTAACACTGCCCCGACTGCTAGCAACACTACTGTTGGTACCAATGACTTCCCAGCCTTGGAAGACACTCCATATGTTTTCCGAGAAGCAGATTTTGGTTACTCAGATGCAGAAAACCCGAGTTTGCAATCGATCAGAGTCAAGTCCTTGCCCAGCAATGGAACTCTTCAGAGAGCCACGGCGGGAACGGGCCCTAATAGCTTTACGACTTGGGTGTCTGTGGCCGTAGATGATGTGATAGCTGTCTCTGGTTCCTATGGAATTGGAGCAGGAGCCCTGCGATTTGTCCCGAATGCTAACGTGAACGCTTTGAACTTGGATCCAGATCCAACGTTCACTCTCCAGGTCAGCGACGGCTCAATCTATTCTAACGTCAATGCACTTGGTACTGTTACGATCAATATCACGCCGGTCAACGATGCCCCTGTGACATCCGATAACAGCGTAAACTCTCATCAATTATCCAGGGTTCTATTCGCCGATTCCGATTTCTCATTCAACGACTCTCTGGATGCGAGTAGCGGCAGTTCGGGTGGTAATGCTCGCCTGTCGGTAATCATTACAGATCTGCCAGCGAAGGGAAATTTGCAGTACAAGGGACAGGACGGCAACTGGAGTAACATTTCGCTAACCAACAATGTCTACGTGGTTACTTACCAAGACATCATGGACGGAAAGTTCGGATACTATCCTGAGGGTGGCCAAGTACCCGTTCAGGCCAACACGACGTTCCCATTCAAGGTTCGAGATAATGGTGGAACATTAAACGGAGGCATTGACACCTCTGAAGTCAAGACCATGACTATCGTTCTTAAAGATGCTCGTGGCCCAATTCAAACGGTTCCTGGAGAACAAACCATCCTCGAAGACTCCACGTTGACGTTCTCCGGAAGTGGCAAAGTCATTTCCGTGCGATTCATGGGCGACGACCTGGTTTATAACGATGTAGAAACCCTTGAGACCACGGTATCCGTTCCTTCGGGCAAGGGTACTTTAAAGCTCGCTACGACCTCTGACCTAGTGGTGGTAGGAGACGAAACCAATTCCGTCAAGATGACTGGCTTGCAGTCGAAAATCAACGCTGCTCTTAACGGACTGGTGTACACGCCTCCTGCCAACGCCAACAGCGATCGTGGCGGAGATGGGCATACCTACGCAGTCCTGACGATGACATCGAAGAATATCCCTGGTGACGGTCAAACACAATGGCCGACGGACTCCGATACCGTGGATATAGTGGTTACACCGGTAAACGACGCTCCAGTCGCTTCGCCGACAATAGCGTCCTTGACTGCAGTTGATGAAAACACTTCGGATCCTGCAGGAGCAACCGTTGCGGACCTATTTGGATCGAATTTCAGCGATGCAACCGATCAATTACTCAACAGCTCAGGTGGCAACACCCTCTCGGGCGTTGCGATCACGGATCTGACTCAGGTCACCAGCAAAGGTAAATGGCAGTACAAAGGTAGTTCAGGTGGGTGGAATGATCTGTCCAACGTGACTAACGAAAACTCAGCCAGAACGCTCAAGGGAACCGACTCGTTGCGATTCCTTCCCAGTGGTGATTTCAACGGACCAGCACCATCTCTAAATGTTCGCTTGATTGAGACACCCACCACTCTTACGACCAACGGAACGCTAGATGTTTCCTCGAATGGCGGAACCACAACGGTCTCTAATGCCAAGGTGACGCTGACCACCTCTATCAACGCCATCAACGACGCTCCGGTCGCGAGTGGATCTGCATCGCTTGCGGCAGTGAATGAAGACGCATCAAACCCTCCAGGTGAAACCGTCTTGAATTTGTTCAATGGCAATTTCAATGATTCCAAGGACAACCAAACTGCGAACAGTGGATCGAGTGCCAACGCGCTCGCTGGCATCGCTGTCACCAGTTACACTGCGGTGACGAGCAAAGGAGATTGGCAGTACAACAATGGATCAGGTTGGAACACCTTGGCCAATGTGAGTGCCGCCTCATCTGCTACGATCATTCCTGCTGGCTCGTCTCTTCGGTTCCTGCCAACTGCAAACTTCAACGGACCTGTTCCAACCATCACTGCTGTCCTGATCGACAATAGTGAAGGTCCGGTAAGTTTCGCAACAGCTCAGAACTTGGCAACGACCGGTGGTGTTACTCAATACTCTGCTGGCACTGTCATCCTCTCGCACTCTGTGTCTGCCGTCAACGACGCTCCAACGGCCCTCGGTGGGGCTAGTCTGCCAGCGATTCTTGAAGGAAACAGGAACTCTGCCGGAAGCTCTGTCGCAGTTCTGTTCAACTTGAACTTCAGTGACTCGAAAGACAACGTCACGGGTGGCTCCTCAGCCAATACTCTCGCGGGTGTTGCGATTCGGTCCTATGTTGCTGCGTCTTCCATTGGTGATTGGGAATACAGTACCAATGGTGGAACAAGTTGGAATACTTTGTCGGAAGTTCCGGCGAATGACCAAGCAGCCTCCGTTGAAAGCTTCTGACTTGCTACGATTCAAGCCTGTCGAAGACTACAACACATCGGCCACCCAAGGCACGGTGCCAGTTTTGGTCGCTCGATTGATCGACAGTAGCTATGGCAACTTGGCAACTGGTTCTCTAAACGTCAGCGGCCACGGAGGAACCTCTCCCTATTCCACTGGGTTAGTCACGCTGACCACATCAGTAACCTCTGTCAATGACGCCCCTATTGGTGCGAACAAGTCTGTCGATACCAATGAAGACTCAACGTACACGTTTAACAGGGATGATTTTGGTTTCAGTAGCGGATTTTCTGATTCTAAAGACAATCCAGCGAATACATTCGTGAAGGTAGTGATTACGGACCTTCCTGCCTCGGGAACCCTCTTGCTGAACGGTTCTCCCGTGGCCGCCAATGACTCGATCAGTATCCGAGACATCTACGACGGCAAATTAAAATTCGTCCCAGCAACCAATTCCAACGGTGCTGTGAATCTGCTGTTTAGGGTCCAGGATGACGGCGGCACGGCCAACGGTGGCGTTGATACTTCGGTTTTAAAATACACAGTCACGATCAACATCGCCCCCGTGAACGATCCGCCGACGAGCAATGGTTTTACGGTCAATACCAATGAAGACCAAAATTATGTATTCAGCAAGCCTGTCTTCCCATTTGCTGACGCGGCTGACTCACCAGCCAATACGTTGCAGTCTGTCAAGATCACGGCTCTGCCTTTGGTTGGCACGCTGAAACTTTCAGGTGTCGACGTTACCTTAAACCAGGTGATTTCCGAAAGCAATTTGGCGAATTTGACGTTTACTCCAGTCGCTAACAAATCCGGAGCTCCCTACGCCACGGTTGGCTTCCAAGTTACCGACAACGGCGGGACTAGCAATGGTGGAATCGACACTTCTCTTTCGACTTACACCGTGACAATTAATGTCAACCCAGTCAACGACCAACCGGTTGCTACCGGGGACGCCACACTTCCTGCAGCACCCAAGAACAGTCCGAACACTGCGGGAGTAACGGTAGCGAGTTTGTTTGGATCGCTTTACAGTGATCCAAACGATCAACCCAACCCGAATTCCTTCACGGGCATTGCAATCACGGGTTTGACCAATAATCCAAATGCCGGATCGTGGCAATACTACGATCCAGCAGCAAACTCAGGTCAAGGCGGTTGGGTGACGATCTCCGACACGACTTCCTCGGCGGCACTTCAACTGAAGTCAACAGATCTAATAAGGTTCATTCCGGCTCAAGATTATGTTGGTTCTGCTCCGACGATTACGGTTCGACTCATCGAGAATATCTCTCCAAATACCGGAAGCACCGTTGATTTGTCCGGATCCTTACCTGCGGATTCCAACTATTCCTCGAACACTAGCACCTTGAGTCATGAGATTAAAGGTGGTTTGGTTGTCAAGGGATTGCCGGACGTCTCCGAAGGTAGCCGAGCAGTGTTCACTGTCCGCTTTGATGCTGCTACCACCGCAGAGATCACTTTGGCATTGAGCAACGATACCACTGAGTCGGAGGACTACATTTCTGATTTCAATGAGACTGGCACTTGGGATGCCGGCAAGGTGAATGTCTATTACTTCGACAGTCAAAATGCGCTGGTTGTTCTGCCAGTTTCATCAGGAAAAGTGAATATCGTTGGGATTTCGAAGTTCTATGTGAGTGTTCCGACAACCAATGATTCGGTTTACGAAGGTCCAGAGTCCCTGCGACTCAGTGCGTCAATGAGTGGGTCTAGCAGTAGCGATATCTCGACGATTCTGGATAACGGTCGCGGCAAGGAATACAACCAGGACGGAACTCCGAAGGCAGATAATCAATACACTGCCGACAACGACTTGAGCGTTGATGTAACGGCTTATACTCCGGTCAACGAAGCTTCCGATTATGCATTCTTCCGAGTCGTAGGTGCATCCGGAGACAGATTGCGTTTGGCCGTTGCGAATGGAACCGCAACCTTGGTAACCCCGCGTATCGACTATGCAGTAGCCGATGCTAGCGGCAACACAGTTAGCGGAGACTGGACCCAATACGATGGGGTGTCAAACATCCCGCTCGTTCCAGGAACTCTCGGTTCTGGGACGGGTACCGTTTTCGTTCGAGTCTCGATCGTCAGCGAGCAGGATGACAATTACGAAGGTAGCGAAGCCTTTACATTGACTGCTACATCGGTCGAAAACTCGGTTAAGACAGATGTAGACTCCAGTAACATCGTCGATAACGGGTCGGGCAAGAAGTACGGTCCGAATATCAGCGGTGGAAACCCTCAAGAGAGCACGTCAAACCTTGACGATGACCGTGGATTGATCGTGACCTCCTACTCTCCCGTCAACGAGAACTCCACGTACCACATGTTCAAGGTCACTGCCCCATCCGGTTCTACAGTGAACCTTTCTCTGGCAAGCACTCCGGCGTCTGACAACGAAGCGAGCTTTGGGTCGTTCTCAATGGAGTATTCGCTCGACAAGACCACCTGGATTCCATACACCTGGAATGGTTCTGCAGGGAATCGTCCGACCGTGGGGTCAGGGGGTGAGACCAAGGAAATCTATGTACGCGTCCTGATCACCGCGGAATTCGATGACTTCGCAACGAACTCGTCTTTCTACGAAGGTCCAGAGAAATTCTTGCTGGCCGCCTCGACGGTAGCCGGGAAATCTTCTTCTGGCATCGGAGAGATTGTCGATGACGGTACGGGCTCTCTCTACACCGGAGCATGGGCTTCAGCCGCCTTGTTACCAACGACTGGCGTTGGTTACACAGGAACGACACAGCTTGAGGACGATCGAGTTTGGGCAGTTTCTGACCACTTTGATTCCCCGGTACTATCTTCGGTAACCGTCTCGCCTCGAGGCAACGACGGCGCGGTAACGGGCGTGACCATCAGTGATCAGATTGACTTGGATCCAAGCACCCCGACGGTGGTTGATTCCTCGGTTGTTGTGCCCGGAGAAGGTACTTGGTCCGTCGTTAATGGGAACGTCGTTTACTCTCCTCTATCAACTTACCGAAAAGATCCTTCGTTGCGAAGTTATGCGATTCGTCCGTCCGATCGCAGTAATTTCTCGCGAAATACCGCCAACATTGATATCGACTTCCCAGTAGGTACGGTAGCCGACGGAAATAACCCCACAGGCGTTGCTCCGGAATCGACTGTCAGCATTCCAGTTTTGGCAAACGACACACTCGGAGACACCCCTGTTGGCAGCACGCTCCGATTTGAAGGAAAAAATGCAGGAGAATCTTTGGTAGTTTCCGGACAAGGAACCTGGAGCATTCTTGGCCCAACAGATCCTTTGAACTCAACAGGCGCCTGGATTGTTCGCTTCACTCCAGTGTCTGGTTTCACTGCCGATCCAACGCCCGTTAGGTATGTGGTCAACGATGCAGACGGGAACGTTTCGCCTTTGACCATGGTGACGGTAACTTACGAAAGAGCGTCTAGGTTCGTAGTTCAGATCAACGATGGTTATCAATCCAATGCACTTGGGTTTGATGTTGTGATCGTTGATAACATGCCTGCAGGACAAACCGTCAACCTTGGAAACGGTGTTACGGTGGTGACCAATCAAGCGGACACGAACATGACTGTGGGTCGAATCGTTTGGTCGCGAACCACTGCAACCGCTGGTTTGACTCCAAACTTTGCTCGGGTTCAAGTGGATGCCAAGAGCAAGCCCGTGCTGACCGGTTCGTTTGCTGACATTTCAGTTTCCGCTACAGTAGCAAGTACGGTGGCAGCAAACATTGAGATTCGGGCATCAGACATGTCCTACGGATATTCGGCCAACACCTACTCCTTGGTAAGTCCGCTTGGAGGATCTAACTACGGTAAGGTTTGGTTCTCGGAAACTGTCGGTTTGAACAATCAAGCATTTACCAATGTCGCGGATCCGACCGCAGTCGCGAACACCGTATTCAACGCATCACCTTCCAACGGTTTCAGTGGCGTACGTTCGGTGAACTGGAGTGGATCGCAAAACCTGACATTGAGTCAGCAAACTAACGTTTCGCTTGTGAAATCCTTGAGGATCGAACACGGAACGGGAAGCAATACGACTCAAATGACCATCGGTGGAAAAATTGTCGAGGCCTCGAAAGCGGCAGACTTGACACCGTATACAAGTTGGGTTCTGCCTGCGTCAACCGGGTTGAGTATGGCCCCAGAGAGTCTGATGCAACCTGCGGAAACAGTTGGTTCAGGCTTTAGATTCACAGATAGTCCGGAGATCGATCGGGCGTCAATTTCGACAGACTTCGGCGATTTCGATCAGCAAGTTGTGGACGAATCCACCCCCCAACTGCTAGAATCGGCGGATGTGGGGAGTGGGCTGGTGTCGGATGAAACGGCGGATGACTCAAATCCTTCATTCATGAAACGGCTTCGTCGCTCAGCAAAGTAGCACGTTCGGTTTTGTTTCCCTTTACTTTACAAGAATTCGCGTTCGGAAAAACGAGCGCGGGTTCGTTGCGGAATAGGTCACTCGATGAAATCACCTAGTGTCTTTCTTTGCCCGACCGGAGGCAACGAGAAGCACGGATGTTTTGTTAGTCGTGCATGGAATCGCGATTGGAAAGCCAGTTTTTTGACTTTGGTTGCTGTCTTTTTGACTTTGGTAACGGCCTCGGAATCCAAAGCCGAACTGCTGCTAATGGTCCGAGAGACGAACTTAAGCACGTCCGCGGTCCGAACCCTCAGTTTTTCGGAAGGGGACAGCATCTATGACTCAAATCTCGACATAGACGATTTCATTGATGCTGACATCAGCGCGGTTGAGTCTTATTTCTACGGTAGATGGGCATTCACGTCGTTTTTTCAGGCAGCGGCTTCGCTCGGTGTCAACAGTTTAACAGGGCTCCCCGCCGAGATTCTTAATCTCCAATTCGAGGTAAAGAACGTCTCTGGATCTAGTGATTGGCAGCTTGAGATCTTGGCATCCTATGTGGGTTCAAACGGAAGCACAGATCCATCGTTTCTTCAGATGTCCGGGGGTGGGAGCTCTGGGCAGTCTCCATTGGAGTTCAAGCTTTTAGGTGCCTACAGCACTGACCCGATGAATACGTTTTATACGAATAACTATGCCAATGAAAGTGGACCTGACGAATTCGTTTATACTGAGTCGCCGGCGATTGATACGAATAATGACTGGAGTTCTGATGAACCAACCAAGTCCATTACATCAGGAAGCAGTCTTTATGCCATTACTCATGGGGTTGTCATCATTGGTCTTGCGGACGGAAATACCTTCGCTTCTCAAACAAATCTTGAATACGTTCTTCCGGAACCTGCATCGATAGCGACTTGGGGGGTGGTTGCCGGGCTCGTTGGTTTGGCGAGAACACGAAAGCGTCGAGTTAATCCGCTCTAAGCACAGCCTCAGGCCTTATGTTTGAACGCCAAAAGACTCGAGTCAATTATCCATTATTGCTCGGGACTTC
>Ga0255270_1000134_pt1 | contig 9895 bp, 8 predicted proteins | sample AtltaT_31_FD_183708 | JGI IMG/M metagenome (GOLD analysis project Ga0255270, IMG submission 183708) | Metatranscriptome of freshwater microbial communities from Altamaha River, Georgia, United States - Atl_Atl_RepB_8h (Metagenome... | ecosystem: Environmental > Aquatic > Freshwater > River...
CATGTAGCGCCACTGCTGCGTGTTGGTATTTGCCGCAGGAGCCACGCTGTCCGGACGACCACCACCGCCGGCCTGCCATTTTTCAAAGTCTTCGCGGCTCTGAACAACCACCCAGCCGCCCATCTCAGAGTGCTGGGTCCCGCAGTAAACATTACAGTAGATGCGGTACTTGCCAACTCGCGTTGGCGTAAACCACATATTTGTGTAGCGACCCGGCTCTACGTGACGTTGGATACGAAATTCAGGAACATAAAACGCGTGAATGACATCCTGGGAAATCATCGACAGCTTTACAGGACTATTCACCGGAACGTGGATTTCATTGTTTTCTCGAGTGCCATCCGAATGCTGCGCATGCCACATCCACTGCTTGCCAATGACAAACACTTCCCGCGCATTCTTGGGTGGTTGATAGACATCCGCAAACAGACGCGCAGACCAAGTGAAAACGCCAAGGCCAAGGACCAACGCAGGCAACGTCCACGTCATTTCCAGCAACGTGTTGTGCGTCGATGGATTAGAGCGGTCCACGTTCGTGCCTTTACGATACCTGGCTGCAAGGAATGCAATCAGTGCGATGACAATGATGGTAAACACCACCGTCAGGGCATTCATCACCCAAAACAGCTTATCAACTTCACCTGCATACTGTGACGCAGCAATAGGTGCTAACTGCAACTCGTTCATTCGTTATTCCCCGTGCCAGACCCAACAGTCAAGCGGGACTTCCTCTCCTTACGCAGCGACTGGAACATAAATGCCCCAAGCAACAATGCGGTCCCCGAACCCAATACCTTTAGCAAAGTCACCACACGCAGTCCGTAAACATTACGAGCCGGATCGTAGTGATAACACATCAATAGAAACTGATCAGCAATCGTACCAATCCTACCTTCAGATGCCTCTGTCAATGCAAGATAGACATCCTTCCCAGGGTACACAACACCGAATAAATACCGGGAAACTTTACCCTTGGGGGTTAGAATCGTCGTCACACTCGGATGTGCGTACTGGTCTGTTCGTTGGTCATAAACATAAACGTATCCAATAGCATCGGCCAGCTTGCGGATTTCACTCTCACTACCGGTTAGAAAGTGCCAGCCATCAGATGCTCCAGCGATGCCAAGTTCGCTCATGTAGCGCTTCTTGGATGCAAGAGCTACCTCGGGCGTCTCCTTTGGATTGATACTTACGATTACAATCTCAAAGTCACGTCAACTTGCCATTTCAAGGCCGGATCGTGAAGACTTTCGACTTGACCATGCAGCATATTTGCACATGTGTTTTTGCAAGAATAGAACGGCATGACAAGCCATACAGGCTTTTTCCCAAAATACTTGCCGAGCGTGACCTGAGCCCCATTCTCATCTGTGAACTGCGCATCTAATGGAACCTGATTTTCAAGCCTTTGCTTGACCGTCACATCCCGAGCAGCATTAATCCCGGTCGAAAATGTCGGGCGACCACCAGCCTGCGGACCCGTACTAACCCCTTGGGCCAAAACCATGCAGGAGCATGCAACCCACAGAAGCAAAAGTACGGACCAGCGACGCATATCAGTCACTTAGTGCCCTTGATGTCCTTCACTATGACCGGCATCTGAATGCACATCAGACCCATGGCCAGAAATACCAGCGTTCCCGGATCGGCTTCCTGGATACTCAGTTTTGAAACTGCTCGCTGGCTCATTACCCGCGACTCCAGAAATACCTTGCTTAGCAACAACATCAATAGCGGACTCTATACGCTCGCTGTATGGCTTCTCGGCTTCCTTGAAAAGGTTCATTTCTTCCTTGGGATTTGCCTGAAGCTGTGGATGCGCAGGGAGCTTACGCTCTACGGACCAGCCGGGTACATTTGCATCGCTTGCATACTTTGGCTTCGTGAAGTTGAAGAACCACATCATCGCAGCGCTGGCCACGACGAAGAGTCCAACAAGACCACCGAAGGAAAGGACCAGCGGCGCAAGCTTAACATCCGTGTGCTCATACCCAACAACATGACTTTGTGTCGGAGAATCGTGCTTATGCATGGCTTGATGCCTCCCATTGCTGCTTAGCTTCAATCAATCGCTGATCGTGACTTGGGACAAGCGCCACCTTACGGGCATTTCCACTAAAGGTGTACACCCATATTCCACCAAGCCCAAGGAGCGCTCCGAGGACACCAAGAATGACCGGGAGAGCGATTCCACCACTGAAATTCACCATAAACGGAACGATTTGCCAGAACAGATCAACCATTCTCACAACAGCAATCCATCCAGCTACAAAGCGAAGAATCGTAGGGGTCCGCTTCGTCTTTCCAGAGAGGAGGAGAAGAAACGGAATCAGGAACTGACACACGACTAAACCCGCGCCCAAATAAACCATTGGACCTTCAAAACGCTGCACAAAGAAGATGTTCTCTTCCGGCAAGTTGCCAGACCAGATAATCAGGAACTGTGACAGCGTGAAGTAGCCGTAGACCATGGTAAAGCCAAACATCAAGTTGCCTAGGTCCTTGGTCAACAATGGCTGAATGATTCCGTTGTACGGAGACTTTGCCCGGAGCGATGTGAGAATAAACGTTCCTACAGCGATTGCAAACAGCAAACTTGTAGCCATATGCCAGGCGCCATAGAGCGTTGAAAACCACATCGGATCAAGCGACATGATCCAATCTGTCATCGCAAAAGTCAGCAGGACAACGTGCAGAACTCCACCAGGAGCCGCAAAGTTTGTCCGCTTGGCCGCGATGGTTTCATCGCGGACATCATCCTGTTTGAGCGACAGCTTGGTCAGATAGTTTGTTCCAAGGATCCAGAATGCAAAGTAAACGGCGCTGCGGATTGTCCACGCGAGGGGCGTATACCATAACTGCTTGTTTGGATGGAGATGATGGTGAATCTCATGATTCGCCCACGGATACACCTGTCCGTTCCATGCTGCCCAAACGAGAGGCAGGAAGAAAACTGCCAGAAGTGGCAACGTCTTCGCACACGCTTCGGCGATACGCAGTATCGACAAACTCCACTGCGCACGAATAGTGTGGTGCAGGAAGATGAGAGTGGTGCTACCAATGGCAAGACTAAACCAAACCATAAAACCATACAGGTAGGACGACCAAAAAATCTTCTTACCTGGATCAACATCCATCTGAAAGCCAACGCCAAGCAAAATTAGTCCTACAAAGGTTGCAGGTAATGCAATTGCCTGAAGCCGCTTTAGTGATGAGACTGCACTGGAGGCATCTGCGCTCAATTGTGTTCTCCTTCGGATGCATGACCCGATTCATTTCCAGTAGCAGAGTGCCCTGCACCATGCTCCGCAGGACCATCACCGTGCATGGAATCGTTCAAATTCGATGGAAGTGGCATCTTGCCCGCTTCCCTCAACGCCGAGATATACGCAACTACAGCCCATCGGTCGTCAACATCGGGTATGCGGGCTGAGTAGCTGTACATCGCCCCCTTACCGTTCATGATGACATCAAAGAACTGTCCAGGCTTGTAGGTACCGTATTTTTTGTCTAGCAGGTTTGCGGGAAGCTTTTGCCAATAACCCATACCGCGAAGAGCCACAAAGCCATTTCCATCACCAGCGACGCCATGGCATGGCTGGCAAAAAATGTTATAGCGTTCCTGTCCACGCTTAAGCATAGATGTAGCGCCTCCAAAAGATTTGACACTCGCAGGAGGAATGACATCCGTAAAGGCATTACCGGTCTTTCCGGTCGTACGGGCATCGGGTGCAACGTAGCCTTTGAAAGAAACGGTACCAGCAACATTGGGACGGTCCCCTTGCTGATCACTGTAGAAGTCCGATGCGGCTCCCGAGTTGACACGTGGCTGGACCCACTGGTCAACGTGGCACCCTGCAAGCAGGACGGTTATCGCAGCGGAGACTGCAACGGTTGTAACCTGTTTCATGCTGGGACCTCCGATACATCCAACGCTCCAAGTCCCTGAAGAAACTCGGTCACGGATGCCTCATCAAACTTTGGATCACGTGTCTCGATGCAAAGGAAGAATCGATCCTGACTCGCACGGTCAAAGTTCTTCGCATTGAACATCGGGTTATAAGGTTTCGGAAGTCCGTTTAACGCAAACTGCGAAACAAACGTCGTCAATCCCGTTACCAGGACAGTCGCTTCGAACGTAATCGGGATGAACTGTGGCCATGTAAAGAGCGGCTTCCCTCCGACGTTCATCGGGTAGTCAATCAATGCCACCCATGTTTGAAAACCGAGTCCAAGGCAACATCCGGTTATTCCTCCGAAGAAAGCCATCCACGGTATGCGCACATCCTCGAAGTGCATCGCTTCGGCAAGACCATGGATTGGCATTGGAGAATACGCATCGAACTTCTTATATCCGGCAACACGGGTCTTTGTCGCCGCCTCTACAAGCGCATCCGGGTCATCGAATTCCGCAACGATTCCGAACAGCTTTGGCGAATCATCAGCAGCATGTGCCATTAGTGCGCCTCCTCTGCATTCTCATGACCATCATGGCCATGTCCAAACTGATGGTGATTCTTCAACAACAGATCACGCATTTCAAAGATGTTGATGATTGGCAGCACTTTGATGAACATGAACAACAGGAAGACAAAGAATCCCATGGTCCCGATAAACAAAGCCCAGTCCCATTCCGTTGGGGCATAGTAACCCCACGAGCTCGTAAGGAAGTCACGCGTCAGGGACATCGGGATAATCACGAAACGCTCAAGCCACATCCCAATTCCGACAATGATCGACAGCACGAATAGGAACGGTACATTGCGGCGTAGCTGCGGTACCCAACATAGTTGAGGAAAGATCCCGTTGCAGAAAATCAACGCGTAATAGAACCACTTGTACGGACCAAACAATCGGTTGTACACAAGAGCCAACTCATATGTGTTTCCGCTGTACCAGCCGTAGAACATTTCAAGAATGTAGCCATAGAACACGATTAGTCCAGTAGCAAGTGTAATCTTGGCCATCCAGTCTAGGTGTTTGTCAGTGATGTAGTCCTTGATCTGCGGATAGATTCCACGTAGGGGCAAGCCAAAGGTAAGCACCATCGCGAAACCTGCAAACACAGCTCCAGCCACAAAGTATGGTGGAAAGATTGTTGTGTGCCAACCAGGAACGATACCGACAGCGAAGTCGAACGAAACGATGGTATGTACAGACAAAACTAGGGGAGCCGAGATACCTGCAAGTATGTTGTAGGCCTGTTCGTAGCGGAACCAATGTTTAGCGCTACCAACCCAGCCCATGCTCGCCAGTCCATAGATTCCCTTCACCAACGGATGCTGAGCTCGGTCACGCAGTGTCGCAATATCCGGAATCAGACCAAGGAACCAGAACAATAACGAAATCGTGAAGTATGTCGAGACAGCAAAAACGTCCCACTCCAGCGGCGAGCGTGTTTGCGGCCACATACCCAATGTGTTTGCGTAAGGAAACAACCAATAGTCAAGCCATGGTCGACCAGTATGCAACAACGGATACAAACCCGCACACATAACGGCGAAAATCGTCATCGCCTCAGCAAATCGGTTGATCGAATTTCTCCACGACTGACGCATCAGGAGGAGAATCGCTGAAATCAACGTACCTGCGTGACCGATTCCAATCCACCAAACAAAGTTAATGATGTCCCATGCCCAAGCGGTAGGTTGGTTGTTACCCCAAACGCCGGTACCGGTCAAAACAAGGTACGTCACAGCAAGAAGCATCACGTTGAGGACGGCAAATCCCAGACCCGTAGCCACAAACCATACGGTTGGTGGCTTCGGATTGAGAACGACACCAGCCAAAATCTCAGAGATTGTGGTGTATGAGTGTTCGCCGTCGATGAAGTTCTGCGGTACGAGCCGTGTGCGCTTCGACGAGTCAATCGAATTTATCGCCATCAGGCTTTCTCCAACTTAGAATTTGTATTGCGAATACGTGCAAGATACGTCGTGCGTGGTCGGGTGTTCAGATCCGACAACAGAGCATAGTCGTGAGGTTGCGCTTTGTTGACGCTAACACGGCTGCTCGGGTCCATCATGTCGCCAAACTCGATGGCTTGCGTCGGACATGCCTGCTGACATGCCGTCCTGACCTGTTGATCCTCGATTTCACGACCATCCTTCTTTGCCTCAATGCGTACTTCATTAATTCTTTGTACACAGTAAGTACACTTCTCCATTACGCCGCGACCGCGAACGGATACCCGCGGGTTGGCCAGCATTTTCAGCTGAGGCTTGTTGTAGTAATCGAGAGTTCCCGGACCACCAACACCCTGCGTCCACTTTAGGAAGTTAAAGCGGCGAACCTTGTACGGACAGTTGTTCGAGCAATATCGCGTACCAACACAGCGGTTATAGACCATCTGGTTGAGACCCTCGTGGCTATGGATGGTCGCAGCGACTGGACAAACTGGTTCACATGGAGCTTTCTCGCACTGCATACATGGAACAGGCATGAAGTGCGAAATAGGATCGTTTACATCGGTTCCTTCGTAGTAATGGTCGAGACGAATCCAGTGCATCTCACGACCACGCGCCACTTCCTTCTTACCTACAACAGGAATGTTGTTTTCGGCTTGACACGCAATCGAACAAGCATTACACCCAATACAAGTTGTGAGATCAATCGTCATCGCCCATTGGTTGTAACCAACGTTCGAGAACTCAGGATAAAGAGAAGGCCAGTTCTCCTTGTTTGCAAGACTTCGCTCCGCATACCTGAAGTTTCCACCAGGGTCGGCAGGATACGATTTCCCCTCTCCGGCGTGGGATTCATGCGCGTCGTGAGGCTTATCCAGAGCACGTGCAACTCCATGATGGAGTTTCTCAAAAATCTCACCCTTTTTCTCAACGTATTCGTCGAAGGTTGCTACCCGGACAATGTCACGATTTTTCGTCTCAACATATTCCGCTTTGAGGAGGTGGTGCGGCTGCGTGAACACAAGATCGTATTCTTCCGCAATCGTCTTGGCTTCTGCAGACGCCATGTAAAGATTCTTCGTTGTACGAAGCTTGTATGTATTGAAACCACGCCCTTTTGCCGCTTCACCGCCATGGGTGCGACCGTAGCCGAGAGCAAGCGTGATTGTTTCATCCGGTTGACCAGGAAGAATCCAGACCGCGACCTTGAGAGTCTCACCATCAACAGCCAACTCGACCATCTTTCGGCCGGTGTACTGAGCGATATTGACTGCGTCTGATTCTCCCACCTGAGGAATAATGCCAAGCTTCTTTGCCGTTGCAGCAGAAACCATTGCGGCGTTATCCCACACGAGCGTGGTAACTGGCTTTGGAAGTTCCTGAAGCCAAGCATTGTTTGCATAGCGACCATCATGAATGGTTGGATCCAAGCGGAACTGAACCTCGTAGCCGGATGCATTCCGTGCCTTAGGCTGCGGGGCCGCTGACAACTGCGGGAATGCAATCGGTGCTGGAGCTTGTCGGATGATGCCGCGGGCAAGTGCTTGTCCCCAGGCAGCATCGGTGATGCCTCCATAGGTTTCCTTCACCAGTTGCTCACCACTGATTGGTTGGCCCAAAAACTCCGACAGGTATTCAATCTCAGACTTTGTCGAGTACAGCGGCTTTATGAGTGGCTGGCTGAGGGAAACGGTTCCATCATAGGCTACCGCATCTCCCCAAGACTCAAGCTCATGCGACAGCGGGAGATGCCAGTTGCACAAGATCGATGTTTCATCTTCGTAGAGCGATATCCGAATCGCATCGTTCTCTCGATTACCGGTGAACTTACCGAGGGCTTTACCAAAGTTGACATCCGATGGAGCATTGTAAACAGGATTACCACCAATGATAACGAGGGTCTTTACCGAACCGTTGTCGAGGGCTTGTACAACATCGGAGAGAGAACCCTGCTTGTCAGCAATCACTGGCTTGCTGGCTAAGACATGCGTACCAAGTGCACCAATGGCTGAATTGATTACCGCGGCATAGTGATGCACCGCATCACTGGAATGATCACCCGGTACTACAACGCCGTGTCCAGCCTTGAGGTCAGCAACGACAGCCTCGGCGAACGTTGTTTCCTCTGCGGTTAATCCTGTTGCGGTGCCGCCAGAAACCAGTGCAGCAATCCCTGCAGCGACCGTTTCAAGGGCAGATGGACGCACCGCGAGTCTATGATCGGCGGCTGCCCCCGTTACCGAGTACGCAGACTCGATAGCATATAGCCGGGACATTGATGTCGTATCCTTGCGAACACGACGCGACTCGGCAAAGTCCAATGCATAACGAACCGATCCTGGCATCGATGTAAGGAAGTCAGAGTCAAGCGACAGAACTGTCTTGACACCCTTGAGGTTGTAATACAGCTCGACATCTTTTCCGAATGCCTTGCTTGCGCCGGACACCGCATTGGCCCTTCCAAATGGTTCATAAACAGTCCAGCCAGACTTAGGATAGGCTTTTTGGACCGCACTCTTGAGACGGGCAAATGTAGGCGATGATTTGGCTTCCGTAACGAAGTGCAGACCTGCACCACCAGATTTACGGAACTCTTTGATCTTCTCGTAGAGGTGTGTAAAGAAGCTTTCAAACGATACGACTTCTCCACGATGGATGACTGACTGTGAACGGTCAGGATCGTAGAAATCAAGAATATCTGCTTGCGCAAATATGTCCGTTGATCCCATTGATGCAGGGTGTTCCGGATTACCTTCTACCTTAGTTGGACGCCCGTCAACCGTTCGGACAACAACGCCCAAGCCATATCCAGCAAGCGTGACCGTCGTCGCGAAGTCTGTCGATTTCCCAGGAATACGTCCATCCGGCGACCGGACAAACGGCACCGCCTTTGGGTCGGGCATGATTAACTGACGACAACCCGCCGTGCCAGCTAAAGCCAGACTAGCACCGGCAATCTTTAGGAAATCGCGTCGGTCGACATCGAGGAGAGATTCCCGATGTGGAAACTCATCATCCTCCCAGGCCTTCGCTTCTGGGGTTCGGGTAAGCTGCCCAAACGACTTAAAAATCGGTCGGGCGTTACTCTGCTGTTTATTATCGCGTTGCATGTTGAGACAAAACTCCGGCTAATCGGTACTAACGATCACCATCTAGTGGTGGCAAACTGCGCAGTCTGTGAGCTGCTCTTTCTTGATGTTGTACTTCTTTACGAGCTCACGGCCCTTGGCCAGTTCTTCCGCGGTGCGGTTGTACTGTTCGCCCTGCGCTAAGATCTGCTGCTCTTTCGTAAGCGCCTTTGGATCTTTGCGGATTGCCTCGTACAAGTCGAAGGCTGAGCCTGGCTCACCAACATACTTTTCAGGGTTTCGGTGGCACTCCAGACACCATCGCATCTGGAATGGCTTGCCCTTGTAAGCCATTTGCATTGCCTGAACGGGTCCGTGACAGTTGTTACAGTTGACACCACGCTTGATGTGAATAGAGTGGTTGAAGTAGACAAAGTCTGGGACTTTGTTAACCTTCGTCCACTTGATCGGAACATTCTTTTCGTAGCTCTCGCGAATAGGCTCCAACAGCGGGCTGTTGTTCCACACCTGCGAGTGACAGGACATACACGTATGCGTCGCAGGATAGCCTGCCTTGGCAGACTTCTCGACACTTGTATGGCAATACCGGCAATCGATACCCAGCTCTGTCACGTGGTGTTCGTGTGAGAATGGCACAGGTTGCTCCACTGCCGTCGTGACTCCAGTAACCTGAGGTGCACGCGTAATCTGCGAGAGTGTCACAATAACCGCTAGCGGTGTAGCCGCCAGAGCTACGACTGCGACTTGGGCGAAAGCATTAGAGCTTGGTCGGAAAAGTTGTGGCATGCCTTTCATCCTGACCTGTCATCGGGCATCAACTTAGGCTGACGCACGGTAATACGACGGGTCTTTATCATCTGACTTTGTACACTATTTCACGAAGTCTGGCAATGTGCCGAG
>Ga0255270_1000135_pt1 | contig 9843 bp, 6 predicted proteins | sample AtltaT_31_FD_183708 | JGI IMG/M metagenome (GOLD analysis project Ga0255270, IMG submission 183708) | Metatranscriptome of freshwater microbial communities from Altamaha River, Georgia, United States - Atl_Atl_RepB_8h (Metagenome... | ecosystem: Environmental > Aquatic > Freshwater > River...
CGCGTGTGCACTGCCCCAGCCGTTCCCCCGCGGCAGTGCCCTCAGCAGTCAGAACAACACCCACTCGACGTTCCAGGAGCCCTCATGAAACGACCCATGCGTGTCGCAGTCACCGGCGCCGCAGGCCAGATCGGTTACAGCCTTTTGTTCAGGATCGCCAGCGGCGAAATGCTGGGCAAGGATCAGCCCGTCATTCTTCAGCTGCTCGAGATTCCCGACGAAAAGGCGCAGAAGGCTCTGAAAGGCGTCATGATGGAACTCGACGACTGCGCCTTCCCGCTGCTGCAGAGCATGGTGCCGACGGCCGACCCGATGGTCGCCTTCAAGGACGCCGACGTCGCGCTGCTGGTCGGTGCGCGTCCCCGTGGCCCCGGCATGGAGCGCAAGGATCTCCTCGAAGCGAACGGCAAGATCTTCGCCCCGCAGGGCAAGGCGCTGTCCGCCGTCGCGAGCCGTGACGTCAAGGTGCTGGTGGTCGGCAATCCCGCGAACACCAACTGTCTCATCGCGATGAAGAATGCGCCGGAGCTGAAGCCCGCGAACTTCACCGCGATGATGCGCCTCGATCACAACCGGGCGCTGACCCAGGTCGCGCAGAAGATCGGCAAGCCGGTATCGTCGATCAAGAAAATGGCCGTGTGGGGCAACCACTCCGCCACCCAGTATCCGGATCTCTTCAACGCCGAGGCGGACGGTCAGAAGGTGTGGCCGATGATCAACGACCAGAACTGGCTCGAGCAGGACTTCATCCCGACGATCCAGAAGCGCGGCGCCGCAATCATCGACGCCCGCGGCCTGTCGTCGGCGGCGAGCGCGGCGAATGCCGCCATCGACCACGTCCGCGACTGGGTGCACGGCACGCGCGACGGCGACTGGGTCTCGATGGGCATTCCGTCGGACGGCAGCTACGGCATTCCGGAAGGCATCATGTACGGCTACCCGGTGACCTGCAAGAACGGCCAGTTCCAGATCGTGCAGGGCCTCCAGCAGAGCGACTTCAGCAAGGCGCGCATGCAGGCGACGCTGAAGGAACTCGAAGAAGAACGCGACTCGATCAAGCAGTTGCTCGGCTGATCGTTCATGCGCCAGAACGAAGCGGAGGCGTGAACGCGTCTCCGCTTTTTTTTTGCATCGCTCAGTTTCGCATCGCTAAAAGGAGGACGACATGAGCAAGGACACCCCGGGCACGACGTTCAAGCCGAAAAAATCGGTCGCGCTCTCCGGCGTCACGGCCGGCAGCACCGCGCTGTGCACCGTCGGCCGCAGCGGCAACGACCTGCACTACCGCGGCTACGACATCCTCGACATCGCCGAACAGTGCGAGTTCGAAGAGATCGCGTACCTTCTCGTGCACGGCGCCCTGCCCACGCCCGCCGAACTCAACAACTACAAGGCGAAGCTGCGCACGCTGCGCGGCCTGCCGGCGTCCGTGAAGGCGGTGCTGGAACAATTGCCCGCCGCCGCACATCCGATGGACGTCATGCGGACGGGTTGCTCGGCGCTCGGCGCGGCCATTCCCGAGAAGGACGACCACAACCTCGCGGGTGCCAAGGACATTGCCGATCGCCTGATCGCTTCCTTCCTGTTCGATGCTGCTGTACTGGTATCACTACGCCAACAACGGCCGCCGCATCGAGGTTGAGACCGACGACGATTCGGTCGGCGGGCATTTCCTTCATCTGCTGCACGGCCGCCCGCCCAAGCCGCTGTGGGTGAAGGCGATGCACACCTCACTCATCCTTTACGCCGAACACGAGTTCAACGCCTCGACCTTCACCGCGCGCGTGGTGGCGGGCACCGGGGCGGACATGCATTCGGCAATCACCGGCGCGATCGGCGCGCTGCGCGGACCGAAGCACGGCGGTGCCAACGAAGTGGGCTTCGAGGTCATGAACCGCTACGCGACGCCCGACGACGCGGAAGCCGACATCGTGCGCCGCATCCAGGCGAAAGAAGTGGTGATCGGCTTCGGCCATCCGGTCTACACCATCGCCGATCCGCGCAACAAGGTGATCAAGGAAGTCGCGCGCACGTTGTCGAAGGACACCAACGACCTGAAGATGTTCGACGTCGCCGACCGCATCGAGGCGGTGATGATGCGCGAGAAGAAGATGTTCGCGAACCTCGACTGGTTCTCGGCGGTGTCGTACCACAAGATGGGCATCCCGACGCCGATGTTCACGCCGATCTTCGTCATCGCCCGCACCACCGGCTGGTGCGCGCACGTGATCGAACAGCGCATCGACAACAAGATCATCCGGCCGACCGCCGAGTACACCGGCCCCGAGCCGCGCCCCTTCCTGCCGCTCGCGCAGCGGGGCCGCAAGCGCTGAGCGAATCACGCTGACGCGATTCATTCCGGTTGCGACTGGATAGTATTCGATTCATTCATTGCAGTTTATGGTCAAATGCGGGCGGAGCGCTCTGCCCGCATTTCTCCCTTGAGCACACATGTCCTCTGCCGTATCGACCAACGACCGCCCGGCGCCGGATGGCGTCCTCACGGATATCGCCGACTATGTCCGCGGTCACGAGGTGAAGAGCGCCGAAGCCTACTCGACCGCCCGGCTGTGCCTGATGGACACGCTGGGCTGCGGCCTCGAAGCCCTGTCCTACCCCGCCTGCACCAAGCTGCTCGGCCCCGTCGTTCCCGGCACTGTCGTGCCGCACGGCGCCAAGGTGCCCGGCACGCCCTACCAGCTCGATCCCGTCATGGCCGCCTTCAACATCGGCTGCATGATCCGCTGGCTCGACTACAACGACACCTGGCTCGCCGCCGAATGGGGCCATCCGTCCGACAACCTCGGCGGCATCCTTGCGACCGCCGACTGGCTGTCGCGCACCGCCGTCGCGAACGGCAAGCAGCCGCTCGTCATGCGCGACGTGCTGACCGCGATGATCAAGGCTCACGAAATCCAGGGCATCATCGCGCTCAAGAACAGCTTCAACCGCGTCGGACTCGATCACGTGGTGCTGGTGAAAGTGGCCTCCACGGCCGTCGTCACCCACATGCTCGGCGGCACGCGAGACGAAATCGTCAACGCCGTCTCCAACGCCTGGGTCGACGGCCAGTCACTGCGCACCTATCGCCACGCGCCGAACACCGGTTCGCGCAAGTCGTGGGCGGCCGGTGATGCGACGAGCCGCGCCGTGCGTCTCGCGCTGATGGCGATGAAGGGCGAGATGGGCTATCCCTCCGCACTCACCGCCAAGGGCTGGGGCTTCTACGACGTGCTGTTCAAGGGCAAGCCGTTCGAGTTCGAACGCCCCTACGGCGCGTACGTGATGGAGAACGTGCTGTTCAAGATCTCCTTCCCCGCCGAATTCCACGCGCAGACCGCCGTGGAAGCCGCCGTGCGTCTCTATCCGCAGGTGGCGCATCGCGTCGACGACGTGGAGAAAATCGTCATCACCACCCACGAGTCGGCGATCCGCATCATCGACAAGCAGGGCCCGCTGCACAATCCGGCCGACCGCGACCACTGCATCCAGTACATGACGGCGATCGGCCTGCTGAAAGGCCAACTCACCGCCGCCGACTACGAGGACGAGGTTGCCGCCGATCCGCGCGTCGACGCGCTGCGCGACAAGATGGTCTGCGTCGAACACCAGCCGTGGAGCGCGGACTATCTCGATCCGGAGAAGCGCTCCATCGCCAACGCCGTGCAGGTGTTCTTCAAGGACGGCAGCAGCACCGACAACGTCGTCGTCGAATACCCGGTGGGCCATCGCCGCCGTCGCGCCGAAGGCGTGCCGCTGCTGGAGCGCAAGTTCAAGCTGAACCTCGCGCGCCGTTACGCCGAGAAACAGCGCAACGCGATCCTCGCGCTGTGCCAGGACCAGGCCAGGCTCGAAGCAACGCCGGTCCACGAATTCGTCGATCTTTTCGTCATCTGAACCCGCGCCCTCAACCGGCGCACCAACCGCGAACGACCATGAGCCAACACAACCTGTTCGATTCCCGCAAGACCTTCACTCTCAAGTCCGGCAAGACCGGCATTTATTACTCCCTCGCCGCGCTGGAGAAAGCCGGCCTCGGCAAGACGAGCCGCCTGCCCGTCTCGCTGCGTGTGGTGCTCGAATCGATGCTGCGCAACTGCGACGGCAAGCGAGTCACCGAAGACGCCGTCAAGGCGCTGGCCGCGTGGAAACCGAACGGCAGCCGCACGCAGGAACTGCCCTTCGTGCTCGCGCGCATCATGCTGCAGGACATGGCGGGCTTCCCCGCGCTGAACGACTTCGCCGCGATGCGCGCCGAAGCGAAGCGCCAGAATTTCGATCCGAACAAGATCGAGCCGCTGGTGCCGGTGGACCTGGTGGTGGACCACTCGGTGGTGGTCGACGTCGCCGATTCGCCCAACGCCCTGCGCCGGAACATGGAAATCGAGTTCGAGCGCAACGGTGAGCGCTACACCTTCCTCAAGTGGGCGAAGCAGGCGTTCTCGGGCATCCGCGTCGTGCCGCCCGGCAACGGCATCTGCCACCAGGTCAACCTCGAATACCTGTCGCGCGGCGTGTGGGAACGTGACGGCGTCTACTATCCCGACTCGGCCGTCGGCACCGACTCGCACACCACGATGGTGAACGCGATCGGCGTCCTCGCCTGGGGCGTCGGCGGCATCGAAGCCGAAGCCGGCATGCTGGGCCAGCCCTACTACTTCCTCGAGCCGGACGTCGTCGGCGTGCACATGACCGGCAAGCTCCAGCCCGGCGTCACCGCCACCGACCTCGTGCTGACGGTCACCGAACTGCTGCGCAAGACCAACGTGGTGAACAAGTTCGTCGAATACTTCGGCGAAGGCGCCGCGTCGCTCACGCCGACCGACCGCGCCACCGTCGCCAACATGTCGCCCGACTACGGCGCGACCTGCGGTTTCTTCGCGATCGACGAGAAGACGCTCGAGTACTACCGCATGTCGGGCCGCGAGGAACACGTCGACGCCATCGAGAGCTATCTCAAGGCGCAAGGCATGTTCGGCATCCCGAAAAAAGGCGAAATCGATTACACGCAGGTGGTCGAGCTCGATTTGTCGACGGTGCGCCCCAGCGTGTCCGGCCCGAAGCAGCCCGAAGAGCGCATCAACCTCGAAGGCATCGGCGCGCGCTTCACCGAACTCTTCGCCAAGCCGGTCGCCGAAAGCGGCTACAACAAGCCGGCCGCCGATCTCGGCAAGCGCTTCCCGGTCGCCAATCCGGCCATCGGCGACGTCGGCCACGGCGACATCGGCATCGCCGCCATCACCTCGTGCACCAACACCTCGAACCCGTGGGTGCTGCTCGCCGCCGGCCTGCTCGCCAAGAAGGCGGTCGAACGCGGCATGAAACCGCATCCGCGCGTGAAGACCTCGCTCGCCCCCGGCTCCAAGGTCGTCACGGCCTATCTCAAGGATTCGGGCCTGCTGCCCTACCTCGAGCAGTTGGGCTTTTACGTCGTCGCCTACGGCTGCACGACCTGCATGGGTCTCGCGGGCCCGCTCGACAAGGACCTCGAAGAGTCGATCGTCAAGAACGACGTGATCGCCGCCGCGGTGCTCTCGGGCAACCGCAACTTCGAAGCGCGCGTGCATCAGAGCCTCAAGGCCAACTTCCTGATGAGCCCGCCGCTGGTCGTCGCGTTCGCGCTCGCCGGCACGGTGCTGAAGAATGTCGACACCGACCCGATCGGCAAGGACAAGGACGGCAAACCGGTGTTCCTCAAGGACCTCTGGCCGACGCCGGAGGAAGTCGACGCGGTCATGAAGTTCGCCACCAACCCGGCCAACTTCAAGCGCGAATACGGCAACCTCGACGGCGCCAAGGACCTGTGGGAAGCGATCCCCGAAGCGAAAGGTGCGCTGTTCAACTGGGATTCGAAATCGACCTATCTGCTCGAGCCGCCGCTGTTCGAAGGCTTCAAGAAGCAACTGCCCAAGATCACCGACGTCAAGGGCGGCCGGGCGCTGGGCATCTTCGGCAACAAGCTGACCACCGACCACATCAGCCCGGTGGCGCCGATCCGCAAGGGCACGCTCGCCGGTGACTGGCTCGTCGCCGCGGGCAGCACGGACCTCTCGTCCTTCGGTTCGCGCCGCACCAACCATGAAGTGATGGTGCGCGGCGCCTTCGCCAACCCGCGCATCAAGAACCTGATGGTGCCGGGCTCCGAAGGCGGCGTGACGGTGCATCAGCCGAGCGGTGAGAAGACGACGATTTTCGAAGCGTCGATGAAGTATCAGAAGGACGGCGTGCCGCTCTTCGTCTTCGGCGGTGAAGCCTACGGCACCGGTTCTTCCCGCGACTGGGCGGCCAAGGGCACGCAGATGCTGGGCATCAAGGTCGTGGTCGCCCGCGGTTACGAGCGGATCCACCGCTCGAACCTCGTCGGCATGGGCGTGCTGCCCTGCCAGTTCAAGGGTGACGACAGCGTGCAGTCGCTCGGCATCGACGGCACCGAGACGTTCGAACTGCTCGGCGTCGAAGGCGGCAACGTCAAGCCGATGCAGGACGTGACGCTGGTCATCCATCGCAAGGACGGCACGAAGCAGAACGTCACCGTCACGCTGCGGGTGGATTCGCCGATCGAGGTGGAATACCTCAAGCACGGCGGCATCCTGCCCTACGTGCTGCGCGAGCTGATGGCGTCGTAAGCACCTCGAATCGCCCGGAGCCGCCGCTGGATTGCGGCGGCTCAAGGTTCTTCACACAGAGAACGAGAACATGGCACAAGACACATTCAAGTCCCTCCGGGAGTTCGCTCCCGCGCCCGGCAAGAAGGGCAAGTTCTATGCGCTCGCCGCGCTGGAAGCGGCCGGCCTCGGCAAGGTTTCGCGGCTGCCCCGCTCCATCCGCGTCGTGCTCGAAGCGCTGGTGCGTCACTGCGACGGCAAGAGCGTGACGGAAGAACACGTCAAGGCGCTCGCGGCGTGGCAGGCGAAGGGCGCGCGCACGACGGAAATCCCGTTCGTGGTCGTCCGCATCGTGCTGCAGGACCTCATCGGCTTCGGCGCGCTGAACGACCTCTCCGCGATGCGCGCGGCCGCGGAGCGTCAGGGTGTGCCGGCGAGCAGGATCGAGCCGCTCGTCCCGGTGGACGTCGTGGTCGACCATTCGGTCGAAATCGACGTGCATAACGCGCCGGACGCCGTCCAGCGCAATCAGGAAATCGAGTTCAAGCGCAACGCCGAACGCTATGCCTTCGTCAAATGGGCGCAGGGTGCGTTCGAGACGGTGCGCGTCGTGCCGCCGGGCAACGGCATCATCCACCAGATCAACATGGAATACCTCTCCCGCGGCGTGTGGGAGAAGGACGGCATCTACTTCCCCGACACCGTGTTCGGCACCGACTCGCACACCACGATGGTGAACGGCATCGGCGTGGTGGCGTGGGGCGTGGGCGGCATCGAAGCCGAAGCCGGCATGCTGGGCCAGCCCAACGCTTTCCTCACGCCCGACGTCGTCGGCTGCCACCTCACCGGCAAGCTGCGTGAAGGCGTCACCGCGACCGACCTCGCGCTGACCGTCACCGAACTCATGCGCAAGGCGAAGGTCGTCGGCAAGTTCGTCGAATTCTTCGGCGAAGGTGCCTCCAATCTCACCGCCGCCGACCGCTGCACCGTCGCCAACATGGCGCCGGAATACGGCGCGACCATGGGCTACTTCCCGGTCGACGAGAAGACGCTCGACTACTTCCGCACGACCGGCCGCGACGCCGAACTCGTGTCGGCGATCGAGAACTACTTCCGCGCCCAGGACATGTTCGGCATGCCGAAGAAGGGCGACATCGATTACACCGAAGTCATCGAACTCGACCTCGGTTCCATCGTGCCGAGCCTGTCGGGTCCGAAGCGTCCGCAGGATCGCGTCAATCTGCCCGACCTCGGCCGCAATTTCGATACGCTGTTCTCGGCCCCGGCCGACAAGAACGGCTACGCGCGCCCGGCGGAAGACCTCCCCCGTCGCGTGCCCTCGGGCCATCCCGAGTTCGACGTCGGCCACGGCGACGTGCTGATCGCCTCGATCACCTCGTGCACCAACACGTCCAACCCGCAACTGCTGCTCGCCGCCGGTCTGCTAGCGCAGAAAGCGGTCGAAAAAGGCCTCACGGTCAACGGTCGCGTGAAGACGTCGCTCGCCCCAGGCTCGAAGGTCGTGACGGCTTATCTGCGTGACGCCGGTCTCCTGCCCTCGCTCGAGAAACTCGGCTTCGGCGTGGTCGCCTATGGCTGCACCACCTGCATGGGCGCCGCCGGCCCGCTCGACGCGAAAATCGAGGAAGCGGTCGTGTCGCAGGACCTCGTCACCTGCGCCGTGCTGTCCGGCAACCGTAACTTCGAAGCCCGCGTGCACGCCAACCTGCGCGCGAACTACCTCGCCAGCCCCGCGCTCGTCGTGGCCTATGCCATCGCCGGCACGGTGCGCACCGACCTCACCAAGGACCCGGTAGGCACGGGCAAGGACGGCAAGCCGGTCTACCTGAAGGACATCTGGCCGACCGACGCCGAAGTCGCCGCGCTGCTGAAGTTCGCCGGCAACGCCGAGCACTTCCGCCGCGAATACGGCGATCTGTCGGGCAACCGCAAGCTGTGGGAAGCGGTGCCGACGGTGAAGGGCCCGGTGTTCGAGTGGGATCCGAAGTCGACGTTCATCAAGGAACCGCCGTTCTTCCAGGGGGTGACCAAGCAGCTCGGCAAGGTCGAGAACATTCAGGGCGCCCGCGCGCTCGCGATCCTCGGCGACTCCATCACCACCGACCACATCAGCCCCTCGACCAAGATCAAGAAAGGCACGCCGGCCGGCAAGTGGCTGGAGAGCTATGGCGCGACCGGCGACTGGGGCCACTTCGGCACCCGCCGCTGCAATCACGAGCTGATGGTGCGCGGCACCTTCGCCAACGTGCGTCTGCGCAACGCCATCGCTCCCGGCACCGAAGGTCCGGTCACCAAGCTCCAGCCGACCGGCGAACAGATGACCATCTTCGAAGCGTCGGAAATCTATCAGCAGCAGAAGACGCCGCTGGTGATCTTCGGTGGCGAGGACTACGGCATGGGTTCGTCGCGCGACTGGGCGGCGAAAGGCGTGCAACTCCTCGGCGTGAAAGCCGTGATCGTGAAGAGCTTCGAGCGCATACACCGCGCGAACCTGATCGGCATGGGCGTCGTGCCCCTGCAGTTCCAGCCGGGCACCGACGTGAAGACGCTGGGCATCGACGGCACCGAGACCTTCACCATCGACGGGATCGAGGGCGGCAACGTGAAGCCGCTGCAGGACGTCACGATGACCATCACGCGCAAGGACGGCAGCACGCAGCAGGTGCCGCTGACCCTCCGCATCGATACCGGTATCGAAGTGGAGTACCTGAAGCACGGTGGCATCCTGCCCTACGTGCTGCGGGAAATCCTGGCGCAGGCGGCCTGATCGTCGGGAGGCGGGAGGTGTGAGGCGGGAGGCGTGTTTTCCCCCTTCCCCTCCGTGTCATAACGAAGCCGTCACAAGCCCGTGCGATACTGCACGGGCTTTTTTTCATTGGGGAGGCACACATGAAAAGAATCGTCGTTGCATTCGCCCTTGCGGCGCTGGGGTTCGCTGCACAGGCACAGCAATTGGAGGAAGTCGCTCGCTACAACGCGCCGGAAGCGCGTCAGGGCGTCGCGGTCGACGCGCAGCACTTCTATGCCATCACCGACCGTGCGATCGGGAAATATGAGAAGGCGAGCGGCAGGCTGCTCGCGAAATGGGAAGGGCCGAAGGACGGCGCGATCATCCATCTCGACAGCGGCGTGGTGATCGACGGCAAGCTCTACGCCGCGCATTCCAACTATCCGCAGGAGCCGATGACGAGTTCGATCGAGGTCTGGGACGTGGCCA
>Ga0255270_1000141_pt1 | contig 9629 bp, 9 predicted proteins | sample AtltaT_31_FD_183708 | JGI IMG/M metagenome (GOLD analysis project Ga0255270, IMG submission 183708) | Metatranscriptome of freshwater microbial communities from Altamaha River, Georgia, United States - Atl_Atl_RepB_8h (Metagenome... | ecosystem: Environmental > Aquatic > Freshwater > River...
CTTGAAAGCATAGCCTCGGATCCGCAAGTTGATGTGGTGGTTGCCGCAATTGTTGGCGCTGCTGGACTTGCCTCGGTGCTCTGTGCGGCCGATGCGGGAAAAATTATTGCGCTGGCCAACAAAGAAGCACTTGTGATGAGTGGGTCGCTCTTAGCCGAGCGCTGCGCTCGGTCCGGTGCACGCTTGCTACCCCTCGACAGTGAGCACAATGCGGTCTTTCAATGCCTACCCTGCGCTGCGCTGCCAAGTCAGCATCAAGATGCGATTTCACATCTCGCACAAAGCCCTGCATACGGCGTTGAGTCAATTACCTTAACTGCCTCAGGAGGTCCATTTCGCTGCTGGACCAAAGTGCAAATGGAGCACGCAAGCATACGCGAAGCGGTTAAGCATCCGAACTGGAGCATGGGGCAAAAGATATCGGTTGATTCTGCAACTTTAATGAATAAAGGCTTGGAACTCATTGAAGCGCAGCGACTTTTTTCGATTTCTCCAAGTAAGCTTCACGTATTGATTCATCCCCAGAGCATTGTGCATGCCATGGTGCAATATCGCGACGGATCGGTGATTGCCCAACTCGGTGAGCCCGATATGCGAACACCTATCGCTCAAGTGCTTGGCTGGATCGCCGGGGCAGCCCATCGTATCTCAAGCGGGGTGAAGCCGCTTGAGCTGGCGCGTATTGGGAGGCTTGACTTCGAGGCGCCAGATGTCGATCGCTTTCCAGCTTTAGGGCTGGCTATCGAAGCCATGAAAACCGGAGGCAATGCAGCCTGCGTATTGAATGCCGCCAATGAAGTTGCAGTTGCTGGTTTTCTTGCGGGGCGCTGTAAATTCACTGATATTGCCGCATGCGTCGAGTTGGTACTGGATAAGATGGCAAACTCCAATGAGCTCGGATCTCTCGAGTCCATTCTTGATACGGATCGCCAAGCAAGGGCGATCGCTGACGAGGTCTTAACGCGGTTTGACTTGGGGTTTGCATGACGCTTGTCTACTTTCTACTAGCGATCACTTTTCTAGTCTTCGTGCACGAGCTAGGGCATTTTCTTGCCGCCCGGTCATGCGGGGTCAAAGTACTGAGCTTTTCGATTGGTTTTGGGCCTGCGATTGCGAGTGTTCAGTGGCGGGGTACCGAGTATCGATTGGCCATGATTCCGCTCGGTGGCTACGTCAAAATGCTCGGTGAGCGTTCCGAGCAGCACCCGAATCAAGCCGAATCGTTTTCAGCGCAGTCGCCGTGGCGCCGCGCGTGGATTTCGGTGGCCGGTCCACTTGCTAATCTCGTACTAGCATGGCTGCTTTTTGCGGCATTGGTTTGGCAACAACCCGAGCAGGTGTCTTCACTGCTTGATAGCCCAGAGCCCTCAAGCTGGGCTGCCAGCCGCGGTCTCGAATCGGGTGATCGGGTGATTGCCGTCAACAACACAGCCATTCAAACGTGGCGGGACCTCGAATTGGCGCTAAGGGCGGCCCGGCCAGGCCAAGTCGAGCTGACCTTTGAAAAGCTCGGAGTGATTGAGGTCAGTTCGCAGGAACTCGCCAAGCAAGCTGGCGCTGGAGATACGGGCGACTTGCTCAACCCTCGGTCACTGGGACTGCGCCCCATGGTGCTCGAATTAGCGATCGGCCAAGTCTTGCCGCAAAGCGCTGCTGAGGCAGCTGGCATACAGGCAGGAGACCGGTTGCTACGGGTAAATGAGCAAGCGGTCCGCGATGCAAAAGCGCTCATCGATTTGATTCGCCGTTCGCCGAATCAGTCCATGCTCTTCGAGGTTGAACGTGAAGGAGAGCGATTGCGCATCGAGCTAACACCCCGAATCGACGAAACCGACCGGGCTGCGTCGCCCACCGGCCTTGATGCAAATCAACGACAACATGCTCGTATCGGTGCAAGCCTCAGTCCTCGATTTGACATGGTGCAAATGCCTCGGGATTGGTTCAACCTCATCGAATCGGCCAGTATTCAAACCTGGCACGTTACGTCGCTCACCGTCACAAGTCTTTGGCGCATGCTGACCGGCGAACTCTCCTGGCGCCAGCTTGGTGGCCCTGTCAGTATTGCCGATCAGGCAGGCCAAAGTGCTCAACGCGGGGCCAATGCCTACCTTGGCTTTCTCGCGGTGCTCAGCATTGGACTTTTTGTTCTCAATATGATTCCCCTGCCCATGTTGGACGGTGGGCATTTGGTATATTGCGCCATTGAGCTGATCCGCGGTCGAGCCTTGTCGGAAGCCCTCCGATTACGACTCCAACAACTTGGTCTGACGGCCATTCTGGCGCTCACCATGATTGCCTTATGGAATGATTTTTCGCGTTTTTTCTAGAGCCAGAATCCGATTACAAGTGAACTGTTACCTAAAGTTGCCGCTTCAGCGCCTTGACATGATTGTGCTGTTTAAGGGTCTATTAAGCCTTCTGCTGTTTGTTTTTGCTTTTACGGGTTCTGCTCGGGCATTTGAAGCATTTAAGGTTGCAGATATTCGGATCGAGGGTATCCAGAGGACCGACCCGGGAACCGTTTTCAGTTACTTACCGATTCGTATTGGCGATAGCCTGCAGGAGGCACAGGCCATCACGGCAATAAGGGCGCTTTTTGCGACTGGTTTTTACAAAGATGTACGGCTTGAGCGCGACGGAAATGTGCTTGTTGTCTACATCGAAGAGCGGCCCGCGGTCGGATCAGTCAGCTTCGATGGGATTAAGGAATTTGATAAAGAGGTGGTTCGTAAGGCCTTGTCGGACTCCGGGCTTGCCGAAGGACGAATTTTTGACCGCAGCTTGCTCGATCGGGCCGAGCAAGAACTCAAAAGGCAATACCTATCACGTGGCAAGTACGCCGTCCGGGTCATTGCCACAGTGACGCCCTTGGAGAGGAACCGCGTCGGTGTGAATTTGGACGTAACCGAAGGCGAAAACGCAAAAATTGCACAGATTAGTTTTGTCGGCAACGCAGCGTTTTCAGAGCGGCAGCTTTTGGATCAGATCAAGCTTCAGCGGCCCGGTTGGACCACTTGGTATACCAAAAATGATCAGTATGCAAAGGAAAAACTGCAGGCGGATTTAGAGGCTTTGCGATCGTTTTATACCGAGCGCGGCTATCTTGAGTTTCAAGTCGATTCGACCCAGGTCTCAATTTCACCCGACCGACAAGACGTTTTCATCACCATTGCCATGAAAGAAGGTGAGCAATTTCGGGTGGCCGATGTTGCATTCGGTGGCGTCTTGCTCGGTCGAGAGGACGTTTTTCGTGCCGCGATGAAGCTTAAACGAGGCGATGTTTTTAATGGCCGCTTGCTGAGTGAGAGCGCCAAACGAATGAGTGATGAGCTTGCTGTCTTGGGTTATGCCTTTGCCAATGTCAACCCCGTTCCAGAAATTGTCAGAGAGCGTCGCGAAGTCAACTTCACGGTAGTCATTGATCCGGGGCGCCGCGTCTATGTGCGACGCATCAATATTTCGGGTAATGCAAGGACGAAAGATGAAGTGATTCGGCGTGAACTGAGGCAGTTTGAGGATTCATGGTACGACGCTGGTCGTATTCGCTTATCGCGCGAACGGGTGCAGCGAACCGGTTTTTTTAAGCAGGTTCAGATCGATACGGTACCGGTTCCCAATACAGCCGATCAGGTCGACTTGGCCGTTGTTGTCGAAGAGCTTCCTACAGGAAACTTCAATATCGGTGCGGGCTTTTCATCGACCGAGCGTGTTGTCTTTACCGCCAGCATTAACGAGAGCAATTTATTTGGTTCGGGCCAGTCGCTGTCGATGAGCGTTAACACAAGCCGGCTCTACCAAACCTTAGCAGTTTCTTGGTCAAACCCTTATTGGCGACGTGACGGTATTGGCCGATCGGTTGATTTTTATACGCGAAAATTCGATGCTGCAACCTTGAATTTAGGTCAGTACACCTTGCGAAACAACGGTGCTGGGATTAGGTTTTACATGCCCTACACCGAATTCACTAAGCTTGGGGCAGGGCTTACGTTTGAGCAAAACCAGGTTGGGCTCGGCCTTAATCCTCCTCAGCGTTTTCTGAGCTATGTGAATCTCTTTGGCGAAAATCCCAGAACGGTTTTGAGTAATCTCACATGGTCAAGGGATAGCCGGGATAGCGCCTTCCAACCGCGAGAAGGCTCGCTCATGGTCGCAAGCTTGGACACTGCGCTGCCAGGGCTTGATTTGCAGTACTTTCGACTCACCCATGTACAAAATTGGTATTTCCCAGTTAGCCGCCAGTTAACATTAGGGCTTACCGCTGATCTGGGCTATGGCCAAGCTTACGGTGGCCAACCCTATCCATTTTTTAAGAATTTTTACGCCGGCGGTATTGGCAGCGTTAGGGGTTACTTCCCGTCCTCGCTTGGACCGCGTGATGCGGTCGACGGCGCTGCGCTTGGCGGTCGTGCCAAGACAGTGTTCAATGCCGAACTTGGTTTTCCTATCCCGGGCACCAAGGGCGATATGGGTTTGCGAGCTTTCGCTTTTACGGATGCGGGAAATGTTTTCCCCGGTGGTAGTCCTGACTTCGGCTCACTCCGATACTCGGCAGGTCTCGGAGTCGCCTGGATGTCACCCTTTGGGCCGCTCAAGCTAAGTTTCGGCGTTCCCATCCGTCCGGAACCAACCGACCGAACCCAACGTATTCAGTTTCAGGTTGGAACCGGGCTTTAGGCCTGTACCTCGAAGCCTTGTTCGCCAGAACTATGCGATGATCCGGCCTGTTGACCAAGGTGCGATATTTTTATTCGAACTGTTTTATGGGAACCGTTTGCTATGACTAGCATCACAATGATGAACTCGACAGCTAGAGGTTTATGCCAAGGGCTAAGTTCAGGCGTTCGCCCTCAGCATGTGATCGTATCGATCCTGTTCGCGCTTGCGATGCTCACGCCTTGGGCGGTCATTGCAGCCGATGCGCCACGCATTGCGGTCGTTCAAACCGAGCGAATCCTACGCGAAGCAGCCCCGGCCAAGGCTGCGCAAACCAAGCTTGAGCAAGAGTTTGGCAAGCGCGATAAAGAGTTACAAGAGCTAGGGGCAAAGCTAAAAGCCGCCGGTGAACGACTCGAGCGTGACGCTACCGTCATGGCAGAGTCTGAGCGTGCGCGTCGACAGCGTGAGGTTGCTGATTTGGATAAGGAGTTTCAGCGACGCCAACGGGAGTTCAGAGAAGACCTAAACCAGCGACGCAATGAAGAACTCTCGCAGGTCGTGGAACGGGTTAATCGTGTGATTCGCCAGATTGCTGAGCAAGAAAAATTTGATCTGGTACTCCAAGAAGCTGTTTACTTTAGCCCGCGTATCGATTTGACCGACAAAGTGCTAAGAGCGCTTTCCGGTGCAAAATAGACAAGTTGGCTCCGCTGCTAAGGCCTTTGCTTTTGGTGTCCTGCAGCAGGCGATTGGCGGTGAGTGCTCGCTCGATCAGACCTATCCCATCGAGGGAATAGCGAGTCTAGCGCGTGCTGGCCCAGGCCAGATAAGTTTCTTGAGCTCATCGCGCTATCGTCAAGAAGCCATGCAGACCGCTGCCTCGGCTGTGCTTTTGCGTGCTAACGATCTTGACTACTTGCCAAACCACACGAAGGCTTGGCTGGTTGATGATCCCTATTTGGCCTACGCCAGGCTGACTGCGTTTTGGCAGTTTGGTGTAAATCAGGACTTAGACCAGGCGCCTATTGCAAAGAGCGCTCGATTAGGTGAGGGGGTCATTCTTGGTGCTGGTGCCAGCATTGGTGATGGTGCCGTCATCGGTGATCGGGTTAGGCTAGGTCCTGGTGTTCATGTGGGTTCGGGGGTAGTGATTGGCGACGATTGCCAATTACGTGCTGGCGTGGTTGTTGAGCATGCTTGTGAGATTGGGGCTGACGTACTGATTCATGCAAACACGGTGATTGGATCCGACGGATTCGGATTTGCCCGGACCGCACAAGGACAATGGGTCAAAATTCATCAACTCGGTTCGGTTCGTATTGGGGCAAACGTGGAAATTGGCGCCCAGTGCAGCATTGACCGCGGCGCACTCGACGACACGATGATTGGCAGAGGCTCGAAACTCGATAATCAAATTCAGATCGGCCACAATGTGCAACTTGGTGTGGACTGCGCGCTTGCGGGCTGTGTCGGCATCGCCGGAAGTACCAGCTTAGGAGATCGGGTCATGGTTGGTGGCGGGGCAGGGATACTTGGCCATTTGACGATTGCCGATGATGTCGTGATCGCTGCCATGAGCTTGATTTCTCAATCGATATCTCAACCAGGGGTCTATGGTGGGGTCTTCCCGCAACTGCCTCAAAGACAAGCTGAGCGATGTGCGGCGGTGCTTAAGCAATTACCGAACTTTAGGACCCGGGTCATGCGTCTTGAAGCGGCAGTCGATCAATTCCTAGGGAGCGAAGCGAGTGAGTGACACGACCCTTCCATCTGCGAAGACCCACGCGGGTCTCGATATCCGAGCCATTCTTGAACACTTGCCCCATCGTTACCCGATGCTATTGGTCGATCGAGTCCTCGATGTGGTGCCTGGGCAGTCGATTCATGCGATTAAGAACGTCAGCATTAATGAAGCGTTCTTTATGGGGCATTTCCCTCATATCCCGGTCATGCCAGGTGTTCTGATGATTGAAGCACTGGCGCAGGCTGCCGGAATTCTTTCTTTTCAGACAATGGGGCAAACCGCAGATCCAAGTTCTGTTTTTTATTTCGTTGGTATTGACGCAGCACGCTTTAAGCGCCCTGTGGGACCTGGCGATCAACTCCATCTGAAGGTGAGCATCCTACGAGCCAAGGGCGGTATCTGGAAATATGAGGCTCGCGCTTTGGTTGATGATCAACTAGCGGTCGAGGCAGAGCTCATGTGTACCATGCGAAAAGTTGAGGCTTAAGCCCGCCATGACCAAGATTCATCCCAGCGCAATTATTAGTACGAAGGCTGAACTCGACGAGGATGTCGAGATAGGTCCTTATTGCGTTGTTGGGGAGGGTGTCGAGTTGTCATCTGCCTGTGTATTGATGTCGCATGTGGTGATTGAAGGTCCTTGTCGAATCGCCTCCAATAACCGTTTTCATCCTTTTTCATCGATTGGTGGCCCGCCGCAAGACAAAAAGTATCGTGGTGAGCCCACATCGCTCGACATTGGGCATGGCAATGTCTTTCGCGAAGGTGTTACCGTTAATCGTGGAACCGCTCAGGATAAGGGCCTCACGCGAATCGGTAGTGATAACTGGGTCATGGCTTATGTGCACATCGCTCATGATTGCATCATCGGAAATCATTGCATCTTGGCCAATAGCGTTAATCTCGCGGGACATGTTCAGCTCGGCGACTACGCGGTGCTTGGCGGGTACACGGGTGTACATCAGTTTTGTCACGTCGGGGCGCACGTCATGGCTGGCATTGCCTCAGTCATTGTTAAGGACGTTCCGCCTTATTTAATGATTTCCGGAAATGCTGCAAAGCCTTTTGGTTTAAACCGTGAGGGCTTAAAACGCAGAGGATTTACTGGTTCGCGTCTTAAAGCGATGCAAGATTCATATCGTATTCTGTATCGCGAAGGTTTGAGGCTTGAGGAAGCGATTACAAGATTGCGGGAGCAGCATCAACAATTGATCGATGCTTCACTGACAGACGAGGCCAACGATTTATTGCTGAGCCTTCGTTTTCTCGATACGGCAACACGGGGCATTATTCGGCCTTAATGCGCGCTGAACAAGCCATGACTCAGCTTCAGCCTCTCAGAAGGCTTGCGCTTGTTGCGGGCGAATCATCGGGTGATCAAATTGCTGCTGCGGTGATCGCCAAACTTTTTCAGCGCGCCGTGCCGCTTGAGGTACGAGGAGTCGGGGGACCTTCGCTTGTCGCTGCTGGTATGACTTGCGATGTTGGCATAGAGGCCTTGTCGCTTCGCGGCTATGTTGAGGTTATCAGGCATCTGCCTCGTTTGTTGCGACTACGCAAAAACTTGTTAGAACGGTTTAGCCGTTGGCCCGCTGACATCTTTCTGGGTGTCGATGCGCCCGACTTCAATTTGCAGCTAGCTGCCATGCTTAAGAGCCGAGGCATTCGAAGCTATCACCTAGTTGGCCCTTCAATTTGGGCCTGGCGACCAGAGCGTAAGTGGCAGATTGCTAAGGCGGTTGACCACCTTCTCTTGTTATTTCCCTTTGAGGAAGCGCTTTATCGCGAGACCGGTTTGGCGACGACTTATGTAGGACATCCGATGGCTGATCAGATCAGCTTTAACCCGGATCGGATAGCGGCACGCCAGGCACTTGGATTTGATACCGATCCAAATTTAAAATCGATCGTCGAAGCATCCGATTCAGATCGCTGGTTTTGTTTGCTACCTGGCTCGCGGTCGGACGAGATCCATCAACATGCAGCGTTAATGCTTGAAGTGGCTCAGCAAATGGCTTTGCAACACCCACGTGCTTTGTTCTTGATGCCTGCAGCGAGTCCGAAGCTTCATACGCAACTGAGGGACTTGATTGCCAGACATGTCCATGCTGCGAGTAAACGAATTATCTTGTATCACGGCGAGGCTCGTCGTTGTATCGCTGCCTGTGACCAGGTGCTCGCGGCAAGTGGGACCGTTTGCCTTGAGGCTGCGCTCATTGGCCGACCGATGGTTATCATTTATCGCATGCCTGCTCTAAGCTATCGATGGATGAGGCGGCTACAGTTACAGCCATGGGTGGGTCTTCCTAATATTCTGGCGCAAAAGTTTCTGGTGCCTGAGCTGATTCAGTCGCAAGCCACTGTTTCGGCCATCATTGATGCGCTGGACTCACAATGGGAAAATCAAGCATTGCTTGCTTCACTAAACAACGCTTTTTTCGCTATTCATCAGAGCCTGCGCCGCGATTGTGCAAGTCGTTGTGCCGCCGTTCTTGAGGCAGCCTTGGTTAGATGAAGACCGTGCTACTTGCAGGCCTTGACGAGGCTGGTCGAGGACCCCTTGCGGGCCCTGTGTTTGCAGCGGCCGTTATTTTGGATGCATCGCGTCCGATTAATGGGCTTAGGGATTCAAAAAAAGCTTTCTGAGAAAAAGCGCAATACACTTAGGTCGCTGATCCTGTCGCAAGCACGGGCGTACAGCATTGCCAGCGCAAGTGTTGAAGAAATCGATGAGCTCAATATCTTGCAGGCGAGTCTTCTCGCGATGCGAAGGGCTGCGGTACAACTTGAAGCGCAAATCGATCACAGGGCCATTGAGGTGAACTATTGGGTCGACGGTAATCAAGATCCCCGACTTGATCGGCCAACCCGATGTGTCGTGGGTGGGGATGACCTGGTACCAGCGATTGCTGCCGCCTCGATTCTTGCCAAGACCAGTCGGGATGCATACATGATCGATGCTGCGAAGCGTTATCCCGTTTATGGGTTTGAGCGGCATAAGGGCTATCCAACATCCGTGCACCGAGATGCCATCGCAGCTCACGGTCCATGCGATATGCATAGGCGCTCATTCTCATGGAAGTGATTCGCTCACGAAGCAACGAGCTTGTACAGCATGTTCGCAAACTCGCCCATGACGCGGCGCTGAGGCGATCGCAGGGTCGCTGCGTACTGTTGGGTGAGCGGCTCATTCAGGATTGGCTAGCGCGAGGCGCCGTGCTCAGCCAAG
>Ga0255270_1000188_pt1 | contig 8776 bp, 4 predicted proteins | sample AtltaT_31_FD_183708 | JGI IMG/M metagenome (GOLD analysis project Ga0255270, IMG submission 183708) | Metatranscriptome of freshwater microbial communities from Altamaha River, Georgia, United States - Atl_Atl_RepB_8h (Metagenome... | ecosystem: Environmental > Aquatic > Freshwater > River...
ACCTGCACGCGGGATTCCAGCAGCACTTCGCGCAACTGCAGCCGGCCCAGCGGCTGGAACAGCGGCACCCGTTCAGCGATCAGCGCGAGCGTCTCGCCCACCGGATTGCGCGGCCGCCACGGCTTGACGACTTCGCGCAGCAGGCCTTCGTCCGCCGGCTCCACCGGCTTGCCGCAGGCATAGGCGACCACTTCGCGCCCCTGGTTCATCGCCTGCTTGATGAGCGGACAGCCCGACAATGCGCCGAGCACGAACAGTCCCGGCACGCTCGATTCGTAACGCTCCGACAGCAGCGGCGTCGCATCGGGCGCCGGCCCCGGATATGCGATGCCGTACGACTCGAGATCCTTGCGCGGCGACAGCGTGCCGAGACGCGCGATGATGCGATCGCAGGCGATCTCTTCCTCGCCCAGCGGGCCGCGGGCGGCGTAGACCATCCGGCCCGACTCGGCGTCTTCGCGCACCGACAGCGTATTGGTGCTGACTTTCACCAGCAACTGACCGGACGCCTTGGACTTCTCGATCAGCTTGATGTTGCCTTCCTTGCACCGCGCGAATTCCTCGTCGCGGTTGATCAGGTAGACGGTGTTGCGCCCGATCAGCGCGATCGCGTTCTCGACGCCGGCGTCACCGCCGCCGACGACCACCACCGTCTCGCCGTTGATCTCGTCCGGATCGGCGAGCGTGTATTGGACGCGCGGCAGCGACTCGCCCGGCACGCCGAGCTTGCGCAGGTTGCCCTGCACGCCGGCGGACAGGACGACGCAGCGCGCGGTGTAGACGTCGCCACTCTCGGTCATGACGGTGTGCGTGCCGGTCGTCGGATCGTGGGCGAGCCGCGACATGCGCGCGCCGTAGCGCACTTCCAGACCCGCGGCTGCCTTCTCCCAGTTGCCGAGAACCTGCTCGCGCGTGCCGACGGAGAACGGTACGGACGAGATGAGCGGCAGATGCGCCGGCTCGGCCATCACGTACTTGCCCTTCTGATAGCCGCGGATGGTGTTCGCCACCCCGGCCGTCGCCTCCAGCAGGACGTAGCGCGCACCCTGCGCGTGGGCTTCGGCTGCGGCGGCGATGCCCGCCGGACCCGCACCGATGATCACGAAGTCGTAGTCCGCGGGCACGTCCGCGAACTGGGGGAGCAACCGTGCGCTCATGGCACCACCTTGCCCAGCGTGGTGCGCAGGGCTTTCAGTTCACGACGGAAATCCTCGCGGGCGAACGGCTCGTCCACCGCGAGCGTCCCACGCACGCGGCCGAGCTGCGCCTTGAGCGCGGACGTGATCTTCACTTCGCCGCGGCGTTCCATCGCCGCGACGAGACTCGCGATCGCCATGTACGCCTGCTCGGCGCCGGCGTAATCGGCGAATTCGGCCGCGGTCGCATCGCTCAGCAGCAGGCCCAGCACGCGGGCGCGGAGTTTCTCCGGCAACGCCACCGCCTCCAGCCATTTCGCCGTCGCGGCCAGTTCCTGCGCGACCTTGCCGCCATCGCGGGCGAGCGCGTCACGCGAGGACTGATCACCCGACGCGGCCTGATGCAGGCTGGCGATCGCCGTCGTGAGCGCGGCGCCGCGCGCGGGATCGAGCACGCGCGTGACTGCGACCGTCATCAGCAGATAGCTGTCGTTGAGCCGCACGCGGCCGGGGCCGACCTGGTTGCGCGGCACCCAGCGGTCCTCGCCCATGCGACGATGACAGGCGTAGCAATCGAACAGGAAAAGCTCGGGGAAGATGCCGTCCCAGCCGGTGCGCGGATCGACCAGCATGTCGACCATTTGCCGGGCCGCCACCGCCTGGCCCACGGCCCACAGGCGCGCCGGTTCCCACGCGCCCTTGCGTTCCGTCCAGTCGCGATCGACGCGATAGTGCGGCGGCTCCAGCAGCATGAACGTGTCGAGTTCGAACGACAGCCGCGGATGCCCCGCGCCCATCATGCGATGCGTCACCCGCCGGTTACGATCGCCGACGTGACACGAGGTGCACAGTTCGGCCACCGCGCCGGGGCGATCGGTCGGATACAGGCCGTGCGCGACGTTGCGCGCATGCGTCGCATCCGGCTCGACGTGGGTCTTGATCCAGCGCTCGGCGGGACCGTGGCAGCCTTCGCAGCCGATGCCCTCCGCCAGCACGTGACGCTCGCCGCGCAGTTCGGGCCGCGGATTGTGCGAGTGGCAGTCGAGGCAGGCCTTCTCCTCGTGCGCCGGGCGCTTGAAGCCGAGTTTCTGTGCGATGCGCTGCGACTGCTCGTTCTTGAGCACCGCATACGCCTTGGTATGGCGGTCGAGCCGATGCCAGGTGGTGTATTCGTTGCGCAGGACGTTGCCCTGCGCCCACGGCTCCACCGCGCCATGACAGGTGCTCGACGCACAATTGACCGTGCCGACCGTGCGGTCCGGCGCGGTGAGCGGCAACGGCGCCGCCGTGGCCGCGCCGGCTGCCGCCAGCAGCACCAGAGCTTTCCAGTAGCGGATCATCGCTGCACTCCTGCGGCCTGCGCGCGCCGACGGGTGGCGGGCAGGTAATCCTCGATGCGACCGACGTCGTCCACGCTCCATACCGATCCGTCGGCACGACGGTAGAAGCGATCCATTTCCTCGCGGGTGAAGGGACGCGAACCGATGCGACCGAACACCGCCACCTGGCCACCGGTCTCGTCGACGCCGCGGTCGCGCTCGAGGCCTTTCGACAGCGCGATCGCTGGCGTCTGCGTGGCGCGCCACGCGATCAACTGCGGGCGCGGTTCGGGCGAGAAGCCGTAGAACTTCGGCTGCGTATCCGGGGCGGTGAGCTGCAGCACCTTGAGGCCGTTGCGACCGTCGGCGACGTAGGCGAAGAGCGACGCATTGGTCGAACCGACGATCACGTCGCGGGCGTCGTTGAGCCGGCCGTCCGCATCGTAGAGCTGCACGAGGCGCGGCGCTTCCGGTTTCTCGACGTCGATGATCGCGAGGCCCTGCGCACCGGCTGCCACGTAGGCATAGGTGCGCGCGACGTACACGCCCTGCGCGTTGGCGAGCGGCACGTTCCCGGGCAGCAACTGCGGCTTGGCGGGCTGCGTCACGTCGATCACCGACAGGCCGGCGGCGGAAGTCACGAACAGATAGCGGAACTGCAGCACCGTCGAGCGCGCGTCCTCCAGCGGGATGGTGGCGACGTGACGCGGCGAGCGCGGCTCGTTGAGGTCGACGATCACCACGCCGCGCGGCGTCGTGACGTAGGCGTAGTAGCCGCCGAGCATCACGTGACGCGCGCCGTCGAGCAGGCCGCGCGGATTCCACGTCACCGCGCGGGTGAGGTAGTTGTTGCGCGGGTTGCCGTCGGCGAGCGTGTCGACTTTGACGAGGATCAGGCCTTCCTGCGCATCGCTGATCGCCGCATACGAATAGATCGGATGGAACGGCTGTTCCTGGTTCACCTTGCGCATCAGGTCGCCCTGGTTGCGCTCGGGCGCAATCGACTGATTGGTCGGCAGCGCGACGCAGGTGGCATCGCGCGACGCGATGCGCGTGTCGTGGCCGAGCGGCGAGGCCGGCGCGGTAACAATGCGCTGTGAGACACCCTTGTTGCCGATGTTCGCGATGTCGTAGACGCGCATGCCGCCGCGCCCTTCGGCGACGTACAGATATTCACCGCGCATCTGCAGGCAGCGGGCGGCACCCCGCGTGCCGTGGTTGTGCGCTTCCTTCAGTTCCTGCTTGCGCCCCTGGTGCTGGGCGAACCAGTCGGGATACGCATAGCGGTGGAGGTAGCTGCCGATCACCGCCTGCGGCTCGTCCCACTCGGTGACGGTGACCGCCTCGACGTGGCGTTCCTCGCCCACCCAGGCATTGAGGCCGACGAAGTTGACGAACTGGGTGCCGAGCGTGAAGAGCTGCGCCATGATCGCGTTGTTGTCGTTCGCGCGCGAGACGTGGCAGTCGCTGCAGGTTTTGGTTTCGGTCAGCCGTTCGGTATGCGGATAGTGCGGCGCCATCGCCTGCGACGAGAAGCCGCTCGCCGCGATCGGCGGCTGCTGGATGTAGATGCGCTCGCGATTGATGTTGGTCGAGGACAGGATCAGCGCGGAGCTGGAGCGGATCGGCGCGATTTTCGAGCCTTTCACCGGTCCGTGGCGGCCGAGCATGAAAATGTCGTCGCGCACCACCTGCGGATTGTAGGTGGCGTAATTGCGCGTCTCGCCGCCCTCGTAGTGATTGCGCTCGGATTTCCAGTTCGCCTGGATCGGCAGATGGCAGCCGAAGCAGCTCGTGGTCCACGAGGTATGGCACGACTGGCAGGTGATCTTCTCGTCATCGTGCGCATACTTCGCGGCGCCCGGCCCCCACTGCCCGTTCTGGCCCGCTTCGCCGCTGGCCATGAGCTTGGCGCGGGCGGCTTTCTCGTTGTACTCGGGATGACCGCGAGTGACCGTATCCTTCACCAGCGTCATCTGCCACTCGAGCTTGGGATCGAGCGCCGAGCGCTGATAGAGCTTGCCGTCGCGCCACTCGAAGCGCTTGCGGCCGTCCTGCACGGTGAGCAGCGAGAGGTCGCGCCCGCCCGGTTTCGCCGCCGGCCCGCTGGTGAACAGCGTCGGATAGCGCGACGCGGTGCCGTGGCAGTCCTTGCAGTCGATTTCGATCGCCGCCGCGACTTCGCCGTAGATATGACCGTTGCCGTGGCCGTCCTGCGAAAAATGGCAGTCGACGCAGTGCATGCCCTTGTCGAGGTGGATCGACGACAGCTTCACCGCCTTGCTGAACTTGTGCGGATCGTCGTCGGACACCGGATTGCCCTTGGCGTCGAGCAGCGTGCCCTTGCGGTCGCGCTTGAACACCGCGCGGAAGTTCCAGCCGTGGCCGTGGTAGTCGGCGAACTGGGTGTCCTTCAGCTTGGGATTCAGCTTCGACACGTCCTTGAGGAAGTCCGGATCGGACCATTTGCCGCGGATCGCCGCTTCCTCCGGATTGCGCTGATTGATCTTGCGGATTTCCGCATCGGTCGGATAGCGCTGCTTCTCGGGCCACATCGCCGGCGCGTCGGACTCGTAGTCCCACATCGTGTAGCCGTAGAAGCTGTTCACGAACACGTTCGGCTGGTGCATGTGACAGACCATGCACTGCGACGACGGGATCGCCCGCGTGAACTCGTGCTTGAGCGGATGCCCGGGCTTGTCGCGCGCGATGGTCTTGTCGGCGGTCTGCGTCGTGCCGGTGTTGCCGAACTGGGCATACGGCCCGCTGTGACGCGGATCGCGGTCGTTGGCGTAGATCGTGTGGCAGGACGTGCAGCCCGAGGAGCGGAAATCGCCCGGATTGTCGTTGGTGCCGAGGAACCACAGATGCGGATCGTTGAGGCGCGTCTTGTGGATGTTGATCAGCGGCACGGCGATCCGGTTGCCGGTGCCGGGTCCGCGGTTGGACTGGCGGATGTCGGGCCGGCCAGGCTCGTCGAGCTTCTGCAGCAGCCCCGAGCTGTTGGGCAGCGCGATTTCGGGGAACTGGCTCGAGATCACGCGACCGCCGCGCTCGAACACGCGGAAGATGTCGCCGGGCGGCGCGGTTTCCCACGACGGCAGCGGGAAGAGCTGAGTGAGGATGCCTTTCTCGATCAGGTGTTCGTTGTCGCTCGCCACCGGATTCTTGATCAGCGCCGGTTCGCCCATGCGGGTGTACGCCTCGCCGAGGATGTAGCGCTTGAACGGCACGATGCCGTTGTTGTAGGCCGCACCGCCCCACAGCATCGCGGACGTCGCCATCAGGCTGCGTTCGGTCGCCTGGATGATCGGCAGATGGCACGCCCCGCACGCTTCGCGCGCCACGCGCAGGTCGCCGGGATTGATGAAGCGCACGTAGGCCGGATGCTCGCGGTTGAGATGGGCGTACGTGTGCTCCGGATTCGCCGCGGAGGGTTCGGCGGTATCGGGATGCGGCCACAGCGCGGTATTGCGCGGCAGGACGTGGGCCCGCGTCATCAGCGCGCGGTATTCCGGGCTGGTGCGCGCGTCGGCCGGGACGGCAGCGGTGCGCTTCACGCTTGCATCGCCGCCGTGGCAGTCCGTGCAGCCGAGCACCACGCCCGGATTGGCGTGCATGGTGTGGCGGTCGGTGCCGATGTGGCAGCTCGTGCAGCCCTCCGACTTCAACAGCGCAGCGGCCTCGGTCTGCCGCTCGGGCGCGGGCGGCGCGTCGACGTAGGCGCGATCCACGAGGTGCACGCCCCCGCTATTGGCCGCGAGCGGCGGCACCGCGACGGCGAGCACCAGTGCGGCGGTGATCGCGCCTAAGGCCAGCAGGCCGGGAAGTCGGTCGTAGCGTAAACGTCGCATGGATTTACGGTTTCGTCAGAAGGTGAGCACGACGTTGAGCACCGCCGAATAGCGGTGGCTCGCGCCGCTGCCGTCCGGATACAGGTCGCGCAGGCCGCGGCCCGGCTCCAGCACGGCGAGCGAGCCGTTCACGATCACGTTCTGGTTGAGATAGGGACGCCAGTGGAAGCCCACCGACCAGTCGGTGCCGAGATCGCGTGAGGGCGGCGCCTGATTGCGCAGCACGCCCAGCACGGTCGTGTTCATGAACACCAGGCGCGACACGTTGGCGAACAGTCGGAGATCAGGCCGCACATCGAAGTCCGCGCCGGTGCCGTATAGCATGAGGCCCGGATTCACGAAGTTGGACTGGCCGAGTTCCTTGGAGCTGCGCAGCGCGGGCAGAATGCCATTGCGGCCCGACAGACCGACGCCGCCGCCGCCGATGAACGGGATCGCCTGCCGGATGAAAAAGCTCGTGTCGGCGCCCGCGAATTGCGGGTTCTCGAACACGGCATCGAAGCCGGTCGCGCGGCCGTCGTACGGATCCTTGTCGCCGCTCGCGACGAGGAAGTTGCCGCGCAGCCGGATCCAGTCGAAGTCGCGCGACAGTTCGCTCGCGTGGAAACCCGCTTCGATGCGCTGGGAGCGCTGCGCGATCGGGTTGTACGAATCGCGGCCGAACGCGTAGTAGGTGCTGGTGGTGAGATTCCAGCGCCCGAAGTGACCATCGCCGTTGTAGCCGAGATAGGTGACGTCGTAGTTGTGCAGGCGCGCATTGCCGACCAGCGCGGGGCGCGCGAGGAAGCCGTTGGCGTCGTAGTAGCGACGGTCGCCTTCGCGGTTGCGATTGTGGAGCGCGGTGAGCTGGCTCGTGTAGCCGATGCGCGGCCAGTCCTGGAAATAGACGTTGGCGACGAACACGTCGTCGTCGCGCAGGCGCTCGCCGATATGGTTGAGCCCGCTGTTGGTGTCCTTCTCGACGCGCCGGAAGGCCGCGACGTTGTATTGCAGCGTGTTGTTGTCGCGCGTGCCGAACAGCCGCACGCCGACCGGAGAGTCGATGAACAGGAAGCCGCGGAAGTCCGCGGTGAACGGCTGGATGCCCACCCGCACGCTGTCGAAGTCGTAGCGGTCCGAGACGTTGCGCAGGTGGTAATCGACGAACAACTCCTGCACCGCCACGTGGCTGTCGTTGCGCGAGGTGCCATAGCGCGGATCGGTGCGCAGCGCGCCGACCTCGTGCACTTCAGCGCGGTTGTAGTTCACCACCGGCACGAACTTGAATTCGTAGTCGGGCGGCCGGAAGGTCGTGTTGCCCTTCTGCAGCGAGAAGCTGAAGATCAGGTTCTGGGCGAAGATGCGCTGACGCTCATCGCCGAAGGGGTCGTTCGCGCCGCTGCGCGCGCCCGACTGCCCCGCGACCGGCGTCGGCAGGCGGCGGAACTCGAACAGGCTGTCCGAGATCGCGCCGAAGTTGAAGAACATGTCCTGCGTGCCAGGCAGCGGCAGGTCGCCCTTCAGCGGATTCTGGTTGTAGGGGTCGTACTTCGGAAACTTGAACCCGAGCGCCTGCATAAGGCGCCAGCGGTCGGGTATGGAGACGGACTCGCGCGGCAGCAGCGGCTTCGGCGGCTCGACCTGCGACGGGTCGATCGCGGGCAGGCGAACGTCGATGCTGCCGCGATGCAGCCAGGTCCCGGTCGGGCACGGCTGTCGTCGCGCTCGCTGCCGGCGGCGTCGCGCGCGGAGCGCAGCCGCTCGGCCGCGGTGAACAGCGCCACGGTTTCGTCGTCGATGCTGCCGCGATGCAGCCAGCCCACCCCCGCACCGGCGCCGAGATCGACTTGCACCCAGTCGTCGGTCACTTCCAGCACTTCGGCGAGCGCCCCGCGCATCAGTGTCCCGATGCGCGGCGCATCGGCGCGCGGCGCGGCACGGACCACGACCTCGACGGCGGTCACCTGCAGTTGCACGTAGGACGCCGGTTCGCCCGCCTGCAGCGGCGTGGCGAGCGTGGCCGCGACCAGCGCGGCGATGAGTCGACGGCGGAACATCACAGCGTGCCGCATACGTTCTGCGCCGAGCTGTTGAGGAAGGGCGCGACCGGACACTGCACGTAGCGCAGGTTCACGCCCTGCGGCGCGAGCTGGTCGGCGCGCACGCCGGCCGGCGCGTGGGCGAGTCCCGTGTTGAGCGCCGCCTGCGCGCGCACGATCGACAGCGACGCGATCATGTCGTCCTGATCGACGCCGTCGCCGGAGACGCCGACCGCACCGATGAGCACGCCGTTGCGATAGAGCGGCACGCCGCCCGGAAAGATCTGCATGCCGTTGCGCACCGCCGTGCTGCCGGTGCGGCAACTCGTGACGTTCGTCGGGGTGATCGCAGCGAGGAAAGCGTCGCTGTAATCGAGCTGCAGACCGTCGTTGAACGGACTCCAGAAGCGCGCGATGACGGACAGAGGACCCGTCGTGTTCGACGTCTC
>Ga0255270_1000196_pt1 | contig 8650 bp, 9 predicted proteins | sample AtltaT_31_FD_183708 | JGI IMG/M metagenome (GOLD analysis project Ga0255270, IMG submission 183708) | Metatranscriptome of freshwater microbial communities from Altamaha River, Georgia, United States - Atl_Atl_RepB_8h (Metagenome... | ecosystem: Environmental > Aquatic > Freshwater > River...
CTTGAGCCAGCCACCGAGGTCGACATGACGGGCAAGCAGCACGTGGTCAAGCCCAGCCTCGAAGTGGTCTACGAAACCGTCTGAGCCGACCATGAAGTCCATCCCGATCACCCCACTGCCCAACCCGGCAGCCACCTCCGAGCAGGGCCTGGGTTGCCATGCCGGCAAGGACGAGTTGCAAAAGGCCGCGGCCAGCGCTGGAAAGAGCGGGGTGCTGGAGCAATATGCCCTGGACTACCCCAAAGGACCGCACGACCAGCCACAAAGCATGTGCCCAGCCTTTGGCTCGCTGCGCGTGGGTCTGCGCATGCGCCGCACCGCCACCATCTTGTCGGGCTCTGCATGCTGCGTCTACGGCCTGACCTTCACGTCGCACTTCTACGGCGCTCGCCGCAGCGTGGGCTACGTGCCCTTCAATTCGGAAACGCTGGTCACCGGCAAACTGTTCGAGGACATCCGCGAGGCCGTGCACCTTGAAGCAGACCCCGAAAAACTCGACGCCATTGTCATCATCAACCTGTGCGTGCCCACGGCCAGCGGTGTGCCGCTGCAGTTGCTGCCCAAAGACATCAACGGTGTGCGCATCATAGGCATCGATGTGCCGGGCTTTGGCGTGCCCACCCACGCCGAGGCCAAAGATGTGCTGGCAGGTGCCATGCTGCGTTACGCCCGAGAAGAGGCCATGGCTGGCCCAGTGGCCCAGCCTCGGCAGGCGCGCTCGGGCCTGCCGACCATCAGCTTGCTCGGCGAGATGTTTCCAGCCGACCCGGTGATCATCGGGCAGATGATTTCACCCATGGGATTGACCGTGGGCGCCACGGTGCCCACACGCGAGTGGCGCGAACTCTACAGTGCCCTGGACTGCACCGCGGTGGCGGCCATTCACCCCTTCTACACAGCCAGCGTGCGCGAATTCCAGGCGGCTGGCCGCCCGATTGTGGGCTCGGCGCCCGTGGGCATTGATGGCACGCACGATTGGCTCGGCGCCATGGGCCAGGCCTGCGGCGTGGCCGCCGACAAGATCGATCTGGCGCGCAACCAGACCCTGGGGGCCATGCGCGGTCTGCTCTCGCAAGCCAAGATCAAGGGTCGCATCACGCTCAGCGGCTATGAGGGCTCTGAGCTGCTGGTGGCGCGTCTGCTGATTGAGTGCGGCGCCGAGGTTCCCTATGTGGGTTCTGCCTGCCCGGCCACGCCCTGGAACGCACACGACGCCGCCTGGCTGCAGTCCAAAGGAGTGCATGTGCAGTTTCGCGCCTCGCTGGAGCAAGACATCGCTGCAGTCCGTGAGTTCAAGCCGCAATTGGCTGTGGGCACCACCCCCGTGGTGCAGGCGGCAAAAGAGGCATGCATCCCCTCGCTGTATTTCACCAACCTGATCTCTGCGCGGCCCCTCATGGGTGTGGCCGGCGTGGGCTCGCTCATACAGGTGATCAACGCGGCCATGGGCAATCAGGCCCGCTTCGATGCCATGAAGGACTTCTTTGGCAGCGTGGGCGTTGGCGATGAAGCCGGGGTCTGGCAAGAACCACCCGTGATGCACCCGGAGTTCAAGGCCGACATGCGGCGCATGGCCGAGAAGAAGCGCAAAAAAGCCAAGGCTGAGGAGATGGGCTCGTGAGCACACCCAAAGCACCACCGGCTCTGCCCAGCAAGTCGCCGCTGGTGCTTGACCACGATCGTGCGGGCGGCTACTGGGGTGCCGTCTACGTCTTTACCGCCATCAAAGGCCTGCAGGTGGTGATCGACGGGCCGGTGGGTTGCGAGAACCTGCCGGTGACCTCGGTGCTGCATTACACCGATGCCCTGCCGCCACACGAATTGCCGATCGTGGTCACCGGACTGGCCGAAGAGCAGCTGGGCCGGGAGGGCACCGAAGGGGCCATGAAGCGCGCTCACGGCTCGCTCGACCCCGACCTGCCCTCCGTGGTTGTGACTGGCTCGATCGCCGAGATGATCGGCGGGGGCGTCACGCCAGAGGGCACCGGCCTGATGCGCTTTTTGCCGCGCACCATCGACGAAGACCAATGGCAGTGCGCCAACCGCGCCATGCTGTGGCTGTGGACCGAGTACGGCATGAAGAAAGTGCCCAAGCGCGAGCGCAAAGCGGGCGAGCGGCCTCGGGTGAACATCATTGGCCCATGCTACGGCACCTTCAACAGCGCCAGCGACCTGGCCGAGATTCGCCGCTTGGTGCAGGGCATCGGAGCCGAGATCAACCTGGTCTTCCCACTGGGCAGCCACCTGGCCGATGTCTCGCGTCTGGTGGAAGCCGATGTCAATATTTGCATGTATCGCGAGTTTGGCCGTCTGCTGTGCGAGGCGCTCGATCGCCCTTACCTGCAGGCACCCATCGGATTGCACAGCACCACCAAATTCCTGCGCATGCTGGGCCGGTTGCTGGACCTCGACCCCGAGCCTTTCATTGAGCGCGAGCGCCACACCACGATCAAGCCGGTTTGGGATCTGTGGCGATCGGTCACGCAGGACTTCTTTGCCACAGCCAGTTTTGCCGTCGTGGCCACCGACACCTATGTCCGTGGCCTGAAAAATTTCCTCGAAATAGAAATGGGCCTGCCCTGCAAGTTTGCTGTCTCAAGGATGCCAGGGGCCAAGACAGACAACGCCAAGGTGCGTGAGCTGGTTCACAAGCAGATGCCGCTGATTTTGTTTGGCAGCTACAACGAGCGCATGTACATGAGCGAGGTGGGCTCGAGCAGTCCAATGCGGGCGGCCTTCATCCCAGCCTCCTTTCCGGGCGCCATCATTCGGCGCCACACAGGCACCCCCTTTATGGGTTACAGCGGCGCCACTTACCTGATTCAAGAGGTGTGCAACGCGCTGTTTGATGCCCTGTTTCACATCTTGCCACTGGGCACTGACATGGACAAGGTCGAGCCCACACTGGCGCGTGAAAGAGCACAAAAGCCCTGGCAGCAACAGGCCCAGGCGGCGCTGGCCGATCTGGTGTCCAGGCAACCGGTGCTGGTTCAGATCTCAGCGGCCAAGCGTTTGCGGGATCAGGCCGAGCTCGTGGCGCGCAACCTCGACTTGCCCGAAGTCACCGAAGCGCATGTCCGCAGCGCCGGCCAAGCGCTGGGTCTGGGAGAGCCAGCATGAATGCCCATCACGATGTTCCTGACACCCGCTTGTGGCGTGGCGTCTCCCCCATGCCGCGGCACAGTGCTGCGGACGCCCAGGCTGCGCGGGCTGCGCGCAGCGACCGGCCTTGCGGCCGTAATTGAGAAGGAGCATTCGTATGTCGAATCGCACGTCCATTTCCGGACTGACCGACGAAGAGGCTCAGGAGTTCCACACCTACTACATGCAGGGTCTGGTGGGATTCACGGCAGTTGCCGTGATCGCCCATGCCTTGGTGTGGGCGTGGCGCCCCTGGTTCTAAGCATCAACGGCCATTGAATGGAGAACCCCATGAACGACATGTCTTATTCCAGCAATAAGCCAGCCCGACGTGAAGACAGGCTCATGCTTGCGCTGATCGTCGTGCCCTGCTTTGTCCTGCTGCTTGCAATTGCCTTGCTGGGCCAACTCGTTGGCGTGCATTGGCAAAGCTGGCTGCCCGGTGCAGAACAAAAGAGCAGCATCTTTGCGGGCGTCCATGCCGCGGTTTACACATTCATGTCTCACATCATTTAGGAGAAAAACCATGTGGAGAGTTTGGCGACTTTACGACCCCCTGCGCGCGATGGTGGTCCAAGGCGTGTTCTTGTTTGGCCTGGCAGCGATGATTCACCTCATCTTGCTGAGCACCAACAAGTTCAACTGGCTCGACGGAGCGAAAAAAGCACCGGTTGCAGCACAGAACGCACCACTGCCCGCAGCCACTCCTGCGGCCAAGTCCTGACCCAGGAATCGGCGCAGGTGTCTTTTGGGCACCTGCGCCGTACCCCGACACAACCTCATCTCTCAAGCGACAGGAGAGCCGATCATGGCCATGCTCAGCTTTGAAAAAAAATACAGAGTCCGCGGCGGGACTTTGCTCGGCGGCGACCTGTTCGATTTTTGGCTAGGCCCGTTTTACGTTGGTTTTTTTGGCGTTACCGCCGCATTTTTTGCGCTGCTGGGAACGGCCCTGATTCTCTGGGGTGCGGCCATGGGGCCCACCTGGAACCTCTGGCAAATCAGCATTGCTCCGCCTGACTTGTCTTACGGGCTGCGGTTCGCGCCCCTGGCCGAAGGCGGACTTTGGCAACTGATCACAGTCTGCGCTCTCGGCGCTTTCGGCTCATGGGCCGCCCGCGAGGTGGAGATTTGCCGCAAACTCGGCATGGGCTTTCATGTGCCAGTGGCTTTTAGCGTTGCCATCTTTGCCTACTTCACCCTGGTGGTCATCCGACCGGTGCTCATGGGCGCCTGGGGCCATGGCTTCCCCTACGGGATCTTCAGCCACCTGGACTGGGTCTCCAACGTGGGCTACCAGTACCTGCATTTTCACTACAACCCGGCGCACATGATCGCCGTGAGCTTCTTTTTCACCACCACGTTTGCATTGTCGCTGCACGGTGGTTTGGTGCTCTCCTCGACCAACCCGGGCCGCGGCCAGGAGGTCAAGACGCCAGAGCATGAGGACACCTTCTTCAGGGACATCATTGGCTACTCGGTGGGCACGCTGGGCATACACCGCGTCGGCCTGTTTTTGGCACTCGCATCGGGCATGTTCAGCGCACTGTGCATCGTGCTCAGCGGCCCGTTCTGGACCCGCGGATGGCCCGAGTGGTGGGGCTGGTGGCTGAATCTGCCGGTCTGGTCGCAGTGGCCCATCCAGTGAGCAAGGAGATCTGACCATGGCTCAATACCAAAACCTCTTCACCACCGTCAGTGCGGTCGGTCCGGTCTCCCACGGTGTCGACCTCGGACACGGCAACAGCCCGCGCACCGGCCAGCCCTTTCTCAATTACTGGCTGGGCAAGTTGGGCAATGCTCAGCTCGGACCGATCTACCTGGGCGGCCTGGGAGTCGCCTCGATCCTGTTTGGCACGATGGCCCTGAACATCATCGGCTTTAACATGCTGGCCCAGGTCAACTGGGACCCGATACAGTTCATCCGCCAGCTCTTCTGGCTGGCACTCGAACCGCCAGCACCCCAATACGGCCTGGGAATTCCGCCCATGAATCAGGGTGGCTGGTACCTGCTGGCCAGCTTCTTCTTGCTGACCTCGGTCATGCTGTGGTGGGCCCGAACCTGGCGCCGCGCGCGTGAGCTGGGTCTGGGCATGCACATTCCTTATGCCTTCACTTCGGCCATCTGGTTGTTTCTGGTTTTGGGCTTGTTTCGTCCCATTTTGATGGGCAGCTGGTCAGAGGCAGTGCCCTACGGCATCTTCCCGCACCTGGACTGGACAGCCGCCTTCTCACTGCGCTACGGCAACCTGTTTTACAACCCCTTCCACGCCTTGTCGATCGCATTTTTGTACGGCTCGGTGCTGTTGTTTGCCATGCACGGTGCCACGATCCTGGCCGTTGGCCGCTATGGCGGGGAACGCGAGATCGAGCAAATCGTCGACCGCGGTACCGCCAGCGAGCGCGCCGCCCTGTTCTGGCGCTGGACCATGGGCTTTAACGCCACCATGGAGTCGATCCACCGCTGGGCATGGTGGTTTGCCGTGCTCACCACGCTGACCGGCGGCATCGGCATCTTGCTGACCGGCACTGTGGTCGACAACTGGTATCTGTGGGCCGTCAAGCACGGCGTGGCACCCCCACACCCCACGGTCTTCCCTGCTGTCACTGACCCGGCGCTTCAAGTCCTACCTTCTGGAGTCAAGCCATGAGCAAAAATTCACTCATGTTTGCTGCAAAGCTGCTGGGACTGGCCAGTGTGCTGTTGCTCAGCGCCTGCGAGCGACCGCCGGCAACCAGCGTTCAGCATGGCTACGCCGGCAGTGGCATGGTGCAGGTCTACAACCCCAGAGCCGTGGAAAAATCGATTGCGGCCAATGAAGTGCCTGAGGCGGCGCCACCGGCCGATGCCGAAGGCCCCAAAGCCGGAAAGATCTACCAAAATGTGAAGGTGCTGGGCGATCTGAGCGTGGGTCAGTTCACCCGACTGATGGCCAACATGACCGCATGGATTGCACCAGAGCAAGGCTGCGCTTATTGTCACAACCCGGCGAACTTTGCGGACGACAGCAAGTACACCAAGGTGGTGGCTCGCAAGATGGTCGAGATGACGCAACACATCAATACCGACTGGAAAAGCCACGTGTCCCAGACCGGTGTGACCTGCTACACCTGCCACCGCGGCAACCCAGTTCCCAAAGACATCTGGTTCACTGCAGACAACGAGCCCAAGGGTGCCAACTTCATCGGTGACACGGCCGGTCAAAACAAGGCCGCCAAAACCGTTGGACTGTCCTCTTTGCCCAACGACCCTTTTACCCCCTTCCTGCTGGGCAAAGAGGAAATTCGGGTCAACGGAAACACGGCTTTGCCTACAGGCAATCGGCAATCGATCAAACAGGCCGAGTGGACCTTCGGGCTGATGATGCACATGTCATCATCTCTGGGGGTCAATTGCACGTATTGCCACAACACGCGCAGCATCGCCCAATGGGAAGGTGGTCCGCCCCAACGCGTGACCGCCTGGCATGGCATCCGTATGGCGCGCGACCTGAACCTGAACTATCTCACGCCCTTGACCGATGTGTTCCCTGCCCACCGCAAGGGTGAGTTGGGTGACGTGGCCAAACTCAATTGCGCCACCTGTCATCAGGGTGCGTACAAGCCCCTGTTTGGAGCCGGCATGCTCAAAGACCATCCCGAACTCGGACGCGATACCCAACTGGCTGATACCCCACCGGTCAAAGCCGCAAAAGCTGCCCTGCAAGCCTCCGCTGCCGCTCCTGCGGTCAAGCGGTAAGGTCTTGCTCTTACAGCCGGGACGCTCCAACGTCCCGGCTCTTTTTATTCAAGCCATGCCAACCCTCGCCGCCAACGTCGCATCCAGTTTGAGTGGCGTAGTGGTTGTGCTGCTGATCAATTATCTTCCCAACCAGCGACGCTGGGGTTGGCTGAAATTGATGCAGGGTACGGCGGCACTCAAAGGCACGCCGGGCATGCTCTTTGGCAAGGTCATGGGCAGTGGCAGCGAGGGGGGCTTTTCATTGCGACCGAGCAGCAGCCACCAAGGTCTGGTCGCACTGTTTGAAAAGGCGGAACACGCGCTCGAGTTCCTCAGGGGGCCGACCGTGGCGGCCTACCGAGACAGGGCGCAAAATTTCTGGAGCGGTCTGATGTCTGTCGAATCTGCGCGTGGCGCATGGGACGGTCAGGCCTGGGAACGCAGCCCCCTGCTCTCGCCGCTGCCCGAGCTGGTGCATGATCAGCCTCAACCGCAGCTGCTGGCAGCGCTCACGCGCGCGAGCATCCGACCGGCCAAAGCCATATCGTTTTGGAAACAGGCGCCGGCGACCGAGTCGGACCTGCGGCGCAGCCCGGGCTGCCTGCTGGCCATGGGCCTGGGCGAGGCGCCGCTGCTGCGCCAATGCACTTTCAGCGTCTGGCAAGACACGGCCGCCATGTTGGGCTACTCCATGAAGGGCGCCCATCGCAAAGCGGTGGAGCAAGCCTACAGCAAGGGGTATTTCTCCGAGTCGATGTTCGTGCGCATGCGTGTGCTGCAGCACGAAGGAAGCTGGCCCAGGCCAGATGAACCAGAGGCTCAGACAGCACATGGCTGACCACCGTGTGGTGGTGATAGGCGCTGGTATGGCCGGATTGGTCAGCGCACTCGAGTTGGCCCGTCAAGGTCTGGACGTGACCGTGATTGAAGCGGCCGATGCACCCGGCGGCAAGATACGCCAGATCCAGGTCGACGGCGCGCCCATCGACAGCGGGCCGACCGTTTTCACCATGCGCTGGGTGTTTGATGAAATATTCGCGGCAGCCGGTACCTCTCTGGAGGCCGAACTGAGTATCACGGCCCTGCCCATCCTGGCCCGCCACTTCTGGAGCGATGGCAGCACGCTCGATCTGTTTGCCGATCCACGCCGATCGCTCGAGGCGGTTGCAACATTTGCCGGGGCCCAGGAGGCCGGCCGCTTTGAGCGTTTTTGCGCCATGGCGCGCGAGGTCTACCAGGCACTCGAGGGCCCCTACATCCGCTCTGCAGCGCCCAGCGTGATGGGGCTGGGGGGGGGGCTCGGCGCCCGCGGTCTGGCCACTCTGACTCGGCTGGGCCCGATGCGCAGCCTTTGGGACAGCCTGGGTCAACATTTTCGCGACCCACGATTGCGCCAGTTGTTTGCACGCTATGCCACGTACTGCGGTTCATCGCCCTGGCATGCACCGGCAACGCTCATGCTCATTGCCCAAGTCGAACTCGAGGGCGTCTGGTCCGTGCAAGGCGGCATGCATGAGCTGGCACGCTGCATGGCCCGCCTGGCCACACAGCGCGGGGCACTGTTTCATTATGGACAGCACTGCAAGGCGATCTTGGTCCAAGGCGGGCAGGTCACGGGCGTTGAACTGTCGAGCGGTCAGCGCCTGGAAGCCGACAGCGTGGTGTTCAATGGGGATGGAGCTGCACTTCGCGCTGGTCTACTGGGCTCCACAGTGCAAAACGCGGTCCCGAGCAAGGCCCCCCAGCGCTCGCTGTCCGCGCTGACCTGGTCCGTTCACGCCCGCACCA
>Ga0255270_1000203_pt1 | contig 8571 bp, 4 predicted proteins | sample AtltaT_31_FD_183708 | JGI IMG/M metagenome (GOLD analysis project Ga0255270, IMG submission 183708) | Metatranscriptome of freshwater microbial communities from Altamaha River, Georgia, United States - Atl_Atl_RepB_8h (Metagenome... | ecosystem: Environmental > Aquatic > Freshwater > River...
AGGAAATCTCGCGGGATTGCTACAGCCAGCAACTGCCCGCTAACCGCCTACCTGTCTTACGACAAGCACGACGGCTGCGCGCACCACTCCGAGGTGACTGGGACTATTCTAGCATCTTACAGGGAAGGAAATCTCGCGGGATTGCTACAGCCAGCGAGGATCGGTTTTGCACATTATTTACAGCTTGTGCAGTATTTACAATTCTACAATTAAACACTATGTACATTTTATTACAATTACTATCTATTTACAATCCGTAGTCCTCAAAAAGAATGCGATCTGAAGCATAACAGCGAAGGACATCACCAACATCGCTGTTTAAATATAGCGACAACAACTCGTTATACTGATCAGCGGTAAGATCGTACCTACGATAAATTTCGCTATCGTCACAAAATGTGACACCATCACCACTAGTCGAAAAATACTCTTGACTAATAGATTGGTCATCAACTCTTTTGCTATGCAATATCCTCGTTAAGCTATGACGATTATGCGAATAAAAACCGTTAGCCAACATTGAATTGAACAATGTAGCTCGCTGTTTGAGTGTCATTTTACGGTTACCTGGCAACTGCGTCTTCGTAGAGCCATATGCACGTAATATAACACCAACATTTTGAAGAGGTTTAAAACAACCATTAACCAAGACAGGCGAATGTTTGAGAAACTGTATCTTATGGTGTGTAAGACACGGCTGCATCGTGATCTTATACCCAGCTAACTCGGCTGCGCGGACTGGATCGCCTGGGTTGTCAACCAAGGAACAAAAGATAAGCAGATTTCCCAAACAATTCATAATGGTTGTTAATACGGAACCGGAATACAACTTTTCATGCTCGAAATTAATTTTAACACGACCACGGTTGTTGTGTGATCGCAAAACCAATTGCTGCTTAAGCTGCTTAACCAGTCGGTTGCCTAAGTGTTGGAGACGACGTGGCAACAATGAAATAAATAATGTAAACAAATGTGGTCCTACTGAACCATCGGCGGAAGAAATATCTAAATTGTAAGTGTGCATGGTTCCATCATCGTGTTTCAAAGTGACACACGAATCATCTGAATGATAGACCATATACACTGGAGCCACCGAATTATTCAATTTATGAAACACATCAGACAAACGTTGATGATCAGGTGACTTCACAAATTCAGCGGTGGAATCGTGATACGTGAATGTATGTCTATCTAGCACGTCCTTAAAGGTTTTGCTAAGCACTGCGCCCATGAGTGAGACTTCGGTAGTTAAATCATTAATTAATCTAGGAAGTTTTCCTGCTTTGGCATATTCGCAGCGCTTTATTTTACCTTTAACTTCGTGCTTCCACACTTCTTTCAAATAGAATCCATTGTTCATGATCTCATAAAAGGCGCGCATTCTTAACCTTTTCTTTGGATGAGGTTGTTGAATGAGATCAAACAATGCTTCGCACTCTTGTGGTAATTGATTGTATGCATGCTCTAACTCGTCGCGAAACCGACCAAAAAGACGGGAATAGGCTGTGCATGCTGTTTGTTGATTACTATACAATTGATGGTGGTACTCCCCACCATCAAACTGGTCATCACGGAGGCGCATAGATGTTAAACGGCGTAAGGCGTACGTTTGATTTCTGTCAGATGATGCATATATTTGTCCGGAATGATACGAGGAAGGTCCATGTACCAACCTCCGGAATTTATCATATTGCTCATGATCATCGTCATTCGAAAACAAAATATCACCATACAAGTACCCGTTTACGCATTCCCGGGCCATACGAGCTCCGTTGATGTACTTACATTTATACATAAAATCAGGATAAAAAGATTTGTTAATTACAAATGATACAGTTTTTATAGTAAACAACCCCGTACGGTTAGTGCCGTACGGCACGACGGGGTACCGTCATAACCCAGGAATTGTTATGTTACGCCGGACTATACCAGATGCGACACGCAAATCGATGTCGTTCTGATTACAGGCGTATATAACGGTATTCAACACGACGGAGCGCGCCACTCCGTGTGACGACTCGTCGTTAAGAACAAAATGCAACATGGATCCGACAGTATAATTATTAGTAACTGACCCTGCATGACGGTTAAGAGCAGTCAAAACTTCAGGATCAATAATTACAAAGGCACAAGCGTTATACATCGAGTATATAGCAGACGTATGCTGTACTGAGAATAACGAACCTTCTAACTCAGCGCCGTATAAAGGTTGCCAAGGTATACTATCTATGTGTGGATCAACAACGTCGAACTGTACCCTGGTGGTCAATATTCGCTGTAATTCAAACAACCATTGCAACGTTCTGTTGACACGACGTAAATAAGCATTGCGAACATGTGTAGCAAGACGTGCAGATTGCAAATATGGATCAACAAAAAAATTAACCATCCCGACGTTTGTCAAATATTCAGAAGCAAACCGGCAAATATATACGCGAATAAAATACAATATCATAATTATATAATAATAAGATCTTGTATTAAAATCGATATTTGTGTATATAAAGCGTTGATTGTCAACGAATATAGGATCGGCTGGCGCACCAAGAGGAATATCAACATTGTTGTTGTTATTTTCTTGAGCGCCGGCCGGTCCCAACATGTCCGGTTGAATTGCGGGCGGTGCCGGAGCAGGACCTAACTCGGCAACAGGGGCTGCTGGCACTGGTGCAGGTAAATCTGGACGTTGAAGAGGTGCATCGTTGTTAGGTCTATTAACGACTGGACGACGAGCGCGATTAGGCATAGGTGGAAGAGTGACCTCAACAAGAGCATAAAAATCAACCAAATTGAACTTAGCTCTTAAATAATCCAAAACACGACGCACCCAGTTACCAAATACGGGTGTAAAAATTTCATCACGTTGCTCATAAACGCACATTACATTTTCACCGTTTGGCAACACATATGGTTGCTGTATATTGTTGGAGGCGTGGTCACGGATATCGGTAGCGAGATGTATAATCTCACCGCGTAATCCTATATTATCGACGTATCTATTCCTCAATTCTTCAACGGTATGATGATTCCGAAATTCACCACAATTACAAACAGGACAAATCTGTGCAAAATTTCGGTTTATCATACCAATGAGTGCTGTAATTTCAAGTCGACCACCATCGTATCCTAATTGCATACCTCTTACTGGGATACCATCGCGAAGGGGACCAACCACTCTGGTGAGAACCTCGCGTAAAGTATCCAAAAGAAGACGGTCCACAACTTTGTGTCCATTATGGCGGTGGCAGAATCTATGGCCACAATGCATAATTGCGGCAGATGCTTGGCACCGTCTACAATTGACCAATTCATTGTCATGATCATCCGTATTTGTATATGAACCATTGCTACCATTCAAAAAGGCAATGCGCTCTGCTGCAAGTTGTCGTGCAATTTTATACAGGAAATCATAAACAAAATTACCAATGTCATAATATGTTTGCTGCAACTGATTATCAAAATAACCACCGACACGCTGAAAGACTGGACGCAGAATAAATAGCATAAATGTCAACCGACTGAATCTGTTAAAACAGGATACCAATGTAGATAAATACAAGAATAAATCACTCTTAAAAGTGAATCTACGCTGGTGCAGTGGATGGTACACAACATCGTTTGGCTCGGCAACAGAATTAACTAATTCTTTAACGTTCTCCGTAACGATGATGACATACAATATGATTGACACGTATGCTATATCCACTCGCGTGACTGTAGCACATATTACGAATATGTCATAACCTAATAGTAAGGCACACAAGCAAGCGAGACATGTTAACAGAGCAGATACCCTGTTGTGGACATTTAAGGAACACCATATGGTGACTAACAACAAAAACACAGCGTGTAGCATCCTTAAAGGCATCTGCACCATGATGTTAGTTATCCATGAGATGTTACGAACATCGTCCATACCTGTCTCGCTACCGTGCGGCCACGAAAAGAAATGACATTGACAATACCCACTGGATAAATCACAATGGACATTGGTAGGTCTAACGTTATAATTGATCAAGGGACACAAACACGTTCCAAACATATTTTCGCACCCTAAAATAGGTACTAATTGTTTAACAGGAACGTATAGTGGAAAAGAAATCAAAGTGTAATAAAAGCCGTCATACAACTTAAAATCTCTTTTATTTTGGTCCATAAAAATTTTAAACTGGTCGGATATACTATAACTGGATAAATCACATTTATTAATATCTGGACTAGAACATTTTAATATATTGGTGCTGCTACCGCGCCCTAAAGTGTAGCAGTCGCAATATGGACCAACCTGCTGACAAACAACAGGATATGTGTAAAAACGATCATCGATGTTGCAACCACCGTGACTATGGTCAACAACTATATGCATACGATCATTCTTGGAATAAGTTTCAGGCAACAAGTTCTGCCTTACCATACGAGCATTATCATTGTAATAATGCCGCAAAGCAAAACCCATGACCATAAGGGCGCAAAAAACAACACAAAATAAAGTCAAAATCAATTGACCAATTATGTACAGCACGATTCGAAATATTTTGTTAACGACTCCTTCGACAGCAGGCTTCTGGGTAAAAACCGGAAGCGAAATTATGTACACGAAAACCAAATAAGTTATATACAAACATACAGCACTTTCGGTAAGTGCATAGAGCTGCTGTGCACAACTCGGTTGAATTTGCAAGAATATGATTAACATCGCGAATAATCTGGTCTGTTGGGGACCGAAGTGACGTTGCCTATCCCTCATTATGTCGCACCCACCCGAATAAGGGCCGAGTACTTGCCGAGCAAAATGTTTCATTTCATAAGATGTATAGGCTGGGAATTTTTCTTTACAAAGAAAAATTCCCAAAAAAGAATATTTTTATGTTTTTATTGTTAAATTTATACGTGCTGCAAAAGCTTTTCAAGAATATAGTGGCCTCAACCGGTCAGCTCCATGTTTGTCACGAAACACCAAGCCTCGCACATCTAATGTGTGCTAAGTTAACTATCTACCGTTCGGACGGGCAGTTCAACGTCGAGGGCCGTCACACCAGTAACACGCGAGTTGCCTGCGTGATACCTAGTTAAGGACATCCTCTCTGCGTATCCAGAATGAATGAGATTAGCGATCTCTCATCTTATATCGGCTCGACTTGATAACCTGGGTAGGAAGGGCCGGCTTACGCCATCTAACCTATCCCTTACCCGGAAGTACCCTCTATAATTCTCTATTTTCTTTTGTTGTCAATCATTCGCTGTTAAGCTATCATGACCAACACGCCTGTCATTCCCTACACGGGTCGAGGCATCCTATCTTACAAGTGTTGGAAATCAATCGGGATCAGGAAAGCCCGTTGAATATAATACTATGGTTACTATGAACTCAGCTGGTAATAAGAAACCTTATATGACGCGGCAGAGGTTTGATAATCACCGAAAATTTTGACACGACGGGCTGCAGCAGATTGTGAAGCAGTAAATCTACCAACGACACATGATGTTGAAGCATTAAGGTATAATGTACCGCTGAAGAGAGTATGTGCCATAGCGTATACATTGGCAGTTCCAGGATTAGTTGTATATGAATTTCCTGACACAGCAGTGTCATTCGTAATAGCAACTGCTGATCTAGCAGTGTTCCCAGAGCATACGCTAGCGGAAATAACCCAAACTCCAGGGTCAAAATTGATAGTGAGTAGCAGATTCCAGCTCCCAACCACAGGGGAAGCCGGAAAAGTTCCTGCCAAACTTGCCGTAACAGCATAGGTAGTCGTCAAATCTAAGCAATTAACGTGATCAATGTATCCATTGGCGAATGTGTTGGTGGATGAGCCAATATTGGACGTTGAATTACTAGGATTAACTAAATTTGTGTTAAGGGTAGTGATATACCCCTCTGTAAATTTAGATGAAGACGATCCAATTCGCGAGGTAACCGTAGTGTTATAAGGCAACATATTAGTGCCGTAACAGGTTAAAGAGTAAACTGCACTAGCCGGGTTTGAACTGGAACAAACACTGGTGGCAGATAATGAAGTGGTACTAACTTGCACACTACTAAGATTAGTGAAAACGCCGTCATTGACAGGCGAGCTGACCGAACCGATTGAGGTGGCTTGAACACTCGAAAAATTACAATTGTTAACCACAATGGAATCAAACGGAGTCATAGCGTCCCCAATAGATGCGGAGCCGGAAGGTAACAACTGCCCCGTATATGCGGTGGCAGATTGTATTGTGTTTACCTGGATTTGCTGGCAATAAGCGTTATCAACTTGAATCGATTCACAATCCTGTATGTCGACACAATGAATAACGTCAAATATACCAATATCACTATTGACTTGGTGTAAATCAATTTGAGTCAAGGCAACACTACCAAATACTGCGGAGTCACAAACCAGATTGCGGGCTTGTAATCGCTCAAAAAAAGTAGTAGAAGAAAGCGGGAACAATTGTGAGCTTTGTACCCGTTTGAGCAATCTATCAAAAGCCATCCAGTCGCGACCCCGAATGAGTCAGAGTTTAAGAGCGGCCTGAATGACTTTGGCGGCCATAGAAGAAGTAATCATCCCGACGCCGGAATAACTCTCGAATCCACGAATGACGGCCTGAGCAGCTAGCTTAATCCAAGGAGTATAAGGGGAAGCTGCTATAAGTGCTGGCACTTGGGACATAGACGAGGTAATCTTCGACAATGCAAACGTGTCTCCGTGAGAAGGCGTTTGCAATGCAGAGGTTTTAGTTCCGACGAACTCGAGATGAGCAATAATCTCAACTAAATAAGTACACGTGGTACTAGAGTTAGAAGGTTCAATGTAAACGACGCAAGGAGCTCCACCGGGGAAGAAATGATCCCCACCGGAATATGATTCAGACAGCTTAGATGGTACGCCAGATGCTAAATATCCATTGGCGACCACACCACTCTTACTGTCAAGAACCACTTGATTGGCGCCCGCCACGGCTGATGCATTTAAATTGGTATAGCCGACAAAGTTCTTGTCAGCATCAAGAATTATAACCGTCTCAGTTTCGGACATATTTCTTGCAATACCAGATGCCAAAGTGATGGTATTATCAGTGCCTGATGCTACAGAGGTGACTTTGTTATAAACAACGCCATTACCGTAACGATCAGGATCATTGTATGAAACCAAATTCTGGGTTCGCGACAATGGATAATTACCAAGTACACAATCATTGTTGTAAGAAACACCACCCAAAGAAGGGTATTGCTGTTCGTCAACAAACTGTGGACCAATTGAGAACTCTAAACCAACGGTTTTAGTACGTTCTGAAATGGGCATGCGTGCACATTGAGCCTGGGAAAGTACAGTGGTCTTGGGTACTCGCGCAGTATTACTATGCGATGGATCGGAAAAGTAATACATGACTCCGCCATTAAAATTAGTAGCGGTTTCACTTTTAATACGAACACCAAAGGACACGATACGCCCGGAAGCCGCAGGAGTGTTGTAATCAGAAAGAGTTAAATCAGTCGAAGTGTACGGGCTGTTAAAATAAGCAGCGTTACAAAACGGCAATAACTGACTACCAGTCAAGTCAGAGGTTGGAGCAAGATTTATTTTGGTCGAATCCGTGTAATATACACACGGAGTGTCTGAATTAAGACAAGGAGCAAAATAAAGAGCGCCAGATGATGCATTGCCAGCACCACCGATTGACATAGTGAAAGAAGTTTTCACGGTCGCCTTCTGACTGTTCGGAGCAGGTTCGTGAGGAATACAGCAGCCCATGGCTGCTGTGCTGAACGGACTGGCCTGCGCGATAAGGTATTTCTTCCCGCACTCGGATAGATGAAAAGAAGTATTTGTTTTTGGTGTTACACGAAGATTAGCTACTTCTTTTCTTAAGCGTGCAAGTTCAGGTGTGACAGTAGTCTTTTTCACCTTGATTTTGGGTGCTTTCTTCATGTTTTTGTTTTGTTTGATTTGTTTACTCGGGCCTGATAAGAAATTTTTCAGCCAGCCGGAATGTGAACGTGCCATACTAGGGATTAAAGCTTTTAAGAGGACGATACTCCGTATAGCGCTAGCATGGTATTGGAACACACACGACTGCATACACAACAGCAATTATGAATACAAAACGACTTTTTGATGTAGGTGGCTAGGCACTCCACAAAAATCTATAGTAAACATTCAACAAAATACATGTCATTTCGACGGGTCTACAAGAGGAGCTATATACAAATATACAAATGTACAAATGCGCATTGAAAGACGCATATACACGCCATGTCACCGCTCGGTATTCCATGTTGTTGCTATCACATTTCAGCCTTACTCGGGATCTGCGTTCTCTACCCCAATGAGTTTTACGCATGGCAAGTGCAACCTTTATTTCGGCTTACTCTTGACGAACCGAACATCACGATGGCTCCCGTCTGTGCTTAGATGTGCAGCGCATATAGTCATGCACTTAACAATATATGTACAATGGCTTCAATACCACGATATTTTGATAAAAATAACAAAGATAACGTGACATCTCTAAACGCCAATCCGGAGACTATTCCGACTAGGTAAAACCATTACATCCGGAGATGGGCTGCTCAGCCAC
>Ga0255270_1000213_pt1 | contig 8407 bp, 4 predicted proteins | sample AtltaT_31_FD_183708 | JGI IMG/M metagenome (GOLD analysis project Ga0255270, IMG submission 183708) | Metatranscriptome of freshwater microbial communities from Altamaha River, Georgia, United States - Atl_Atl_RepB_8h (Metagenome... | ecosystem: Environmental > Aquatic > Freshwater > River...
CTTTTCTCCGGTGGGAGCGTCGTATTTACCATGCATATCCACACAAATATCAATGTCTGGCCCCACCTGTTTTCTGGCAGCCGCAATTTGATCGTACATTCTTCTTAATTCAGCTGGGCTGGCGGTCCAATTGTAGGCATCGTATTTGTTTGGGTCATTGGCTTGGTCAATATCAAATTTAATGGCATTGAAGCCCATGTCAACGGCTTTTTTGGCGGCGTTTGCGAAATCCGATGGCTGTGGAAGTTTGGCCTGATACAAGGCAGTATCCATGTACACTCGAATTTTATCCCTGAATTTTCCCCCCAACAATTGATAAACAGGGAGTCCTAAGGCTTTACCTGCCAAGTCCCATAAGGCACTTTCTATGGCAGTCAATACCGCTACATACATGCCCGATTGTGCCCCAGCAAAAAATCCACTTTTCCGAATATCCTCGAATAATCGATGCACATTCAGGGGACTTTTCCCAATGATGCGCTGCCCCATCATTCTTACCAAATGATAGGTGCCTGGGGTCGCGTCGGCACCCTCTCTAACACCATATACGCCTTGGTTGGTGAATATTTTCACGTACAAATGGTATCCTCCTCGAATGTACCCACATTTGACATCGGTGATTTTTAGGTCCGATGGGGCAGATAATTTGGCTTGGTCTCTGATGGCCGTTTCATACCCAAAGGCCCAGGGCCCCGCAAACAAAGCAGAGGCTGCAAGTGAGCCTTTTTTAAAAAAATTGCGTCGATTGTTGTAATTTTTCATTGATCAATGGGGTTGGATTACCAGGTTCGTCCTTTTAAGTATTCCTGAATCTGTTCTTTGGGTACGGGCAGTTGATTGATTTTGTCGCTCAACCATTTAGAGAAATCTTTTTCAATTTCCTCGCTCCAACGATTGTCAATTTGTCCAGGGGTATATTTTTGTTCCCTCAGCCTTTGATGTCCAAACATGTCCCTTAAACGGACTATTTCAGAGGTTCTAACCACTTTTTCCAAAAGATGAGGAGGGATAAAAATCACGCCTCCATCCCGTCCCAAGACCACATCTCCAGGGAGTACGGTGGCATTTCCAATTCGGGTGGGGGTATTGATTCCAACTAAGGTCGTGTTCAGTTCTCCGTCGGGATTATTCAAATGGTGGGAGGGGTGGTAGGATCTGAAGAATGAGGTGAATCCCCCTATTTCCTTCAGTCCATTGATGTCCCTAATGGCCCCATGATAAACAATACCATTTCCCGTTTTAGCAAAAATGGAATTTCCTAAATTATCTCCAATGGTCGGACCATTTTCATGTGCACCAAATTGATCCACCACATAGACGTCCCCTTTAACCAATAAATCGATGGGCCATGAATTTTGGGATTTGATGCGGCCATCGACTTGATGCCCTCGGTCATCAATGACCCGCTGAATGTCCGGTCTTCCTGGCATAAAGGTAGCGGTCACTGCACGACCAACCAGCACGCTGTCCGGATTGATGGTTTGCCAACCATCGTCGTAATTGTGCTTAAAATTTTCATTTTTAAGTACCGCCCAAGCCTCTTCTAGCGTAACGGACTTGAGTCGTTTAAGCAGGGCATCGGGTACTTTAGGTCGGCCGTCTGCAAAGCGTTCCCCTTTCCAAAGCGGGGTTAAAAACAGCAGCTCAGCCTTACTAATTTGTTGACCTAAAACTGCTGCATGTGTCCAAATCACTGAAATCAGCAGCAAAACTATTTTCTTCATGCCTACCAATTTTTCTCTTTGATGATTTTGGCAAATTCTTCCTTTGACATGGGTCGTTTATTTGGATTTTCATCTACCCATTTGATAAAATCGGCTTTAATATCATCGGTCCATTTTTGGTCAATTTGCCCAGGCGTATACTTACCTTGGCGCAACCTCAAATGACCAAATTCATCCGTCATAGCTATGAATTCTGCCGATGTGATTACCTTTTCAGCCAAATGAGCTGGAATGAAAATTACGCCTTCTTTCTTACCTAATACCAAATCACCAGGCAAGACCGTCGCCCTTCCAATTCGAATGGGGTAATTGATTCCCGTCAACATTTCATTTTTGATGAAGGAGGGATCCACCCCGCGTACAAATCCCACAAACCCTTCTATTTCTTCAAGGCCTTCCAAATCACGAATGCCTCCGTCAAAAACCACTCCCGTCTTGGATTTGGCAAAAATGGCATTTCCTAAATTATCTCCAATCAAAGTCCCATCAATAATTTTTCCATAGCCGTCTGCAACATAGACATCGTTTTCTTGTAATAAATCAATGGGCCAGGAATTGGAAGCTCCTTTACGGTTTTCCGCCTTGCCTTTTTCCATGATGGGAAGGTTCACATCGGGCCTTAATGGCATGTATTGAGCCGTTAATACCCTCCCAGCCAATGGTTTGTTGGGGTTGATGATGTGCCAATTCCCTTCGAATTGATTTTCATAGCCTTCTCCTCTCATGACGCCCCAGGCTTCTTCTATGGAAATATTGGCCAATCTTTTTACCATGGCATCGGATACCTTTGGGCGTCCGTCAGCAAAGCGTTCTCCGGTCCATTGTTGGGAATATCGGACAATCAGCTCTTTGGGCATTTGAATGTTTTGGGCATGGGCAACTAAGCCCAATGCCCAAAACAGCAAGCAAGTAGGGACAATTCTTGTTTTCATGATTACCAATGAATTAGGTTTGATTTATGACCAATTGCGATCCCAGGAATCAATTTTTGTCCAATCATCGGTTGGAGCAAAGAACATTTCTCCTGATTTTAGGTGTGCTTTCACCACTTCTTCGTTTAATTCAACCCCCAAGCCTGGTTTATCAGGAACTTTAACAAAACCTTTGTTGAAAATGGGTTTATCAATTCCTCCTACCAAATCTTCCCACCAAGGAATATCCAAGGAGTGGTGTTCAAGGGCTACAAAGTTTTCTGTCGCAGCGGCACAATGAATATTGGCCATAAAGCAAATGGGTGAGCCAGCAAAGTGCATGGCCATAGGAACCCCGTGTTCTTCGGCATAATCCCCAATTTTCTTGGTCTCTAAAATACCACCAGAGCTCGCCAAATCAGGGTGGATCATATCCACTGCATGATGGTCGATCAATTTGATGAATTCCTCTTTCAAATAAATATCCTCTCCCGTAAGGGTCGGGGTGTTGATGGCCTCGGTGATTTGCCTCCATTGATCGGTGTATTGCCAGGGAACCATATCTTCTAACCAAGCCAATTGATATTTTTCTAAAGCATTGCCCAAACGAATGGCGGTGTTCACATCAAAGTGTCCAAAATGGTCCGCTGAAAGTGGGGTTTCATAGCCAATGACATTTCGTACGGTGCCAACATAATTGGCTAAATATTCAATGCCTTTGTCGGTAATTTGCACCCGAGTAAATGGATGTTTGGTCAAGGAATAAGATCGTGCATTTCCTTTGGCTGATGGGTTATTTCCCCATTGCCGTTTTACGTCCCAATTTTTTCCTCCAACCAAGGCTCCAGGAATATCAGCCAGGAGTTGAATGCCGAAATCCATTTTTAGGAAGGTCAAGCCCAAGGACTGACGCTCCTTCATTTTTTTAGCAAATTCAGTGGCATCGGCTACCTCAGGGGTATCTCCATAAATCCTAATCTCGTCTCGATACTTACCTCCGAGCATTTGGTATATGGGTACGCCAAAGGCTTTCCCTGCTAAGTCCCAAAGCGCCATCTCAACCCCACATACGCCTCCGGCCGCGCGTCCATGACCACCAAATTCTTTGATTACCTTGAAGATCTTTTCCACATTGCATGGGTTTTGCCCTATCAGGCGGCTTTTCAGCATCATTGCGTATTTGGGGCTGGCACCGTCACGGACCTCACCCCAACCCACCAAGCCTTGATTGGTATCAATACGAATCAAAGGGCATACCATGGGCGCTTTGTCGATGACAGCGATTCGAACATCGGTAATTTTAAGCTCCGATGGATTGCTGGACTTGTTTACTTTTTGGGTAATGTATTCTATTTCCTTTCTAGGGTCGCTATCGAACAGCATGCCCAAGGATAAACCGCCAAAGGCCGAATTTCTCAGGAAATTTCTACGTGAATTTTCTTGGGCCTTCTTTTTATCCTCGGCTTTGAATTTTTTGATAATCTCTTTCATAATTATACAGGTTTAGCGTATAAATTATTTATGCCACCAAACTTTGGTGTCCAAATCATCAGCTCCTTGGCTGGAAATGGCGGCTTTTACGTTGTCAGCATTGACAGAAATTTCAGAATTGGGGTAGGTCAAGCGGTTGATAAAATCTCCCTTGATGGCTTTTCCGGGAAACGGATTTGCCGATAATTTTGGAAATCCAGATCGACGGAAATTGGCAAATGCCTCTGGACCATTTAAGAAACAGGCAATCCAATATTGGGTATTGATTTGCTCCAAGGCATTGGTGGAAGAAAAGGCATTTTCAGCTAAATAGGCATCTGCGGCGGAACCAGGTATCGAAGAATTTTGATCGATTTCCCCCAATTGGTCCATATGGGCCCTTACACCAGCCTCATAAAATTCTTTAGCACTTCCGGTGATCCAATTTTTAGAGGCTGCCTCGGCCAATAACAAATTACTTTGTGCTGCCGTAACGAGGTAGGCTCGAGCAATGGTCTTATTCAAACGGTTTTTGTCTGCCTGACTAAAATCATAGAAGCTTGCCAATCCTAAGGCCTTGACAGGACCACTAATGGAGGCATTGTCGTAACCAAAAGGCATTCCAACTTGAACCGCTGGATCTGTGGAGGCGCGTGCTGGGACCTGCTGGGTTCCGGAGGTTGCTCCTATATAGCGAACAGCGATGGACTTTAACCTTGGGTCATTGGTTGCTTTCAAATGATTGACAAAAGGTGCTGCCAAATAAAAGTTATTGGCCTCCGTTGAGTTGAGCAATTGCCCAATGCTGCTCAGATAGTTGGCATCATGCCGTATGACTGCATTGTCCGCATTGCTGGTAATAACACCTCCTGCAAAGGCTCTGGAAACCAAGGCCTGGGCTTGGCTGGCATCTACTTTAGATAAACGCATGCCAATTCTCAATAAAAGGGAATTGCCTAATTTTTTCCATTTAGAGACATCTCCACCATATAAAACATCGGCTGTTTCCCGTGTTTTATTGGCATCCAATCCAGCAAGGGCATCGGAAATGTCCTTGATGATCCCAGAATAAATGGCTTGCTGTTTATCGTATTTTGGATAAATCACTTGATTGGTATAACCTTTTCCAGCCTCCGTGTAGGGTATTTCTCCATAGCTGTCAGTCAAAACCAAAAACGCGTAGGATTGAAGGATTTTCGCCATATTCACTAAGTTGGATCTGGCTGGATCCTTAGTGGTAGCAATGACATCATAGGTATTTCTTATCACCGAACGGTAATAACGCTGCCAAAGTTGGGAGGTATTGTCTCGGTTGTCTTGATTGAAATTTGCTCCAGTCAAAACCCCTGAATTTGGAGAAACCATTTGTTGCACGATGCCCATTTCATAAATCACGGTTCCTGAAGGAGGTGAAGTATTGATGATGGCATTGTTGAGCGTGAATACAGGATTGATGGCCACGGCCGCTGTTTTGTTCACGTTCATCTCGTCAAAACCCGCATCACAGGCTCCCAAGCCAGCAGCAGCGAAGACAAAGCATATCTTTTTAAGAATCTTTTTCATGATATTTTTATTTTATGCTGATCGAACTAAAATTTAACATTCAGATTGAAACCCATACTTCTGGTGGTGGGCAATCCAGTGGATTCCATACCAATCAAGTTGTCAGAAGAATACCCAAAGGATTCAGGATCAATGTTGTCAATCCATTTTTTCAATAACAATACATTGTTAGCCACTAAGCTTAACCGCAGCCCTTTAATGGGTGATTTCTTATTTAGGAATTTGGTAAGGTCATAACCTGCGGTGATTTGTCTTAATTTCCAATATCCTCCATTAAATACGGCAGGTTCAATCAAAGCTTGCGAGCGTACTACTTCCCAATAGGGTTGAACCCCAGCTTTGGCGGTATTGGTTTCCCCTTTTTCATTGACACCCACACCGACCACACCGCCTTCTCTACCCTCTAAGGTCATTTTATGCAAGCCATGGCGAATGGCATTGAAATTGGTGCCAGAAAGCATTTTATTGCCCAATTTAAAGTCAACCAACACCGACAAGGAAACGCCTTTGTAATTGAAGGTATTGGTGATACCTCCCACATATTTAGGTAAGGCACTACCAAATGAAATCAAACCTGGCGTCCGAATGGGTATGCCATTGGCTCCAAAGATTTTGTTTCCATTTTGATCTCTTTTAAATCCAAAGCCATAAATCTGCCCCATTTCTTGACCAACGACCTGTCTCAATTCACCATTGAATACGTGGGTACCCACGGTAATTCTCTCCCCAGGAATATTAGTCAATAAGCTTAAAACCTTGGTGTTATTGTAGGAGCCATTGAGGGTCAAATCCCATTGGAAGGAGGAGGTGCGGATGGGTACTAGGTTGACCAAGGCCTCAATTCCTCTATTTTCGCTTTGCCCACTGTTGATCAATGAATTGGTGAAACCGGAAGCATCGGAAATTTGCGCTGAGACTATTTGATCGCTGGTTAATTTACGATAAGCAGCCACATCCAAGCTAACTCGATTATTGAACATTTTCAATTCCAAGCCAATTTCCGATTCCCTTGTGCGCATCGGTCTTAAACCTGCATTGGGCACTACGGATCCTTGGCCACCTCCGATGGGCTGTAATGCACCTGATGGATTGGCAAACAAATTAGGGTTGATGCCATAAAACAAATTATTGGAATACGGAGCTACATCAGTATCGGAACCTACCTCTGCAACGGCCGCACGGACCTTTCCAAAGCTGATCCAAGACGGCATGTTTTCAAAGGCTTGGGAAAATACATAACTACCTGAAACAGAGGGGTAGAAAATACTCCTATTGGACGAAGATAGCGTAGAGAACCAATCGTTTCTGCCAGTTACATTTAAGAACAAGTAGTTTCTGAAAGAAATTTCCCCAGAACCATAAATCGAATTTACAGCCCGCTCAGACAAACCATAAATGGGGTCTTTTACCCTGCCGTTCATGACGGTGTATAAATCACGAACGACAAAATCCACTACTTGGGTACTGTTCAAATCCGATCGACGGTACATTTGGTTTCCACCGGCGGTCAGATTGAAATCGAAATCTCCAAAGGACTTAGTTGCTGATAGCAAAATGTCCATATTGGTTTCTCTGAACCTTCTGGATTCTTGCGTATAGGTACCATTTACAAAACCAGCTGGCGCAGGTCCAAGAGAAGCTTGACCTGTTGGGAAGTTGTTGTAATCCTGATCCCTGGACCAGTAATCTTGGCCTACCCTTCCTTGGATAAACAACCATGGTAATAGGTTATACTTGACGGAAACATTTCCGAAGAGCCGATCTCTACGTATGTTTTGGAATTGCTTTTTAAGGGTAAAGTAAGGATTGGTACGGTTTCTAAATCGGGAATAGACAAACTCATCTCCATTGGCATCGGTCGCTTTTTGTTCCCATAAATCAAAGGGCATGGAGTTTGCTACATTGTAAATAGCGGTTGGAATGGAGTTGTCTTGGTTAGCAATATTGGGTGGGTTCTTATTATACTCATTGGAGTAATTGATGTTTCCTGAAACCGATAATTTTTTTGTCAAGTCATAGGAAAAACCCAAATTGATGGTTTTTCGGTTAAAGGAGTTGTTGGAAACGATGCCTTTATTATCCATATTGGAAATGGATAAATTGAATCCTCCATTATCACTGTTGCTGGAAATGCTTACCGTATTGGTCAAATTGGTTCCATTTGCAAAAAAGGATCGAATACGATTGTAAACGGGAGCATAAGGGACAGAAACCCCATCAAATAATATTTGGGTCATTCCGGGCTGAAACTTTTCTCCAAAAGACCATTGACCAGAAGTTGGATTGGCTGAGGTAGGACGAACCCCATTTTCTCCTTGGCCGTAGACGTATTGGTAGTCGGTAAAATCCAAAGGAGTTTCATTGGTGTAGTTCATGTTGTATGAAATTCCAATACCCTTGTCTTTTCCTCTAGATTTAGTGGTAATCATCAATACGCCATCTTTAGCACGAGAGCCGTAAAGCGCGGCAGCTGTGGCACCTTTCAAAACGGTCATGGACTCAATATCATCGGGGTTGATGCTTGACAAACCATCACCACCATCAGAGGTATTTCCTCCACCTCTTACGCCAATGGAATTGTCGGAGGCGGCATTCCCCGGATTGGTACCAAAGTTGGTATTATCTACGGGAACACCATTGATGACAATGAGCGGAGTGTTTTGTCCGGAAAAGGAAGATTGACCCCTGATTCGAATTTTGGAAGTACCTGCGGGCCCCGTTCCTAAGGCGGAAATATTC
>Ga0255270_1000240_pt1 | contig 8196 bp, 6 predicted proteins | sample AtltaT_31_FD_183708 | JGI IMG/M metagenome (GOLD analysis project Ga0255270, IMG submission 183708) | Metatranscriptome of freshwater microbial communities from Altamaha River, Georgia, United States - Atl_Atl_RepB_8h (Metagenome... | ecosystem: Environmental > Aquatic > Freshwater > River...
TCTTAATATTGAATTAACTTTCTTAAGCAGTAACTACAGACGCAGCTTTATCTAAAATAAAAACTGTGTTGTTATGTTTTTGTAAGAAAGTTGCTGGCACTTGGTCGGTGATAGCACCGTTGATTGACTCAGCAACAATTGATGCTTTTTTCTCTCCCCAAGCAAACAAATAAATTTGTTTAGCTTTCAAGATAGTTCCAACACCCATTGTGATAGCCTTAGTGCATACATTTTCTTTACCACCAAAATCGTTCGCTGCATCGGTACGAGTGATGTCGTTTAAGATCACCATTCTAGTTATTGAGTTTTCTGCAGAACCTGGTTCGTTGAAACCAATGTGACCTGTTCTACCAATACCTAAAACTTGCAAATCTAAACCACCAGCTGCATCAATTTTAGCCTCGTATGCATCGCAAAAAGCAGCAACATCAGCTTCAGCTAAAGTACCATCAGGAATATTTACATTTTCCTTTTTGATATCGATGTGGTTGAATAAATTCTCGAACATGAAACGAACGTAGCTTTGCGGAGCATCTGGTTGCATTGGATAATATTCATCCAAATTGAAAGTAACAACATTAGCAAAACTTAAGTTTTCCTCTTTGTGCAAACGAATCAACTCCGCATACAATTTTAGAGGAGAAGAACCTGTTGCCAAGCCTAAAACCGTTTTTTTACCTTGTTTGTTGTTCGCTTCAATTAATTCGCGAATCTTTCCTGCAACGTACTTCGATCCGGCTACGGCATCTTCATACACTAATGTTTTAATCTTTTCCATGACGGCAAAAATATAATTTATTCGTCAAAGAAAGGACCTCCAACTGTAAAAATTACGAAATCGTAGTCGATTGTATTCGTTAAAGTTTGCACCGGAGTACATCCCAATTGCAAGTCGATAGTTTTTAAATCAGATGCATTGGTTAAAACGGTACCATCGTTTGAAATCATATCCGACAAACGAACGCTACACATTTTCCAACCATCCCAATCTACCGCTTTTCTAAAAGTCCATTTAACAGTTTGAGTGATTCCTAAAGAAACAACTGCCTCTGCATTACTGGTTTTACTAGAACGAATATACATGTTCATCCAGATATTGCTTGGGTCGGTTGTAGCCAAAGCTTTCAAAGGTGAAGTTGGAGCAGCAGATAGCCCTTCAATACTCACACCACCAAAATACCATAGCGGACTGCTAGATTTAGACGCTCCTGCGATGTGGGCATAGTATCCACCTGCTGGAGAACCATTAGCAGTTACATAAGTCCATACTACCGATTTAGAAACGTCATCTCCATAGAAATAACCATCAACACCTGCACCTTGAACAACGCCAACAGTACCTACATCGATTAATCCATTTTTATCGAAATCTCTTACCAATGAACCAAAATTACCGTTCAATGTTTTGAAATCAGAGCTACCTTGCAAAGTAAAGTTTTTCGTTACCGGCTCTTTACATTGAACACTAAAAGTTAATTTACAAGCACCTGGAGTAAATTTAGGCTCTTTTCTAGAGTTACCATACCACCAAACATTGATAGTTTTTCCTTCTCCAGAATAAGTTTTATCTGCAGAATTGTCAAGAGCTTCAATTTTGATAGTCCATTTGATTTTCTCGGGAAAGGTACCAGTGATATTTAACCCAGCATTCGACAAATTAACTACTCCGCCGGTCATCCCGTTGAAAGTTAAGTCATCAATAGTGATGTTCAATGATTCTGAAGGACAAATATCTTCGCCCAAAGAATCTTTTGATCGATTACAACTTGTGGCTGTTAGCGTTACCGCCAACACAAGCAACAAGAAGTAGCGATTGTATTTAATAATATTTTTCATACGAATAAGTTTTCGGTTAAGAGCTACTAATATTTAGGAACAAACGGACCTCCTTCAGAAACCACCACGAAGTCAATATCTGCCGATACTTCCATTCCTGGCATTGGATAAGAAAGAAGGGAAACTGCCATAGCTGTGATTTTCCATGGTTCTTTAACCCTGTTTCCATTTCCACCTGTTTTTAAATCACTCGCTGGTTTGAATTTGCTGTAAGGAACACTAACCAATTTCCAACCTTCCCAGTCTATAACGATATCGTAAATCCAACCATCGTTAGAAGCTTGAGCAGCAGCATCATAAAGGTAACCTCCATTCAAAATAGTAATAAGGTCTTGCTTAGAATCGGCCGAATCCACTTCATAAGCTTTTAGCTCGATAGCCGAATTAGATTTACCTGTACCTCTAATGTAAACATTGAAGTACAATTCATCAGGATTAGCAGTAGAGATATTATCGTTTGCATTTCCTTTCTTAGCCATTTCTACTAAAGCTTCATGATTTAAGCTAATCAACCAACCATTTTTGTTGATATCTGTACCTTCCATATGGTAGCAGTTTTTACCCTCTACAGAGTATGCAGAAGACTTACCATATTTAGGCGTTCCCTTGTCGGCTGCATCAGCAGAAACACCGGCCATACCTACAGTAGCTTTTTCGAAATCATCAATTACATAATACTTAACACCATCTACAGTTCTTAGGTCGTAAGACAAAGTTTTTAAGATGATAATTTTCTTAGAAAGAGAGTACGTAGTATCTAAACCAAGAACATTAAGTTTTGCATAACATGTATCATAAGTAGAGAAGAAACGGCCATTAGAAGATTCACCTTGCCACCAACCGTTGTTGATGTCGATTACTTTTCCTTTACCTTTAATTTTCATCTCAGCACCAGAATCATCGCTTGATACTGTTACTGTCCATGAAACATCTTCATTAAATGTAGCGCTAAAAAACAGAGGCACGCCCACTTTTTTATTGGAGAGCATAAAGTTTGGATTGGTTTTATTCACGTCCAAATTATTTATGATCGCAAAGTCTTTGGTAGCGAAACCTTCTTCGCTTCCAACCATTTCTTGTCTTTTACAGCTTGTGGCAAACAAGACTGATAAAGATAGAATTCCGATAACTAATTTATTTCTCATAGTTTTTTCTATTAAAATTTACCTTGGTAAATCACGGTGAACTGAGAAAAATTGTAAGAATTGCTAGCTACTAAAGCATTGTAAGTTACCATGTTGTAATTTACAGAGAACGCTTGCATTGGAGAGAATCTCAATTGCAATCCTGCAGAAGCAATTGATTCGCTAGAATTGATATCGATAGCAGTCATACTAACTACTTGATTGAAATCATTTCTTGGCGCTTGGAATTCATTTCCATTGGCAGTTAACATTTTATATCCTAACAATAAGTCCATTTTCTTAACAACTTCGAAAGAAAGTCCTGCATCAGCAGAAGTACTAGTTAAATCGATAGCACCATTTCCATCTCTTGATGTTTTTTCCATTCTACCACCAACAGATACATCGAACTTTCTGTTCCAATCTAAAATTTTACCTAATTCTAGTTTAGCACCTCCTTTGATAACCATGAAACTTCTTTTGTCGTTAGTACCTTCTCCTACAATCTCGTTTAAGAAATCGGCACCCACTTCAAAACAAATGTTTTTCATGGTAGTATCACTTGCTACAGTAATAGACGCACCTGTACGGTTTGGGGTTGCCTTGCCATAAGGTTGAGCATTGTTGTATTCGTTTCTAAACGGAGTAAGAACGCCGCTAATCTTAGCATTGTAAACTTGCTCAGAAGTTAATCTGTCGAATAAAATTGGAGTTCTTACTACAGATGCATTGCTCACCATTCCAAACAAAGCTGGGTTTTGGTTATCGGCAACTCTTCTTGTTTGAGCTGTAGGGCTATTGAAGTAAGGACCAACATTGTTGTAACCAGCGCTAAATTTCAAACCTGCGTTAGGCAAAGCATAACTCACTTTAAGATCATAGAAATAATCTTTGAAGCTTTGAGTAGAATCTGCGATAACATCAGAATATTTGAAACTAGAAGCTCCTGCTTCAGCGTGGATATTTAAGATACCAGCATCAGAGATTCTAGTATAGTCAACATCACCTGTTCCTAAATAGTTTTTGTAGGAATATTGAGCCGATTGAATATCTACATCGGTTAAACCAACATAGTTTCCACCAATAATTAATGACTCGCCTAAACTAAGTCCTACACGACCTCCCGACAATAAACGATCACTTACGCTTGCATCGTTGGTTGAACTTGTTCTAGTAACAAATCCGTAAGTACCAATTCCCCAAGCATCAGTGCTGTATTTATATTGTAAGTGAGCACCTTGTAACAACCAGCCATTTCCGCTATTCATGTTTTCGTACTCAGATATTTCTCTTCTGTTTTTGAAGATTTCCGCTTCAAATTTGTTGTACATATCACAGAAGTTGTAAACTGTAAATGGAGTCATTTTAATTCTAACGTCTCCAATTTCATATTTAAAGCTTCCAACAGTACCCATCATTTTGAACTGACGGAATTTGAAAGTTGTATTGCTTCCGAAGAACGCACCAAATTCACTGCGAACCCTGAATTCGGCAGAAGCCTGAAACATAGAGTCGATAGCTAAATTATTTCTTAAGTCGAATAAGTTGTATCCTCCCAAACCTTCGCTATGAGTTTTGGAATCTCCGTTCATAATATTTCCGCTCAACTTGTTGTAGTTGATGTATGAACGACCAAGTCCATTCAATGAAAACTTAGCCGGTAATTGCGCATTAGCAGTAAATCCAAGTGCTACTATAAGCGCCGATGTTAATAATGTTTTTGTGTTTTGCATCGCTATAATATATTAGAAGAAGATTTTTAATTCAAATGTTGTTTCGTGACCGTTAAACTTATCTTTTGTAAAGTTGTAGTCTTTGTGAGTGAAGTATCTATGACGAAGGTGTAAACTCATGTTTCTGTTGATATCGTAATCAACACCAGCTGCCAAGGTTGTTCCCAACTGACTAATAATTCTGTCTTCAGGTGCATAAGGCTTACCATTTGCATCTAAAACTTTATCAGGAGACAAGTCGGTGTAAATACTTCCTCTTACGATCTCAAAACCAGCTTCACCCACAACATTGAATTTTTTAGTAATGCTGTAAGCTGCAGTGAAATCTTCGTAGAACACAGAGATCAAAGTATTTTTGTTTGAAGGCATACCTGCAATCGGAGTAAACTTCTTGCTTACCACGTTGTAGCTATTGAAGTTCAACAATACCAATTCGTGTTTACCAATCATGAAACGCGCTTTAGTGAACAACTCAAGAGTATTGAATCCTTTGATGTATGAATTTTTATTTCCTGCAACAGAAGAATCAATGGTAATGGTTTCGAATGTTCTAAACCAGTAAGATTTCACTCTGTGGTAAGGACCTCCTGCTTGGAACCAAGGACGAAGTCTTGAACGAGAGAAATCATTTACTCTGTGTTGGATAGTTACGCTATCGTGTAAGTTCTTCAACTCTGCACCGAAAGCATATCCCAACTGAATTTTAACATGCTTGCCAATTCCACCTTCAGCACGGAAATTCACACCCTGACGGTTGTTTGCGATTTGTCCAACTTCCTGAGAAATACCAGTAAATTGTAAGTTATCGTAAATTTTGTCGGTTGTAAAACCACCATCCCCCAAGTTAGGGTTACTGTTTAATATACCACCATCTAAGCTACCTAAACCTTCAGCAATGTGGTAGTATTCCACAGAGAAAGGAACCAAAACTACACGTTTATCGAATTCTGTTCTAAAGTAGAAACCTGGCGCCCACTCTCCTTTTTTAGGATCGGCAATGGTAGCTGGATTTTCTAATTTACCCACACCAAATTCACCAGAGAAATTTACTTTTTTGATTTTAAGATCAAAATCCAAAGTAGTTACCGTGTTGTTATCTGGTAAATTTCCTGTAAAAGCAGTCTTTGCTATTTTCGAGTAGTAGTTGTAACCAATTTTACCTCTAAAATCTCTTTCAAAAACTACTTTCTCTAATCTACCAGCAGCGGTATAAGATGGGAAATAATCAACAGCCTGTGCAATAGCAACGTTTCTGTTGGTTCTTCCAAACACCCCTTTCAAGCTGATTTGGAAAGGAAGGTATTCGGTTTCGAAAACAAAACCTACAAGCGGACTTCTACCTAAAGCTTGGTTACCGATGTTGCTTGATAAGGTATAATATTCAGAGAATCTTTCGAAAGATCTTCTGTACCAATCCCATGGCAAACGATTGAAATAATTATCTCTGTATTCAGGTTGTCCCATGGTGAACTTACTTAAGTTGGTCCATAAAACTTCACCCGCAATTACACTAGTTTGGAACAAACCATTTCTAATTCTACCAGAGAAATTGATGTTTTGACGAGCACTAGCTTGACGGCTAGATGAACCCAAAAGATCACCAGTAAAAACAGGTGAAAGAGAGTAACCTACGCTAAAATCGATGTTGGTTCTAATTTTAGAAGCCAAATTCAATTCTAAAATTGGATAACCACCATTTGAGTTTGAAGCAACGTTTACCAATGGATAATCGGAAAAAGAAATATTCTTTTCACTTGTTGCTAAATCATCATAATGGTCGCCCATATTTCTATAAATAGTAAGAAATCTTACTACTCCCGAAACAACTAAATCTTCAGAAAACAGGGATTTACCTTGCGTTCCACCAATATAATTGAAATGTTTGTTTAAACTAGTTCCACTGCTGTACGGATTGTAACCTGGATTCAACATCAGAGTTGAAGTCCCCGCAAATGGAATACTACGATTTCCGGTTAAGTAACCACTTTCTGCAGAAGGAAGGGAATCCCCCGGCCCAGCGAAAGCAGTGCTAAATCCGAAAAGCAACCCAACCGCTCCTAAGACTTTAGCGTGTCGAATACTTTTGTTGTTTTTTATCATTCAGACTTTAGATTAATTTATTGTTATTAATAAAGCAGCAGTTTGTTGTAGAAATTACTATTTCCAACGTTTTTTGATTCTTGGACGAACAATTCCTTCTTTGTCCCCATAGAATACAATGTTCAATTGATCAAGTAAAGGTGTACCTGCAATCAATGATGAACCTGGTTTTTTCTCTACATAATCGCAAGATGCATCCCAAATAATTGCTCCTGCACATTTATTGTTTACAATATATTCTGCTTTCAATTTGATAGATTTCTCGTTATCGTAAGTAACAAAAGATTTCTCTTGTTCGCTTACTAAGTAAGGCACTTTAGCTACATCATCCCAATACTCTTTGTAGCCATGTTTCTTCATTTCTTCAAGAATATTGTAGTAAGACGGACTGCCTTCCCACTCTGCAAAAATAACGTCGTCGGCTTTTTTCTGATGACCTGTTCTGTAAACGGTGATAGGCTCATCACCATCAAAACCTCTTAATGAACGACCATAAAAAGCAACGCCCATATTTAATTTCTCAGCAGGCACTTTGTAAGTTTGAGTCATCAAACGGAAAGCCTCATCTAAACTTCCTTTGTATCCTTTAGCCGGATTATATAAAGGAGAATTGTGGTTGGCATCATCACTCCAAGTACCATTGAAGTCATAAGTCATCATGTTGAAGTAATCCATGAAAGTGATTTGATCCCATTTGATGTTTTCCATCTGAGGAATGTTAGCACCAAAAGCACCTGTTAATAGAAAGTGGTAGTTTAATTTATTGCCATATGCATCAATAGAATCGCGAATGGCTTTCATAAACAAAGGATATGTGTCTTTATCTTCCTTAGTACCACTGTGCTCATCATAACCTGGATACTCCCAGTCGATGTCGATACCATCGAATTGATATTCTTTTAAAAGTTTCACGCACTCCGCAGCGAAGTGCGCACGTTTTTTAGGATCGGCAGCAATCTTTGGGAAGTTGTCTGATAAAGTCCAACCACCAATCGACACCATCACTTTAATACCATACAAGTGCGCATAGTCAATCAAACTTGAATTTGGAAAGTAAGCAGGTTGAGGCTTACTCCAGTCGATCTTACCTTTCAACAAGATTGAATCGGCCCAAGCATCTGTTCCTTGAAGATTACCTTCTTTGTCGGGACAATAAAATGAATAATTTAAGATACTGTACTTGCTGTAGCTAAGTACTTCTGGCACAACACAGCCATTACGCTTGTACATTTGCCATGATGGAAAATAACCAATGATTTCTTTGGTCTTTTGTGCAGAAAGTGTTTGACACACTCCGGAAATCAGCACAATCAAGGTGATTAAGGATATTTTTTTCATAATTGTTTGTTTAAAGCAAGGCAAATATATACAAATACATTAGCCGTGCTAATATTTAAAAAAAA
>Ga0255270_1000247_pt1 | contig 8135 bp, 8 predicted proteins | sample AtltaT_31_FD_183708 | JGI IMG/M metagenome (GOLD analysis project Ga0255270, IMG submission 183708) | Metatranscriptome of freshwater microbial communities from Altamaha River, Georgia, United States - Atl_Atl_RepB_8h (Metagenome... | ecosystem: Environmental > Aquatic > Freshwater > River...
GGCAATCCTGGGAGACAACCACGCCGAGCCAAAGGCCACGGTGGTGGTAATTCGCAAGGGCCCCTCGGCGTGGGAGCGGGCGTCGGCAATTTGCTCTAAGACCTTGGACAACTCGTCTTGCATCGACCGCACGGCCCCATAAAAGGCTTCGCCGTGTTCGGTCAGCCTCAATCCTCTGGCGTGACGGTAGAACAGTGGGATTTTGAGAGACGACTCCAGGGAGCCGATTTGACGGCTCACTGCGGACTGGCTGAGGTCCAGTTTCCTGGCGGCAGCGGTAAAGCTTCCCGCTTCGACCACCACGAGAAAGATCCGCAGGCGGTCCCAATCAACGAAGTCAATGGGTATGGACATAGGCAGGTCGGATGAGTCCGGACAGTTGGGTCACCAGTTGCAGGCCGTCTAATTGCCTACAAGAAGATGATATCTCCGTGGTGCCATACCTGCAGCACGGAGTCTCAAAGTCAGAGGCTGCGAATCTTGACTGCTTTGAAGCCACCGAAACTGTCGGCCACGATATCAAAAGCCACCCGCATTCCGGGCGTTAACTGGCCCCCGTCTATTTCACCGGTCGCGGACTTGTGAACATAGATTTCCTGACCACTGCGGTCATCGCGCAGATAGCCTCCAAACGGCGTGGTGTTGGCATTGAAGCGGGTCACCTCTCCGGTGGCTGGCCCAGGAGAAATGCCGCGAGCCGCTCCCTTGTCCATGGGTGGTTTGGTGGTCACCACTTCCAAATGGGCCTCGGCCTGGAATGAATCCCAAATCTGCTTGGCCACCTCTGCCGCCGATCTTTGCGAGGTGTCGATGTCCAAGATGGGTGCAGCCGTGCTTTGGGCAGAGCCATACAGCGCTTGGCGAAGCCCAGCATCCAGCCGGTCTCTTTCAGCCACACTCTGCCCAAGTTGCCTTGTCCGGCCACCGCCTTCTTCTTTTCGTACTTTCCAGCGTTCGTCCCGGACTTCTTGATTGGCATGCAGGCGCACCAAATACACGTTGCTTTGACGGGCCAAGACGGCATCCATGAAAGTGCTCTCAAAGATCATCAGCCGTTCGTTCCACTGTGCCATGGAAAGAGTTTCTTCATCCAGGGCGCGGTGGTACTCGATGGGAAGGTCGTGTGCCGTGGCCTTGCCGGTGAACTTGGCCTGCGTGGTCGCCTTTTCGCCCCGATTGGTCAGTTTGAAACCTGTCATGACCGAGAGTTCCTGCGCAACCTCGGTCTTGAGTGAGCAGGTGGGTCCGTAGATGGCGATGATGTTGTCCATGGCGTGCTACCTTGAAAAATCAGTGAGGCGCTTTAAGAACGCGTCCTCTGGGGAGGATGTTGAAGGCTGAGGGAAGGCTCAGTGGGTGTTTGCCGCCACAGGCCGGCCAACACCCCCATCTTCTTGGCTTTGAGCAAAGCCTTTTGAGAATTCATCAAGCGCCCAAGTGGTGTGGCGCAGGTATGAATCAGCCGGGAGGCGGGGATGTAGCCAATGAGCGCACATGAGGCCACTACATGAATCAACCAGATCGGCTTGTATGCACCTGATAGGCCACTTGCCCAAGGTTGAAGCATCCAAGCGAAAAACAATCCAACGAAAGAGTAACCAGCGTCAACGGAAGTCTTGGCCTCGGCCATTCGCCAGCCTTCGACCAAAAAGCCACTGAGGACCACGAATCCCAGGAACAGCACCATGGGGCGGTCGGCGTATTTCTTTTCGGGTTTGTCGCGAACTGTCCAACCCCAATACAGGGCCAATGAACAGCCTGCCAGCATCATGAGCCCAGTGAAGTCATATAGGAAGTCAAACGCGGCGCGAATGGGATGCCCTGGTGTTCTCCAGATATCGGGCCAGCCAAAAGCGGGGACGGCTTCGCGCAAAAAGACGGCGATCAATTCGACGCCCACCATACCGGCAAAACCCCAAAAAATGAGGGAATGCCGCCACCACCGCAGCTTGCTTGTTTGCCAGAGGGTCCGGTGCAAGATCACCTCGTCGACCAAGGTGCGACGCATGGCTTGTGGCTCCGCCAAATCGCGGTCAATGAACCGCTCATAGCGATGCAAGGTCAAGGCGTTGGATTTCAAGAGTTTGAGGTAGACCCCCCACTCGAAGGCCACCAGCGCACCCAAGACGACAGGGCCAAAGACCACCCAATGCCATTCCATCCGCCCGGCCAACGTTTCATGAATGTAGTGCCCGGCCAAGGCTGCGACCGCCCACACGTAACACATGGCGCCGACACGAGCGGACATTCGGATTCTTCTGACCAATTGTTGAGTCTGACCCAAACGGCTCATGGTCAAGGTACTGGCCCACAACAAGCAAGCTGCGAAGCTCGCGGCCGCCAACAAGAACAGCGCATATCCCCATGCCGCGGACAGCCCATTGACCAAGCCCGCGGTCAACAGTACGCCAGCGACTGCAATGCCTGTAAAGAAATAGGGCCCCTTACTGCTTGCGCTGTGGTGCGCGGGCATGGGATAAGACTCTTGGGCCTGCATGGATCAATGAGGTGCCAGAATCGGAATTGACAATTTAGGCTGCAGCCGCTGTGGCCTTGGCTTTCTGAGCCTCGCGCTCAGCGTCGATGGCCAACATCTTTGCGTGCAAGGCGGGGTCGCCACCCTTGAGGTCGGCCAGGGTTGAAATGCATGCGCGGGCCTTGTCGACAGCAATGAGGGCGTCCGCCGCATAGGCATCGGCCCCGATCTTGTCACACCATGCCTGACTGATGGGAGCCCCGCCGACGAAGACTTTGACATCTTCGCGAAGACCCTCGGCCTTGATGGCCTTGAGCGTCTCCCATTGCATGTTCATGGTGGTGGTCAAAAGAGCCGAGAAGCCCACGATCTTGGGCTTGTGCTTTCGGATGGCAGCAATGAAATCCTCAGGCGGCACCGAGACACCGAGATCAACCACTGTGAAGCCGGCGGCTTCCAGCATCATGCCTACAATTTTCTTGCCAATGTCGTGCAAGTCACCTTGCACCGTTCCGATCACCACAGTGCCGATATCGGCCGACTTCTCAGCAACGATCAGTGGCTTGAGTGTGCCCAGCGCAGCTTGCATGCACTTCGCAGACATCATCACTTCTGGCAGGAAGTACTCGTCCATCTTGAAGCGCCGACCCACCTCGGCAATCCCCAAAGCCATGGGCCCGGCAATCAAGGTTCGAGGTGCGACACCTTTTGACAACGCGTCAGCGATCAAGTCCGTCGTGGTGCCGTGCTCACCGTCCACGATATTCCACTCCAAGGTGTGGAACAGTTCCTTGACCTCTGCCGGCGCATCGGACCAGCGGTCCGTTTCCCGAGAATCCTCAATGTCATATTGAAGATCTTCAATGTCGTACTCTTTTTCCGTGTCGATGGTCAACGGCATTTCAGGATTCCTGTGGGTTTGTTGATGCGGGATTGTGCGCTGAGGTGTTAAGCCGCAGCGTCTTCTGAGCGCTTGCGACGGACCTTCTTTTCTGACCAAGGCTCATATCCCTCGCCAGTGTCCGCTCCGGGAGGAGGTTCCTTGGGCAAGGGGTACACCCCATATTCATGGGCCTCATCGATCATCGCCAGCACGTTTTCGGTGGGCACGTCGTGCTCGAGCCGGTGTGAGCTGCTCAACAAGTAGCCGCCGCCATGGCCCATCTCCCAGATTCTAGAGCGGACCTCGGCACGCACTTGTTCCATAGAGCCCCATGGCAGGGTTTCTTGGACATCGATACCGCCATAAAAGAACATTTCCTTGCCGAGCAACCGCTTGCGTGCTGCCGGATTGGAGTGACGTGCCACTTTGGGCGGAAGGCTGTCATGCCCATCCACACCGCAGTCCATCAATCCCCGCATAAACGGTTCAGCCAGCGCGCCACAGGTGTGGAACTGAATCTTGCCGTTGGGATTCTTGCGAAGGTAGTACTCTTTGATGGTGCTGATGGAGCGCATGTAATGAGGTTTTAATTGCTCATTGAACATGGCCAAAGATTGGAAGCTGGTCTTTTCACTGGCCAGATCCTCAGGGCTCATGCGCATCCAGTCCATGTATTCGCCGCACTCGTCGATCATGGCCTTGTTGGTTTCAATCTCAATGTCCACCAACTTGGTGAGCAGGGCATCGAGAAACTTGGGGGATTCGATGAAATCGGAAAAGATTTTGGCGTATCCCACCATGTATTTGGCCTGCTCGTAAAGCCCGCCCCGTCCGGCCTGCCCCATGAGAGCAAAGGGGGTGTTTTCTCGGATGTACTTGCAGTATTCGCGCAAGCTCATGCCTGGAACGGGGGAGTCGCCCCACATCGCGGGATCACGAGGATCCGGCCAAGGGTAGGCTTCGAGCATCTTCAAGCCCTCTTCCAGCGGGGCACTGGTGGCATGAAACAGCGGGTAGCCGATCATTTCGTAATATCCGCCGCGCTCATGGGGGGTCCATTTGCGAACCACGCCCCACTCATCGACATTGATTTCCGCGTTCGGGGGCGAGATGCCCATGTCAAAGGGCACTTCCTCAAAGCGGATGGGTCGAAACCCTGGAGATCCGCCCATCGGTCCCATGGAAATGCGCAAGAAGTCCAAGTCCAGCTTGTAAGCCAGATCGATCTCAAAACTGACGTCGGTGGTCCAGGTGGTCGATCCGGTTCGATAGTCCACCGTGTCAGCCTTGTAGTCTAGGCCGACCGCCTTGCGAAGGTTTTGGTAACCCTCGATGGTTCCCCACAGGCCAATGGGCACACGATCGGGTTCCCGCAGGTTGAGGGCGTCCAGTACCCGTTTGCGTTGTGGGGCTATTGCCTTGCCAATGATCGCTGTCATGTTGACCTCATATGCGGGCGCCATCCCGCTTCACTCGTTTACGCAGCTGCCCATTGTCCCGCATGCAACCTGCGGCTTTCCTGGCAGCCAAAAAATATGGGTCCCACCATAGCTTGTAGTGGGACCCATTGGGAACTTGTGGTGCCGCAATCCGGCCCTGCATTAAACGCATGGCCCTCGATTCCTGGGGGCCGATGGCCCCCGAGTGGTCAATGCAGCACCCCATGGACAAGCCTGGTATTACTTCTGCCAGGGAACTGGGAACTCCTTGAAAGCGCCGTTGGTGTAGACGACATAAGACATTTCACGCACGATGAAGTGCTCAGGCGCGTTGCCCTTGTTGATGGTGACATTGGGGACCACGCTGCCTTTAAAGTCTTTGATGGACTCTAGCGTCTCTACAAATCGGTCCCGAGTGATGTTGTTGCGGCCCATCCGCTTGAGACCCTCGGTGGCGACTTGCGCAGCGGCAAAGCCCCAAAGGTGAATGGCATCGGGCTCTTCCTGTGGATAGTATTTCTTCAACAAACTCAACGCTTGCTGCATTTGGGGCGCGGTGGAGTCAAAGTCACGGAAGATCGTGGCGAAGTAGACCCCTTCGACCGCATCCTTGCCGGCCAGCTCTGGAACCTTGGGGCTCTTGCCGAAGAACACATTGACCACGGGCACCTTCCAGCCCAGCTTGCGACGTTCCGTATAGAACTTCGCTGCGGGTTCAGGTGCGCACGAGCAAATGATCGCATCGGGATTGGCGTTCTTCATGGTCAGCACCTGAGAGCTGACGTCCACTTCTTTGGGCTCGTAGCCCTGTTCTGCCACCAGTTGCACACCATGCTCAGCCAAGACCGATTTGATGCCATCCAGGTGGGTCTTGCCGGAGGGATCGTTCTGATAGAGCAGGGCGATGCGCTTGGCCTTGAGAACTTCCTTCGCAAATTTCACCAAGTCCCGTCCTTCGTCCCGGTAGCTGGGATAAAGCGGGAAAACCCACTTGCTCTGAATTTCCAATGGCTTGGCTGCGCCTGTACCCGCGCCAATGATGGGGATCTTGCTCTCCACCACGTAGTCGATGACGGCCACCGTGGGAGCAGACCCAAGAGGGGCCACGATCGCAAAGCAATTGTCCCGTTCCACAAAGCGCTTGACGATACCGGCAGTGCGAGCCGGCTCGTACTTGTCATCGACCATGTTGAAGTTGACCATGCGCCCGTTGATGCCGCCGGTCTCGTTCACATGCTTCATCCAGGCGTCGGCGCCCTTGCCCATTCTGAAGTAGCTCGATGTACTTCCCGTCATGGGTTGATAGGAGCACAGCAGGATCTCCTTGTCGCTGATGCCGGGTCCATTTTGACCCCAGGCAGCGAGGGGAGCCATGGCCGCCAACAAGAAGGCGGCGAGGCCTGAGCCAATTCGAATCTTCAAATTCCTCATGTATGTCTCCGGTATCTTTGGTCACCTCAGCAACCTGTGTTGCTTTGGCTCCCGTTTCAAGGGACGCTGATTTGCCCGAACCCACCGCACCCTTGCGAGTTTGGTCAGCTCGATAGAGCCCTACGCGCCCATGTAGGACTCAACAACTTCTTTGTTTTTTCGTAACTCTGCCGATGGGCCTTGCACAGCCACACGGCCGACTTGCATGACATATCCAAATGTGGTGTTTCTCAATACAACTTGAGCATTTTGTTCCACCACCAGCATGGTCATTTGGCGTTCTTGGTTGATTTTTCGCAGCGCTGCAAAGATGTCAATGACCAAATTGGGCGCAATCCCCAATGAGGGTTCATCCAATAACAACAACGAAGGGCGGGCCATCAACCCCCTGCCAATGGCCAACATTTGCTGCTCGCCGCCAGACAGGGAGCCTCCCAGTTGCCGCGACCGCTCCTTGAGTCGCGGAAACATCTCCAGCACCATGTCCAAGTCTCGCTTGATTTCCTCGGTGTCAGAGCGGGTGTACGCACCCATGCGAAGGTTCTCCGAGACCATGAGGTCTTTGAAGATCTTGCGGCCCTCGGGAACGTGGGCAATTCCGCGGCGCACAATTTGATTGGGCGAAAGACCTTTGAGTGACTGCCCTTCAAAGAAGAAGTCGCCGTCGGACGGCCGCACCATGCCTGAGATTACTTTGAGCGTTGTGGACTTGCCAGCGCCGTTGGCGCCCAGCAATGCCACCATGGCGCCTTTGTCAACCTTGATAGAAATGCCGTGTAACGCTCGAACTGAGCCATACCCAGCACTGATGCCGCTGAGTTCAAGCTGGGTCATTCTGAAACCTCTTCGCCAAGATAAGCCTTCACGACATCTGGATTGGTTCGAATTTGTTCAGGTGTTCCCTCGGCGAGGTTGGCACCAAAATTCATGACAAAGATGTAGTCGCACACGCTCATGACCATGGACATGTCATGCTCCACCATCAAGATGGTGACGCCCAGTTCCTTGTTCACCGATTTGACGACTTCGGTCAGTTCGGCAGTCTCTTCGTCGTTGCAGCCCGCTACAGGCTCGTCCAAAAGAATCAGGCGCGGCTCGCCCGCCAGCGCGCGCGCAATCTCGACTCGCTTTTGAATGCCGTAGGGCAGATGCTTGACCGTCACGTCGAGCTCGTCGGCAATACCCAACCGCTGTGCGATTTCAACCGCCCTGTTTCTAAGTGAACGCTCGTTGCGTCGAGCCCAGGGCATGGAGTACATGTTGCTGACGGGGTCACCCGCCAGCCTGTGTGCGCCAATCAAAATATTGTCCAGCGTGGTGAGTTCGTGGAACAGGTTGATGTTTTGAAAGGTGCGGGCCATGCCCAATCCGATCATCTCATCCGGGCGACTCCTGTCTACGCACCGGTCTCTCATAAAGACCCGCCCCTCGTCATGTTGCTGAAAGCGCGACAGGACGTTGAACAAGGTTGTTTTGCCTGCACCGTTGGGCCCAATCAGCCCCACGACTTGACCCTCGTTGACACGGATGCTCACTTGTTTGCAGGCGATGACGCCCCCAAAACGCACGACGATGTTCTCGCAATGAAGTATTTGGGTCATGGTGTCAGTTCCCCTGGCGTTGCGGCTCAACGGGTTGAGATCCTGCCTGCTCAAGTGCGCGTCGCCGCATCGATCTGAACGGCCGTGCAATGAGGTCACAAACACCGGCTGGTGCAAACAGCAGCACAGCGATCAGGACCACCCCTTTCAGGATGAAAGCAAAGTCTGCCAAGGTTTCAAGGAAAAAGGGCAGCATGGCCACAAATGCGCCACCCAGGATGGGCCCCATGAGCATGGCTGAACCACCGACGACGACGGCCACCAGGATGTCCACCGAATACCAAATGTCTGAATACACCTCAGCC
>Ga0255270_1000255_pt1 | contig 8028 bp, 6 predicted proteins | sample AtltaT_31_FD_183708 | JGI IMG/M metagenome (GOLD analysis project Ga0255270, IMG submission 183708) | Metatranscriptome of freshwater microbial communities from Altamaha River, Georgia, United States - Atl_Atl_RepB_8h (Metagenome... | ecosystem: Environmental > Aquatic > Freshwater > River...
AGGGCGGGCAAATGCGCGGCCATGGCGACGCTGGAAAAGTACGATCTTGCGAAGACCGCGCTCAAAAGCACGGTGGTCCCCAGCGAGACCGATTTTTTGTCTTCAGGGGAAGTTCCCGCCTCAAGAGCCTCGGGTGACGCTACCGCCGCCTTGCCTGGCTTGCTGAACATCGCATTCAAAGGCAGCCCCAGGAGCAGGTGAATGGCCGCCCAACCCAGGCAGGCCTGTCTCCATCCCCATTGGAACTCCATCCACGCGGACAAGGGCCACCCAATCGTGCTGGCAAAACCGCCAATCAGTGTGATGCCGGCTATGGCCTTTCGAGCATTTTGGCCTTGATGGTAGACAAGCGCCGCGAACGCCGCGTCATACAAGCCACAACCCATGGCAATGCCCATGACCGTCCACGCCAAGAACAAACTGAGCATCGAACTGACTGAAGCAAGTGCCACCATTCCCATGGCGAAGAGCAGGCTCGTGATCATCAATACGGCACGCCCACCGAAACGGTCAATCAACTTGCCACTCACCGGGGCCAAGGGTGCGGCCAAAACGGCCGGCAGGTAGTACGACGACGCCCATGCAATGGTCTGAGACAGACCCAGCGTGAGGGTGGCTTTTGAAAGCATGAAGTGACGTGGGTTTTTCAGGCCAGCCGAATGCAGTTATCCTCGGGGATCAGACCAACTTGATCAGTGAGTGGCGGTCGCAGCCCCTTTGGGCAAACGACAGTGCCCCTGCTTTCGATTGCATGAACTCTTTTGAGCAAAACCTGTCCTTCCCAGCTTTGGTTTCTGACCACTTCGCGGTACCCGCAAGGCCACATCTTGCGAATGTGGCAACGTCCGAACACGCCCCTCGGATATTGATGCTTTATGGGTCTCTGCGCAAGAGGTCCTTCAGCCGCTTGCTGACCTATGAGGCAGCCCGGTTGTTACAGCAAATGGGGGCCGAGGTGCGGATATTTCACGCAGACGGTTTGCCGCTGCCAGACGGTGCGCCAGAGGATCATCCCAAAGTGGTCGAGCTGCGAGAGTTGGCGGCCTGGTCCGAGGGCATGGTGTGGTGCTCGCCTGAGCGACATGGCGCCATGACCAGTGTCATGAAGGCACAAATTGACTGGATTCCCTTGTCTGTTGGTGCCGTGCGTCCTACGCAGGGCAAGACGTTGGCAATCATGCAGGTCTGCGGGGGGTCGCAGTCCTTCAACGCGGTCAATCAGATGAGAGTCCTGGGGCGCTGGATGCGCATGATTTGCATCCCCAATCAATCCTCGGTGGCCAAGGCGTTTAACGAGTTCGACGATGCGGACCGCATGAAGCCGTCCCCGTACTACGACCGCGTGGTCGATGTCATGGAAGAACTTTTCAAATTTACTTTGCTCACACGAGATGTCGCAGCGTACTTGGTGGATCGCTACAGTGAGCGCAAGGAGTCCGCTGAAGAGCTGTCACGCCGTGTCAATCTCAAGTCCGCCACCTGAGACTTCGGCCAAGGTGTTGTGGGCCCGCGTCTTTTAAGGCGCGGGCTGGGTCTCTTCAGGCTCCACCATCAGCTTGGCCAATAGCCGATAGAGACCTCCACCCACCAGGGCTCCAATGACAGGCGCCAAGACATAGATCGACAGCCATCCTCCCCGGGGTCCGGGTATGGCAATGTCGCCCCAGCCCAGAAACCAAGAAACAAGGCGGGGGCCAAAATCGCGTGCGGGATTGAGACCCGCCTGTGTCAACGGCGCCACCACGGAGATGATGGCAGCCACTCCCAGCCCGATGATCACGGCTTGCGCCGCCGCAGGGGGTTTGGACGAATTGCGCTGATGGGTGACCGCCCCAATCAGAAACGCCAGCATGGCAGTGCCAATCATCTCTGCCATGAAAGCCGACTGAGGGCCAACGATGCGCCAGGCGTCCTCGGCCGTACCGAAAACCGCCGGGTTGGGGAAGTACTCGCCAAACACCATCGCGCTGAGTTCGCTGCCTGGGCCCCCTCTCAAGAGCCCATGACGTCTCTCGAATTCCAAAATGGATTCGGCGAACATTGAATACAAAAGCAAAGAGGCCGTCATAGCGCCTGCCACCTGTGAAACGACGTAACAGATGCCTTTGCCAATTGGGAACCGGTCGTAGACCATGCCCACAGCCGTGATGGCAGGATTCAAATGGGCGCCTGAGAGCGACGCTGAGGCGTAAATGCCCAGAGACACTCCGATGGCCCAGACCACCGCCACTTGCCAAAGGCCGACCTGCGCCCCGGTCACCACGGCTGCATTGACCACACCCACCCCGAAGAAGACCAACACAAAAGTGCCAATGAACTCACCGATGATGCCGCGCGTGAGATCGGACACGCTAGATAAAGCGCCAGAGCGGGGCTGATCTGGGGACTCGATGTGCGACGTGGCCGCGTTGGTGGGGGTGTCCGACATGGCTACCTCGACTGAAACAGGACCGGGCTCGCCCCGGTGGTTGCGTGAGTCAAAACATGCTGAGCCTGAGCGCCTTCAGTGGCTACGCCTTCTAGCTTGGCCTGATTCAAATTGGTGTTGTCCAGCGTGGATGAACGCAGTGAAGCCCCGGTGAGATCCGCTCCTTCGAGCTGGGCCTGACTGAGCACTGCGCCATCAAACTGTGCGTGGCGAAACCGCGCCGAGTAGGCCCGAACCCATCCCAGGCGAGCTTTGGAAAAATTGGCTAGATCGGCGTGAGACCACGTGAAGTTGGCGTGTTCCAAGCGAGCCTCGACAAAGCGCGCCGACTTCAGATTGGCCTCGCTGAGATCGACGCTGGTCATTTGCGCGCCGGTGAAGTCCGCCTCACGGGCGTCGACCCCGGCAAGTTTTGCAGGGGACGGCCCTTGATGTGCCGCGCCGGTCGCCCCCAAGATGGCCCCCTGCAGCATGGCGCCTCGAAGGACAGCCTGATTCATCAGCGCAGACTCCAGGTAGGCGCCCCGGAGCCGTGCCTGAACCAATTGCGCCTTGACCAGATGCGCTCCGGAAAGAACTGCTCGATCAAAGCTGGCTTCATTGGCTTGAGCGCCATCGAGGCGACTTCGCGAGAGATTTGCGCCATCAAAGTTCGCTTTTTCCAAATGCGCGAGCGTTAAATCAGCGCCGCCAAGATCGGCCTCAGCAAAATTGGCCCCGTTGGCTTGCACACCACGCAAATAGGACTCTCGAAGGTCTGCGTTTTTGAGCGACGCCCCTGTCAGTTTGGCGCCCACGAAGTTTGCGCCTGTCAAACGCGCACCGTCAAAGTTGGCAGACGACAGGTCCATCCCCGAGAAGTCTCGACCGCGCAGGTCCTGGCCGGCGAATTGCAACGAGGTGGCTTTGGGATTTGCACCATCGAAACAGGCGGTCATCAGCCAGACGGTCATCGCGAAGGCAGCGGTTTTGCCTCCGACCCTCAAGGGCTTGATGGATTCAAGAGGCCACATTGGTCGGTGCCAAACTCGTGGAGCGCAAAGCGTCGGGCATGGGGCCAATGCGTCGCACGTCTGCCCACACACCCTTGTAGTACGGGATGGTCGTGGCGGGGTCCACGTGGTCCGCAATCAAATCACCTGCGGCTCCACGAGGCTGACCGAACAGCATGAAGGTGTGACCGCGCTTGACTGCATCGGTAAGGTAGGCCATGGCCCTGACCGCTCCGACATCGTTGAACACCTCGACGATGTCTCCCGAGGCCACACCCAAACCGCGGGCGTCATCGGGATGCATCTCGAGATAAGGCACGGGGAAGCGGTCGTTGTAAAACGGAATGTGGCGATGGTGATAGGCGGTTTGCCAGATGTGATTGGAGCGCCCGTTGTTGATCCAGAACCGGTGCTTTTTGCGTTGAGCCACGATGGCCGCTGCATATCCTGGCCAGGGCTGCGGTGCTGCAATGAATCTTGCTTTTCCAGAGGGAGTGAAGAACCGACCGTCTTCGTGCATCCGTACGGTGCCAACCGGAGAGCCCGCAATCATGCGTACGGGCGTTTGAATGCCGTTGGTCCCCAACTTCTTGAGGAGGTCGTAAGTGACGCCTGCATAGCCTTCCATCCCGTCACTTCCGTCCCCCTTGAACGAATATCGGGCGTGAATAAACACATCCTCGTCGTTGCGCCAATCAAAGTCCATGAACCGATTGGCCATCAAGGGGTTCTTGTCTGCTTGGTACAGCGCCCGCATGCGTTGGCCAAATCTGGCCATGATGGCCCAGTCCGCCATGGCCTCTCCCGGCGGGTCCATGAATTTGGGGTAAAGCCGGAGCCGGCGCTCACCGTTGATGGACGTTAAATTCACTTCGCCCCACTGGGCCGCGGCCAGGACGACATGGGCATGTTGGGCGCTTTCGGTCAAATAGATGTCTTGACCCAATATGAACATGCCGCCTTGTTTGAGGGCCTCCACGATCGCTGTCACGCGTTCGCCGATGCTCGATTTGGCTGTGGCTTGTAGCGCTTCGCGCACGAGAGCGCCCCGCTCCTTGAGTGCCGCTTCAAAGGCTTTCGCTCGGGACGTGGTTAAAACGGGGTTGCATCCTCCAATCCACAAGCACTTGACTTCACCGCGTCGGATGGCTTCGTCGACGTTCAGTGCGGGTCGACCGCCGGGATAGGGTGGTCTGACGTAGCCCTCTTGATGGCCACCCAGGCGGCTGACGCCGGTGCCAGGTTTGCCCACGTTGCCTGTCAGCAGACCCAGGTCGACGATGGAGGCGATGTTCTCGTAATTCTTCAGGCCCCAGATGAGGCCCTTTTCGTAATGCAGCAGCGTGCGCCGTCGTGCGCCTCCGGGTTTGGGTTGCGCAATCCAGGCGGCGGCTTGCTCGATTTGTTCCACCTTCAGCCCAGTGAGTCGGGCAGCCTCCTGCATGAAGGTGGAGTAAGGTTGGTCGACACCCAACGACGAGCGCAAGTAGGCCTCGTAGGTCTGGGATTCCGTGCGCTCCCGAATGAAGCCCACGTCATGCCATCTGCGATGGACGACCGCCCGAGAAATCGCGTTGAGCAGTGCAATGTCGCTACCCGGTTCAATGGCCAGGTGCAGGACACGTTGGGGGCCGCCCGCCGCCAAGGCCGTGGACACGGTCATGGTCTTGCGCGGATCCACGATGATGATGCGCCCCGCTTCCACCGGCTCAGAGGCGAACGTTCGCTTCTTGAGCTCTACAGTGCCGCCTTGCAAGTTGGGGACCATGTGGCCCAGAAAGTAATTGGTCTGGGTTTCGTAAGGGTTGGCGCCAACGATGAGAAGAGTGTCTGCCAGCTGCGCGTCCAGGTAGGCATTGGTGAGTGCTGCGAGGCCTGCATCGGCGCTGCCGTGCACCTCTGAGTTATAGGCAGGCCGGTTGTGAATGGAGGCTGTGCGCGTGCCCACACCCGAGAAGAAAAACCGGCCGACCGCCCAGTTGTTCTCAAAACCGCCTCCGCCGCCTCCATGGTCAAAGAATTTCATCCCCACGGCGTCGGGGCCCCATCGATCGATCACTGCCTTGATGACGCGTGCGCCCAAGTCAACGGCCTCGTCCCACTTGGCAGGCATCAACCCCGCGCCACTGTTCATGAGGGGGCCCTTGAGTCTTACGCGTGTGGACTGATCCGGCGCATAAAGCGTTTGAGCCAATCCCGCGCCACGCACCGATGCCATGCCGTCGTTCACTCTGCAGGCCGAATCTGGAATGATCACCACGTGGTGCCGGCTGCCGTCGCGATCGGTCACGACGCGGTGATTGTTGGGCGCAATCCAGGTGCCAAAAGTGGGCTGGGGCTTGCGAAAGTCCAGTCCCAGTGCATTTTCTTCTGGCGCTGGCCCGCCCGTTCGTGCCTCAGGCCACTTATAGACCTGGTACCCACAGCCCACGATGCAGAATTGACAGACCGTTTGAAAGCGCTGCGCGTCGCGCGGAGGAAGCAGGGCGTGCTTCATGGGGCTCAAAGCATGTTGGTGTGACGACCGAAGATGAGCCCGGTGACTCCCTCGGCATAGATTGCATTGCCTTGAACACGCAGCTGGATTTGGGGTAACGCCTGACTCGCTTGCCCAATGACCATCTGACCCGATTTGGCGGGGTCAAAGGTGCTCCAGTGACAAGGGCAGATCATGAGTTTTCTCTCTGGGCGGTAAGACACTGGGCAGCCCTTGTGGGTACACAGCTGCGAAAACGCCACCACCGAGTTACCCGGGCCGACGCCCCCGAGGGCCGCTGCGCGCAGTCGTATGAGGACAGCCGGCGAAGTTTCATCGGGGTAGTTGAATGCCACGGGCACATCGGGCTTCAAGCTGTCCAAATCCGCAATCTTCAAAGACGGGTAGGCCTTGTCTTGCGGCCCACTGGGAGCGGCATACACCTGCTGAAGCAAGCTGCCGGAGACGCCCAATCCCGTGGCGGCCACCAAGTCGCGGCGCGTCAGCTTCACAGTGTCGCAACGTTGCTCACAACATGAAGCAGGGCAAGGCGTTTCTTTCATAAAAACTCCCCAGAGAATGCCGGTATCGGGCTCATGACCCGACTTAAATTCGTAGACGCAACAAACGCTGATTGTGGACGAGACTTGTCAAGTTGCGCAAGGCGTTGTGCAAGCGCAGGGCCCAAAGTTCTTGGCCTCAGCCGGGTACGTCCACTTCAAAGCCAGTTTTTGTGGCATTGAGTTTGAAGCGGCCGTCCGCCACAGCGTAGGACCACTCCGCCGTCTTTTTCAAGCCGCCCAAGGGGTACATGTGAACGCCGGCGATGCCGCAGCGTGGATCGTTGGCTTTGTAGGCAGCCAATTCGGTCACCAGGCGGTCTGGCGCCGAGACCGTCAACAATTTGGCAACGTTCATGGCTTGCTTGGTCAGGAAGGTCATGGAGGCCCCGATGCCGCAGGCCTTCGAATGGGCCAACAGTGTCTTGATGGTGGCCAGCCCAGGAACACCAATGTGGATGGGCAGGCGGTTGCCCTCGGCTTGCAACTTCTGGTCCCAGCGGATGATGGGCTCGGCCTCGAAACAAAACTGAGTCACCAAATAGAGGTGGGCGTTCGTGCGTTGAGCAAAATCATTCTTCCACTTCAGTGCTGCCCGTATCCCCTCGTCGGTGATGTCTGGACTGCCTTCTGGATGGCCTGCCAAACCAATGGTACGGATGCCATGTTGGTCAAACAGTCCTGTGGCCAGCAATTGCATGGAGTCGCTGAACTCACCCACAGGAGTGGGCACTGCGCCTCCGATGATCAGAACTCTGGACACATTGGCTTCACCGCAAAGGCGCTCCAAGCCGTCGGCCAGGAATTGCTTGGAAGGGACGCTGCGGGCCGCAAAGTGAGGAATCGGCTCCAGACCCTCAGCGCGCAGTCGCTTGGCCACGGCGATGGTGTCGGCGAAGTCGGACCCTGGCAGGAACGTGATGTAAACGGGGGTTTGCGCTCGAACGTGATCTCTGAAGTTCTCAATCTTGGCGGCAGATCCTGGTGTGGTTTCTAGCGTGAAACCTTCCATGAACTGCCTGATTTCTTGGCGCGTATCCCGCTGCGCAATGCCTTGAGTTGTCATATCCATCGTCGCTGTCTCCTGTTGCGGGGCGTAAAGAGTTCACGCCTGTGTCGACCAACGACATTGTTAGAAACCTTGGGCTTGAGCAGTTATGTGAATGCGGTATGTCTCCCCATCGCGTAACGAATGGCTAAATGCGCTGGGCGCTTGGAGTTTCCGGGTGGAACTTGCGTCAATCAAAGCTCGGCCAGCCCTTCCACCCTGCCACGATGTCGAGGCGGTAGTTGCGTGTGTGCGAGGGCACGTCCCATCGCAGGTACAAATCTCCCATAAAGAAATAAATCTTGCGATTGGAATGCGCAGAACTGCGATTGGGCCACTCCAGGTAGACCCCGCAGCGGGGGGCCAGCACCAGCCCATCCTTCCAATCGTCGGCCGATTTGCGAGGGTAGCCTGCATCGGCCTTTGCCACGCCGCCGGGCAGGACCGTCCAGCGCATGAACTCCTTGCCGTTGAAGGCGTAGATCACACCTTGCTTGTCCGGTAGCTCGGCATAGACAGGCGTG
>Ga0255270_1000259_pt1 | contig 7949 bp, 7 predicted proteins | sample AtltaT_31_FD_183708 | JGI IMG/M metagenome (GOLD analysis project Ga0255270, IMG submission 183708) | Metatranscriptome of freshwater microbial communities from Altamaha River, Georgia, United States - Atl_Atl_RepB_8h (Metagenome... | ecosystem: Environmental > Aquatic > Freshwater > River...
CTTAGGTTAGGTTACTTCTGGGAAATTCCTTCTACAATTTTTTCAAAAGGAATTTTTTCCTTAGATAGATTGATTACAGCAGGATGTTCAAAACCTTTAGGAAAGTGTTCTTTGTCTTTAGGATCATAAAAGTATTTGTAGTCTTTTCTATGCCCCCAAGTATAAACAGACTTTTCAGGGTCCTGACCGATTACTGCGGCTCTCGGGCTTATATAACCCACTTTGCCTTCAGTTTGAATTTTTATACTATCTCTGACCGACCATCCATGATGTCTATAATCTAAGGCTTCAATTATACTTCCTTTTTTTATAGTACCTATAGAATTTTTAAGCTCTGGATCAGAAAATAGCTCTGTATCCCAGGTTACATGAGCTTTGTCGGAGCAATTGATTAAAAGTAGAATGATTGTTAATAAAAATATTTTTTTCATTTTCTCTCCTATTGATGGTGGTGAAGACATTCGTCCAGTCTAGGATCACCTGTAGGGATAATCTTATTTTTTTCCAATCCCTTTAACACTGTGAAAGCAAAGAGGCCTAAAAATCCTATGGCTCCTCCAAAACTTACAAACATCGTTACAGGATGGAATGACTCAAAGTTACTTGGGAAAACAATCCAATGCAGTTCAACAAATTCTGTGAAGAGTATCCACATAGAGATTTTAGCAAGAAAATCAATATCCCTCTTGTTAGGTCTATTCACCAGTAACAGGAAAGGAATGATAAACTTTATGAATGGCAATGCATATGAAACTGGTGTCCATCCACCCATCAATCTCTGTTCAAAGAAGAAAGTTTCTTCAGGAAGATTTGCATACCAAATCAACATAAATTGAGAGAATCCAACATATGCCCAAAAAATACAAAACGACATCATAAATTTAGCCAGATCATGGATATGATTTTCATTTACAGAACCACCATAAAATCCATTTTTCTTTAAGTGGAAGATAAACAATAACATAGTTGCAAAAGTTGACTGATATATACCCGCAAAAATATATACAGCCCACATAGTTGAGAACCAATGTGGTGTTAATGACATTAACAAATCATATGCAACAACTGAAAAAGTGAGAGCAAAAACCAGTAAGAAGATAGCTGAGAGTTTAGAATTTTTTAGGGAGAAAGCTACATCCTTAGAGTCATCTTGAGAAGTAGAATTTTTAAGAAATAATCCTCCAAAAAATAACCAGAGTCCGGTGATGACCACAAGTCGAATTGGAAAAAAAGGAACATTCAGCCATCCACTTTTATGTTGAATGAGATGATCAGTTTTCACTACCTCTTCATGTGACCACTCATAGAGGTCATGCACACCCAGAAAGACCAGGACTGCTAACAATACAAGAGCAATCGGTAGAAATTTAGAATAAGTCTCAGCTAATCTCCGCACGGTGATTGACCAATGAGAACCTGTGATATGACTGATTGCAGTAAAAAAAATACCGCATACCGATACACCCAAAGGTAAAAACAAACTAACTAAGAGTACTGACCATCCGATATTACTATGACCACTTCTGGAGGGATCATGTAGTACTAAAAATGAAATTAATAGGGAAATAACCCCCAATACTATCATGGCTAATAGTATACCCCTAGTCTGGGAAGGCATTTTATAACTTAATTGATTTTCGTTGTATTCCACTTTCATATGAAATTAGTTTCCATCCTTCTTATTTTCATCAGTTGTTGGAGGAGCTGTTTTTGCTTGGGCTAACTCTTTATAGACTTCCTTGAGTCTGCGGACATAGATTACAATTTTCCATCTATCTTCTTCGGAAATCATGGATGCATAAGGTGGCATTTGGCCATTTCCATTGGTGATTACATGATAGAGCTGACCATCATTCAAATATGCATAGGTTCCATGAATATTCATATTGGGACTGTAGTTAAATTTTCCGCCACCCGGAGGACCGATTACAGGACCATTCCCTTCACCCTGGGGACCATGACATGGGTAACAGTAGATTTGGAATTGGGATTCTCCCCTTTTCAAATTTACTTCAGTTAGCTGAATACTCTCAGGAACTCTTAATTCTTTCACCCTGGGATCATCTAGATTAGGACCTTTGAACTCATAAGGAGTATATTCAATCGGAATCGTACCTTCAACGGGTAATCTGCCTCCTACTTTATTGGGAGCGGTTGGATCGAATTCCTGAGCTTCCCTTGCTGGAGAATCATACATATCCGGGAAATATTCCCAATCAGGAGTTTTTTTATCACAACCTACCATAAAGAAAATAAGTAGGAGGGTGATTTGAGAAAACAGAAATTGATTAAATGTTCTTTTCATAGATTACTTTACCACCGTTACATCTTTCGCACCAAGCGATTTAATGAAGTTTACAACTTCTTCCTGTTTAAAGTTTTGGGAGGAAGAAGGTATCCACAATGCAAACCTATGACTTGTAATTTCCGGATGTAAAGGCTTTCTGAATGCCACATTCGATCTGGATAAAACATAGAGAGAGACTACAGCACTCATACCTGCAAAAAACACAGTTGCTTCGAAAGTAACCGGTATATAGGCAGGCCATGCATTGGGTGATTTTCCTGAAAAATTGATAACCCAGTCTACTGAGTGAACCAAATACTGGAAGCTAAAACCAAAAGCACATCCGATGATTCCCATAAAAAAACTAATCCATGGGATTCCACTTCTGGGTAAAGCCATTGCTTCATCCAGCCCGTGAACCGGAAAGGGTGTAAGACAATCAAAACCGGTATAGTTCTTCTCACGGGTTTTGTGTGCCGCACTTAAAATTTCTTCAGGGGTGTCGAACAAGCCGAATACACCGCTTGTTGTTTCGTGATAAAAATGAAATTGTTCCTTCTTAAACCAATACATTAATGATGAGCTCCTTCTTTATGAGGCATAACTGTTTTCACTTCAGCTATAGCTATGATGGGTAGGATTCTGCAGAACAGGAGGAAGAGAGTAAAGAAGATTCCAAATGTTCCAATAAGCATTGCAAAATCATAAAATGTAGGAACATAGAGAGCCCAGTTTGAGGGGAGGAAGTCTCTATGTGTGGTCATTACAATCACAAATCTTTCAAACCACATACCTATATTTACAAATATAGATACAACAAACATTACCTTGATATTTTTTCTTAAGCTTTCAAACCAGAATACCTGGGGTGAGAGTACGTTGCAGGATATCATAATCCAATATGCCCAGGCGTAAGGTCCGAATGCTCTATTTACAAAGGTAAATCCTTCGTATTCATTTCCTGAATACCATGCTATGAAAAACTCTGAACCATAAGCATAACCGACCATCAACCCTGTTACCATGATAATCTTATTCATATTTTCAAGATGCTTTAGGGTGATATACTGCTTTAAGTTAAATACTTCTCTAGCAATTACCATGAGAGTTACAACCATAGCAAATCCTGAAAAAATTGCTCCTGCAACGAAGTATGGAGGTAGGATAGTCGTATGCCAACCCGGGAGGATAGAAACTGCAAAGTCGAAACTCACGATAGTATGTACTGAAAGTACGAGGGGTGTAGATAGGGCTGCTAGAAGCATACATACGATTTCATAGTGTGACCAGGCTCTATTGGACCCAACCCAACCTAAAGACATAGCAGAATAAATCGCTTTTTTTACCTTATGAGTTGTTCTATCTCTCAATGCTGCAATGTCGGGTACCAATCCTATGTACCAAAATACAAGGGATATGGAGAGGTAAGTAGAAACAGCGAATGTATCCCAAATGAGGGGAGATCTAAAATTCACCCACAGCGGTCCCCTATTGTTTGGATAAGGAAATAACCAAAATCCTAACCAAGGTCTTCCTATGTGAATGATAAGAGTTGTAGCGGCAGTAAGTACGGCAAAGATAGTCATGGCTTCAGCGGCTCGGTTAATACCGGTTCTCCATCCCTGTCTAAAGAGAAACAATACTGCAGAAATTAGTGTTCCAGCATGGCCGATACCAATCCAAAATACGAAATTCACAATAAAGAATCCCCAACCAACAGGATTGTTTACACCTAAGATATATAAACCATCGTAACACAAATATCCAATGATCCCCAAATCTACTATTGTAACAGTGACTGCCAGGATAAATGCCTTCCACCATAGAGATGTGGGGAAAGTATCTGTAGGTTTTAGAATTTCTTCTGTAACCTGCTTATAGGTCTTTCCTCCCTCCACGAGAGGAACAATTCCTAACTTTTCTTTGACTAAGGTTGTCATAGACATATCTTATACACTCTCCTTCTTTTGATTGCGAACTCTGGTTAGGTAGGCAACCTGGGGTTTAACATTTAAAAAATCCAAAATTTTATAGCTTCTTGGATCATTGAACTTTTTTGAAACATCTGAATCTTTATCGTTTGTATTCCCAAAAGAAATCGCATCTGATGGACAGGTTTCCTGACATGCACTCTTCAATTCCCCATCCTTCAAAACTCTACCTTCTATTTTTGCTTTAATCTTTTTTTCTGCAACTCGAGAGGAACAAAAGGTACATTTTTCCATAACCCCTCTGGATCTTACAGTGACTTCAGGATTGAATGAAAGCTGTCTGGGTGATCTGGCAAAATCTTTTCCATCTCTCCAATGTTCCATCCAATTGAACCTTCTCACTTTGTAGGGGCAATTGTTAGAACAATATCTGGTTCCCACACATCTATTGTATACCATATCATTGGTTCCTTCATCTCCATGTACTGTTGCCGCAACCGGACAAACTGTCTCACAAGGTGCATTTTCACAATGCTGGCACATGACTGGTTGATGACCTATTTCAATAGTTTCAGGCTTAGATTCATCTCCGATGTAGTACCTGTCTATTCGAATCCAATGCATTTCTCTACCTACACGTACTTCATCTCTGCCCACAACAGGAACATTATTTTCTATCTGGCAGGCTACCATACATGCAGAACATCCGGTGCAGAGAGTCAGATCTACAGATAATCCCCATCTATAACCTTTGTATTCGTATTCAGGATTGAAGCCCCGGGATTTTTCAGTTTTATTGAGCATTGGAAACTCACCATCAGCTGCTTCTGTTCCATGCTTGGGATTCTTTGAAAATTCATCCAGGGTGGCAGTGAGAATTAGTGCTCTATCCTTCCACTTTGTTCCTAGAGGATTTCCAGGATTCATCATATGGTGATCCTGAGTTGTAGCTAGTTTATAAGTTTTTCCTGTAGAGGTCAATTCAACTGACTGACCACCCAATACTAAATTCCCTTTAGATAGAGTTGCAAGGTTGTAAGAATTTTTTCCAACTCCATTCCCTACCTTGCCTGCAGATGTTCTACCGTATCCCAAAGCAATCCCGATGGTATCCTTATTCATACCTGGCTGAACTTGCAGGGGAAGGGTAATTTCTTGAGCGCCCACACTCACTTTAACAACATCATTGGACTTTAAATTTCTCTTCTTTGCCTGATCCGGTGAAATGGCTACAAAATTATCCCAGGTAACTTTGGTGACCGGGTCGGGAAGCTCCTGAAGAACGGGATTATTTGCATGTGTTCCATCACCCAGAGCCACTGTTGTATAAAGGGCCAGACTGAGACCATCTTTTTTATCAGCTAGTTTTTCAACGTTACCTTTAAATCCTCTACCCGCACGATTTCCATCCAGGTCTGCTTTATTGTATATTCCACCTTTTAAGAATTCGGTCCAGTTTGTCACTTTGGAATAGGTTGATTTGAGATATTCATAATGGGACTTAGCACCTGCAAGTTCACCACCTGCCCAAGAAATCAATGAATCTTCAAAAGATCTGGTTGCATAGAGTGGTTGTATAGTGGGTTGTTGGATACTGATAAGTCCATCTACTGTGGATCTATCTCCCCAGGCCTCCAGAAAATGATTGGAAGGAGCTAAATATTGTGCAACTTGAGCGGTTTCATCAATTCTATCTCCAAGAGATATGATTGCTTTGGCTTTGGTCAATAAACCTTTCCATCCAGCAGAGTCAGGAATTTGATATAGCAAGTTTACATTGTAAATTAGCAGAACTCCTACTTCCCCCGCATTGAGTTCTTTTTCCAGATTAGAAAGGTCTGAAGAAGAACTAAAACCACCTACTCTTGCAGTTGAATGATCCACTGATTTACCGTCATTATCTAACATTGAGTTGAGCAGATTTACAGCAATTTGAAGATCGATCGCTTCTTCTGATTGAGTTGAGGAACTGCCTCCAACTACTAAAGATTCTCCCCTGGCATCCCATAGAAGCTTTGCTATGTTCTTGAGGGTGGAAGGATTGATTTCAAGTTCTTTTGCGATATTTTCTGAATTGACTTCTGCAAGTTGACCATAGGAATTTCCGCCCAGCTCAGCAATTTCCTTAGCTATGGCCAGTCCAACTTTTCTAACATCGTTCGGTTTTACAGGAATTCTAATCTCAGCATTTGAACCTGTCACAGAGGGCATGGTTTCAATAGAAATAAGTGTATTGAATTTTTCTTTGGTATCGAGATTTCTTCTGGAAGTGAATTGTCTTGTAAATTGAACAGGAGAGAGCCAGGTGCCCATAAAATCAGCATCCAGAGAGAGTACAACCTTAGCTTTATCAAAACGATAGTTAGGAACAACTGCCTTACCATAGGACTTTTCAGCCGCGAGAGCGATGGCTTCTTCCTGAGAAATTAGATCAATCTGATAATGCTTTCCACCACCAACTTTTGATAGAAATTCATCTATCATCCTGGATGTGCCGGGTGAATTTAAATATCCTGTAAGAATTCGGGTCTTTCCTGCATTTTCAGATAAGGCCTTCTTGACCGCTTCATCCAAATCCTTCCAGGAAATTGCTTCACCACTACCATTGCTGATCTTTTGTGGATTCTGAGCTCTGTCGGGATCGTATAAATTGAGGATGGATGCCTGCCCGGAGGCACAGACCGCTCCTTTGTTCAGTGGATGTTTTGGATTCCCTTCAAGTTTTAGTGGACGTCCATCTTTAGTTTTTATAAGTAATCCACACCCTGCATTACATCCTCCACAGCTGGATGCATAGTAGTTCGGAAGACCCGGAACCATAAAATCGGGTTTTTCTACATAAGGAACAATCTTTTCAGGTTTTTGGGGGATACAGTTTGCAGTCATCATGAGAGAGGATGCTCCCATGAGTTTTAGGAAGGTTTTTCGATCATAATCTCCAGTTTTTATCCGGTTGATCACAGGGTCGGGAGAAGTATAAAATTCCTGATTTTGAATTTGTTTAAGTTCTTTATGGTCTTTTAATTCGAAAGATTGCCAATGGCTTTTCTTTTCTTCTTGAAAATTATTTTTTTCAGACATTGAATTGTCTCTCCTAAGTTTGTTTAACGATGACAGGTAGAACAGTTGTTTGGTGCATTATTTTCTCTGTGACAATTGACACAGTAGCCCATATTCAGGCTTTCTACCTGTTTGATAATAGGCATTTCAGCAACATTGCCATGACATTTAGAACAATCTACCCCTCTATTTACATGAACAGAGTGATTGAAATATACAAAGTCGGGCTGATCATGAACTTTTATCCACTGAATAGGTTTGTCTTCTTTGTGATACTTTTTTAATATTTCAACATGAGGACGGCCCTTTGCAGCTCCACCGTATTGTTCACTATGACAATTCATGCATGTAGCAGAAGGTGGTACACTAGCATGGGCTGATTTTTCTACAGAGGCATGGCAATACCTACAATCAATTTTGTTATCACCAGCATGTAATTTGTGGTTAAAGGGAATGGGTTGATCGGGTGCATACCCAACAGATTTAGGAGGAGAAAATAACAAATACGCTAAACCCCCAACCAATACCAAAGGAAACGCAACTTTAATCGCCTGTACGTTCATTTACAATGGACTCCTTATCGTCTTTTAAAACGCAATTTTTACTTTAAAAAAACTTACAAATAAATATCCACTCATTTTTATTTTAGAACAAAAATAGAGTAAATTTTC
>Ga0255270_1000262_pt1 | contig 7919 bp, 1 predicted proteins | sample AtltaT_31_FD_183708 | JGI IMG/M metagenome (GOLD analysis project Ga0255270, IMG submission 183708) | Metatranscriptome of freshwater microbial communities from Altamaha River, Georgia, United States - Atl_Atl_RepB_8h (Metagenome... | ecosystem: Environmental > Aquatic > Freshwater > River...
ACATCGCATGTTTTATCCGGTTGTACTCTTACAGTAGTCTTCCGGAAGATCGAGGAAAAGATACCTGGATACCCTCCGGGTGTCGGTACAGTTGCTGTCTACCGACGGCAAGAGACGCGCCCTGCCGGCTGGCCGGGCTATCATTGGGGGCTGTCATACCTGCATTTCCGCAGTTGCCCCCTGCTAGCATGGCCAAATCTCAACGGGCCTCTAATGTGCCCCTCCAAAGCGGATAAAACATCTTTTCAAACAAAAAACAAATCATGAAAACAAACATGAATCAACGCAAACTATCTACACTGTGGAGTACCCTCTTCGCAGTGATGATGATGCTTGTTGGTGTCAATAGTGCTTCAGCTCAAGCTGTTTTGCAAACGTATGACAATGGCAGTGCTGCCAAGGTTTACGAAAGCAATACATGCGACGCTTCAACACTACAGGCAGCCTTCAATGCTGGTGCAGGTACAAATCCGATAGAAGTACGTCTTCTTGCGCCTTGTACTGTCACTGGTACGATAACAGTTTCTAAGACTAGTTATCTGACTGCAGGTTCTGGTGCTGCTAGCCTTACCGTTAGCGGCACTGGTACATTTACCGTTAATAACAATACAACATTGAATCTTGCATTCCCTGCTGTAAATGATCAAATCGATCTCATTGTTGCTGCAACAGCAACCATGACCATTAATGGTACGTTGAATGTAAATGGTATTGGTAACACCGTCGTAAGTGATGGTGGTGTTATCGTAAACAACGGTACAATTACCAATCCAGATTTCACCAACCCTGCAACTACAACGATCGCAACAGATCCACTTGGTGCACTCTTGTACAATAGTACACAAGCACCTGCTGGGGTTTATTATGAAACCGGTACATTAACAGGTACAGGTACATGGAGCAATATTTTTGCTACTGGTAACTGGAGTCCTGCCGACTTGAGTACTTACAAAATGAGTCAAAACTCATATGTCGTAATTGCTGCTGATTTAGCCTTACCTTCGAACCTTACCTTTAGTAATGGTACAGGCGTAACTAGTTTTGATTTTGTCCACACAGGTGGTGACATATCAGGAACGTCTACGCTAACGATTGATGGTAATTACACAGCGACTACTGCTACTCCTACCACATCAGGCGATAATGATGCTACATTTGCGGGTACCACTACCGTTAAAGGTTTCATGAACCTTGCTAACGCTACTAATCATTATGACTTCGGTACAAGCACCTTGACAGTACAAGGTGATCTAACCGTGGGTCCTAATGCAATTGGTACGGCTACTCCATTGACCACAGTTTGGGGTAACGTCACCATCTCAGATGATGACTTCAACCCTGCTCTAACCATGTCTGGTACTCCAGCAGCTACACTTTCTGCAACTACACTCACTTCACCGTTAACGAGTTTAGTAGTTACTGGCTCAGGTAAATCTGTGACATCAACTAACTACTTACAAATAAGTACCATGACAAATACTGGAACGTTTACGGTTCCAATAACGGGTACTGTTTCTGTAACAACTCTTGCTTCTAACTCTGGTACAATTTCCTCAGCTGGCATATTTAATGTTGCTACAGTAACGTCGAATGCTGCAGGTGGTAACATTAACGTAATTGGTGGTACAACCTCATTAACCACTGTTACATCGAATGCTGGTACCATCGCTACAAGTGCAACTGGTTCAACCCAGATTGGTACTGTAACCAACTCAGGTACGGTATCTACAGCGGCTGGTTCTACAGCGATCATTACCGTTAGTGCTAACACCGGTACGATCACCAATGCTGGTGGTACAACAGATATCTACTTCTTTGCCACAAACTCTGGTACCGTTAGCGTAACTGGTGGTACACTAGAAATCTTTGATACTACCCTTGTAGCCAAGGGAGTTGCACAAGTGATGGTTGCCCCTGCGCAGACCTTCACAAACGTTGGTACACTGAATCGTGGTAGTGGTCTAGGTCTGTTTATCATCAATGGTAATCTGAACAACCAAGGAAATATCACTGGTGCTGCGGATATTTCCACAGCACGCGGTGCTACTGTAACAGCTAACTATGTAAGCGGTATTGTAACTGCTGCCGTAACCGATGGTATCATCGTTAAAGGTAACTTTGACAACAGCTTTGCATACAGCGGTAACGTTATCGTTGACGGTAATGCAGCAAACCGTACCGTCAGCTCAACAACTACTGTTGGAAGTTTAACTACCCTTGGTGTTGCAGCCTATGGTTCACCTTTTGGTGTTACCCTTGTAAGCAGCCTCACTGTTACAGGTCACCTCGTTATTGCCCAAGGTGATTTCAATATCAGTGGTCGAGTAGTTACCGTAAACGGAAATGCTGCTACAACAGCTAACCAAGTTCCCCTTTCAGGTGTGTACGTTGGTAACAACGCCCGCTGGATTGGTGCAACCGTTATCGCAAACGGTAACCGTGTTGCTTTAGGTCAAGTTGCCGTAGCACAGGTAAACGGTCCGCTACAAGTAACAAACAATGGTCAGGTTCAGCTTGCATCCAATGTATTTGTTGCAAGTGCTGACATTACAGCTGGTTCTACCGTAAAACGTGATCTTGGTGCGTTCTGCTTTGACTTCAACGTTGCGGGTTCTACCGTAGGCGTTGTGCTTCAGTGTGGTGTGTTCACGATTACAAACCATACTGCAGGTTCTATCCGTGCACAGCTTATAGCTGCTGGATACGATCCTGACAACGTAAACGCATCTGTTCAAATCGCTATCGGCGATGGCAACGCGATTGCTCTTACTGACGTCGTTGCTGAAACTTCAGCTTCTACTCCAGCTCCTGTAATCACAGAATGGAAAGGTGTTACGATCGTTGACTCACAGAAGAGCTTCATCTTGAGCTCAGGTACTGTGATCCTGAACGATGCGAACCTTACCCTCCGTGGTGCATTTATGTACGATGGCGACTGGTCAAGTGTAAATACCACGAACCGCACACGTATGCTTGCTGGTTCACTCGGTACTTCAGCAACAGGTACAATCAATGTTGGTACACTGACTTCTACTTTTGCTAATAACGCAGGTGGTTACCTTGTATTCAACGGATTACAACAGCCAAACGCAAACTTCATCTTCACCGGTGATGGCGTAAACAGCACCCTTGATGGTTTTGTTCTTCGTCGCGTAAGCTTTAACCGCACCGGCGCAAGCCCAATTGCGATCGTTGACAATAACGGCGTAAATCCAGGTACTATCGCTAGCTCATTGGTAGTTTCTGAGAAACTTCTTGTGAACGGCTTAGTAAGCCCAGGCGATAACAATATCAAGTGGATCGGTAGCAACCAGGCTGCTGACCAGGATTATTCTACCGCTGCACAACGTGTGCTTACCCTTGGTGTTTCTGAGCTTGTTGGTACCGGATACTTTTGGTTGGCCAACAACGACCAAGGTTCCAGCGATCGTAATACGATCACCGTATCAGGTATTGCTGCAGGTACCAACCTGAAAATGCAATTCCGTAAGAGCGGTAATGCTGGTATAAGTGCTACCGTTAACGATAAGCTTGCTAACATCACTGCCTTTGGTAATGGTGGTATGAGCTATGTTGAATTCGGTTACTTACAGTCCGGTGCTGCATTCACAACCGTTAACAGCGATATGACCATCGGTGCAAACCGTGCTCTATTAGCCATTGGAACGGGTGTTTTCGAACTCCAAAACAGTGTAACCTTCACAGGTAATCTGTTTATCAATGATAGAAATACCAACGTTGGTAATAACCCAATCTACTCAACAAACGCACGTCTGTATCTTGCTACAGGTGCTGCTGATAGAGAAACCGTTGTTACAGGCACCTTCCAGGTAGCTGGTTATTCAGCTACAGCTAACAACGTTGTAGCTGGTACTGGTGCATCTACCCGTGCACACAACCTTAAGCTAAACAGCCGCGTGCTCTTCGGTGCAGAAAATGAAGCAAATGGCTCACATAAGAGTGCTCCTGGCTTTAATATTGCACGTCCATCACGTGTTATCTTTGCTGGTTCAACCCGTAACCTTGAGTACATCAACGGTGTAACCGATGTTCGTATTCAACGCGTACAGTTCAACACAGCAACCGGTGCTATTTACACCCTTGTTTCAGGTACCAACCTCCATGTAAACGACCTGCTCATGAGCAATGGTCTGTTGAACACCAATGGTGGTCTGGGTATGTTTGATCTTGCTGCTACCGATTCAAGCTACAGTGCTGTTCCTATGGAGAACTTCAGCATTGTAACCCGTGCTGCACGTACTGCCGAGATTTCTCGCGGTTCAAGCACAACCGGTGCATACAAATCATTCAACTATGCTTCAAGCAATGGTGCTCCATATACCCTACAGTACACCGGCTCTGCCGATCGCTTTACGGGTGATGAAGTTCCAGGTCTTCCATTGATCAACCAAGCCGGCGCTTCTTACACCAGAAGCAACGTAAACCGTTTGGTGATGGATGCTGAAGGTGCTGTGATCGAGTTCCACAAAGATCTCGTAGTCAACAACCGTCTTGAAATGCTCAACGGTACCGTTGAAATTGTTACTGCAGGCTGGATGGATCTTGGTCCATTAGCTCTTTGGGTACAAGGTGCTGGTACGTTCACCACAGGTGCACAAGCCAAGTTCCGCTTCCCAAGCAACAGTGCAAACTCTGTGTACTCAGCTACGGCTGCTAGCAGAACCTACGACTTGTTCTACGTGAACAAAGTAAACCACACTACTGGTTTTGAATACAGTACAAACAACGTACGTCACCTGACCCTCCGTGTAACCGGTGGAACCAAAGCAGCTCCTGTATCCCTCACTATGAGCGGAAACAAAACGGCTACAGGTACAGTACGCGTAATCGACGGTGTACTCGACCTGAACAGCACAAACCTTACCATTGGTGGTAACTTGGTTGTTGACGGTCTGCACAATGCAAATGGTTCGACAGCTGTTAACCCAAGCAACAACACAGAAGCTCGCGTTTCTGCCTGGTTCCCTGTACGTAAAGGCAGTGAACTTGCAAGCTTAAACGCCTACAACTATGGTGTTGGAACAACCACCGTTGCTAACTACAAAGGTGATGGGTACGGTAGCATCGTTGACACCAACGGTACATTGACCTTCGCAGGGCCTGAAACAACTCCTCCTTCTAGATATCTTCTTGGCTATGTTCAAGTAGGTAATGAGCGTTTCAGCCTACCGAACATCGTTAACACAAATCGTGCATTGATCTTTGATCTGAACCAAGGCTTTACCCAAGGCTATGATCAGTCAGCGATCAACGAATACCGTGTGTTAAGCTATACTCAAAATGGTGGTTCTGGCGCACTTCGTCCAGGACTTATAAATGGTGTGGATGGACTTAACTCTATCACTCACCTGTTGACAGGCTATGCTGAAGCTGGTTACAGTCTAAATCATCCAACCGTAACCCAACGTTGGAATGTTGTGAATGATTTCACACTCAACGCTGGTGAATTTGGAAGCTTTGGTGCTACAATGACTGTTGGTGGTAACTACACCCAAGGTCAGGCTGGCGCTACCAAAGTAACGTCTATTTTCTATGGTGGACAGAATGTAGGAACTACTTCTCCTGATTTAGCTATGCCAGTGCTTAACTTCCAGGTTGTAGGTAACTTCACCGTATTGGAAGACAAAGCTCCAAATGCTGTTCCAAACACATCAACTGTGAACGAAGCACAAACAGGTACATCAAATACAAACGTACACCGTTTCTACCTGTCATACGGTACACTCAAAGTGGGTGGTAATTACTCCTTCTTTGGTCACGCCGATATCACACATGGTATTGATGTTGCCTATGAAACACGTGGTTTTGTTGGAACAATTGAGTTCAACGGTACCAAGGTACAAGAGGTAAATCATGTACAGGTAACAGGTGCACAACCTGCTGCATACAAAGCCGCGGGTCAGTATGGCCGTGGTCAGTTCAACAACGTTGTAATCAACGGTGCTGGCATCAGCATTGCTGGTGATGCAGGAACACACATGTACGTGAACAAATATGGTGTTCTTGAACTCCGCAAAGGTATTATCTATACCGGTGCGAAAGAACTCGTATTGTTTAATGACACACCTAATTACTGGAATGCAAATTCACTAGTACCTTATTACTACGGTATATCTAAAGAGGCTGTAGTTAATAATGGCTACTCACCACTTGGATCCATCTTCAAAGGTGGCTCAAATAGCTTCGTACAAGGTAACATCCGTCGCTTTGTAACTTTTGGTTGGACTAACGGTGGTGCAAACTCAAGCATTGGTAATTGTTTAGTAGACAACTACTATAACTATGTAGAGTGTGTATACAGTAACTTCGGTTACGCATTCCCATTAGGACACCGTGAAGGCGATCGTGACTACTACCGTCCGATGACCCTCTCCTTCCCAGCCAACTTGGGCGAGACCATCAGCGTAGTGGCTTCTTCTAGCCTCAACGATGCTGCGATCATCAACCCAAGCCTAAATGTGGCTGGTGTAAACGGTACCCTACGTCTGAACAAGACCAGCGGCGCTACCTGGAATGTTAACTTCGAGAAGCGTCCAGCTCTTGAGCCAAACATCCGTATGGGTGCCCAAGGGGTGATCACTAACCCAGTGGCTAATGTATCTGACATGCGTATCGTTGCTCGCGGCAGCGCTAGCGATGCATGGCGTATGTTCGGTCAGTACGACTTGAATCAAGGTACTAACCCAGATAACAGCTACAATCCGAACGATTGGATCGATGGTATCCCAACATTCTGGCAAGAAGGCGTTAACTTCTTCGCACAGTCTGTAAGTGGTCCATACACCGCTGAAGTTCGTCTTGCTACAAGCGAGCCGTTCAACCCATTCACTGGTTCTGGTACAGTGGCTTACCTACAGGTAGTTCACAACTCACCAGCTGGCGCGGTTGACGTTCTTGTTAACGATGCTATGTTCATCGATAACTTTGCCTACCAAACAGCGACTGCCTTTACACCAGTAAGCGCAGACACCCCGCTGAACATCGCTCTGAAAACGGCTAATGGTGAGACATCACTGTTAACGATCAGCGGCGCAGTTCTTGAGTCTGGCAAGCGTTACATCCTGATCGCTCAGGGTGGTGCAGACGGCAAAGCCTTCGAAGTGAAAGTAGTTGACTACGCACGTAGCACATCTACCCTCTCTGAAGCAATGCAGTTCTTCTTCAGCCACGGTGTGACCAACGGTCCTGCTGTGAACGTAGAGCGCGTTACAACAACGACTCCACGTACGCTTGAGCAACTCATTGCTGTAAACGCTGCCTACGGTAGCGCAGGTAACTACCTGACCCAGTTGAACCCAGGTATCACTACCCTCCAGCTCAAAGCAGCCGGTAGCGTAGTAGGTCAATACCTGTTCGACTTCGGTGCATACGCTGGTAAGAGCATGACGCTTCTGGCCACTGGCCGTGTAGGCGGAACAGGCGCTAACCAGTTGATGATCATCGGTGTTGACGCTGATGGTAAAGTGGTTAAACCACAAGTAACGACTTCAAACGAAGTTGAAGCTGAACTTCCAGCGGTATTCACCGTACACGGTAACTACCCGAACCCATTCAACCCAACTACCAACGTACGTTTTGACCTTCCAGAACAAGCCAATGTTCGCATCGAGGTTGTAGACGTTATTGGTCGTAAGGTGATGACGGTAGCTCCACAGACGATGAGCGCTGGTGCCAACAAAGTGATCACCATAGATGCAGCCCGCCTAAGCAGCGGTACCTACTTCTACCGTGTGGTTGCAGAAGGTGCAACACGTACCTTCGTACAAGGCAGCAAGTTCACACTTGTGAAGTAAGAATTGGTGACTAGGGGCGTCCCGACCTGTCGGGATCGCCCCTGCCACAACTCTTTAAAAGGGCGGCGTGCGAAAGCACGTCGTCCTTTTTTTGTTCGGTGTTCG
>Ga0255270_1000286_pt1 | contig 7740 bp, 10 predicted proteins | sample AtltaT_31_FD_183708 | JGI IMG/M metagenome (GOLD analysis project Ga0255270, IMG submission 183708) | Metatranscriptome of freshwater microbial communities from Altamaha River, Georgia, United States - Atl_Atl_RepB_8h (Metagenome... | ecosystem: Environmental > Aquatic > Freshwater > River...
CGCTTTGTCAAGGCGGGCATCGACTTTTTTGTGGCGTCGTCTTTTTCAAAGAGCTTTTCGCTTTACGGAGAGCGCGTGGGCGCGCTCAGCGTGGTGTGCCAAAGCACCGAAGAAGCCGCCCGGGTGCTGTCTCGCTTGAAGATTGTGGTGCGCACCAACTACTCCAGCCCGCCAACGCACGGGGCGCAATTGGTGGCCACCGTCTTGCACAGCGCCGAATTGCGCGCGTTGTGGGAAGACGAGCTCAGCGGAATGCGCCAGCGCATCAAGGCAATGCGCCAAGCGCTGGTGGTGGGTCTGCGGCAGGCGGGCGTGACCCAAGACATGGCCTACATCAATGCTCAAAAAGGAATGTTCAGCTACTCCGGGCTCAGCGCGCCTCAGATGCAGCGGCTGCGAAACGACTTCGCCATCTACGGGCTCGACTCTGGCCGCATCTGTGTGGCCGCCCTCAACGAGTCCAATTTGCCCACGGTCATCCAGGCCATTGTCAGCGTGATGTAACCGAGGACAAGAAAATTGTTGCGTTGCAGCATTTTTACGTGTCATAGTTCGGCATTGTTCGGTTTTCTCCCCTCCACCAAGGTCATCTGACGCCATGCTCTACCAGTTGTACGAAACCCAACGAGCCATGATGGCCCCCTTTGCCGAATTTGCGAGCGCCTCGGCCAAGCTCTACAGCCATCCGATGTCCCCGTTCAACCATGCGCCCATGGCGCAACGTGTGGCAGCGGGCTTGGACCTCATGCACCGTTTGGCCAAAGAGTACGAAAAACCGCAGTTTGAAATCACGCAAGCGTCGGTGGGTGGCATCAACGTGGCGGTGCAAGAGCAAGAGGTGATCGTCAAACCTTTTTGCCGTCTGCTGAGATTCAAGCGGTTCACTGACAACCCCAAGGCCTTGGCCCAAATGAAGAGCCAGCCGGTGGTGCTGGTGGTGGCCCCCTTGTCGGGTCACCACGCCACTTTGCTGCGGGACACGGTCAAGAGCTTGTTGCATGACCACAAGGTCTACATCACTGATTGGACCGACGCGCGCATGGTGCCTATGGACGCTGGGGCCTTTCATCTCGACGATTACGTGGCCTATATCCAAGAGTTCATTCGTCATCTGGGCCCTCAAGCCCATGTGATTTCGGTGTGCCAGCCCACCGTGCCGGTCTTGGCCGCGGTCTCCTTGCAGGCCTCTCGTGGGGACACGGTGCCGCGCTCCATGACCATGATGGGAGGCCCCATCGATGCGCGCAAATCGCCCACGGCAGTGAACAACCTCGCGCTCAACAAAAGCCACGAATGGTTTGAAAACAACGTGATTTATCGAGTGCCCATGAACTACCCCGGAGCCGGGCGACGCGTGTACCCCGGCTTCATGCAGCACTCGGGGTTCGTGGCCATGAATCCGGACCGGCACTTGCGGTCCCATTACGACTACTTCTTGGACCTCATTCGTGGCGACGAAGACAATGCAGAAGCCCACCGGCAGTTTTACGACGAGTACAACGCGGTGTTGGACATGCCGGCGGAGTACTACTTGGACACCATCAAGACCGTGTTCCAGGATTTCGCTCTGGTGAACCACACTTGGCGTGTGCAAGGTGAGCTGGTCCGCCCACAAGACATCCGCTCGGCGGCACTGCTGACCGTGGAGGGCGAACTCGACGATATTTCTGGCGCCGGGCAGACCCGCGCGGCCCACGACCTGTGCACCCAGATCCCCAAGAACCGGCGCTTCCACTACGACGTGGAAGGTGCGGGCCACTACGGCATCTTCTCCGGCCGCCGTTGGAGAGAGGTGGTCTATCCAAGGGTGCGTGAGTTCATTGCGCAGTTCGACAAGCCCGCCCCGGCGTTGAAGAAAGCGGCCACCAAGTCAACGCGTCCGACGGCGCCCGCCCGTCGCAAGCGCTGATCTTGAAGGGCCGAGCCCTCTCCTCGACCCGGCCATGAAGACCGTGACCTGGCAGCAGGTCTTGGGGCTGTTGCCACAAACCCAATGCACGCGCTGCGGGTACCCCGATTGCGCGGGTTACGCCAAAGCCATCGCGCAGGACCACTGCGCCATCAACCGGTGCCCGCCTGGAGGGCAAGAGGGCGTCAGGCGCTTGGCAGCGCTCACGGGCCAGGAAGCGACCGCCCTGGACCCCCTGTATGGTGTGGAGGCGCCTTTGCGGCGGGCCTTCATCGACGAGACCTGGTGCATTGGATGCACGCTGTGCATCAAGGCCTGCCCGGTGGACTGCATCGTGGGCGCTTCCAAGCAAATGCACACGGTCATCGAGTCGTTGTGCACGGGGTGTGACCTGTGTGTGCCTGCCTGTCCGGTGGACTGCATTGAAATGCACGCCGTGGGGCCCGCGACGGGCTGGGAGGCCTGGAGCGCAGAACAAGCCCAGGAAGCTCGCGAGCGCTACGAGTTTCATCAATTCAGGGTCGAGCGCGAGGCCCGGGAACACGACGAGCGCTTGGCCGGAAAGGCCCAGGCCAAGTTGGCGAATCTCGCCGCCGCGAGTGCGCACACCGACCCAGACGTCCTCGCGCAAAAGCGGGCGGTGATTCAAGCGGCCTTGGACCGTGCACGGGCCAAGAAGAACACGCCGGCCTCCCGAGAGCCCTCCCATGAAGATTGAACACATTGAGCCTTTTTTTGCGACGCTCAAGCAGGCCAACCCCCACCCGGTCACAGAACTTGAGTTCACCAGCGTTTTTGAATTGATGTGTGCGGTGCTGCTGTCAGCGCAAGCCACTGACGTGGGCGTGAACAGAGCCACCCGAAAGCTGTTTGCCATCGCACCCACCCCCGCCAAGATGCTGGCGTTGGGGCTGCAGGGCGTGGAAGCCCACATTCGCACCATTGGGCTGTACCGAACCAAGGCCAAACACCTGCTGCAGACTTGCCAGCTGTTGTTGGAGCGTCATGCAGGCCAGGTCCCTCGCACCCGAGAGGCCTTGCAAGCGCTGCCTGGCGTGGGCCGCAAAACCGCCAATGTGGTGCTGAACTGCGCCTTCGGCGAGCCCACCATGGCGGTGGACACCCACATCTTCCGGGTGTCCAATCGCACGGGGCTGGCACCCGGCGCAAACCCCTTGGCGGTGGAATTGTCCTTGCTCAAGCGGGTTCCAGAGCCTTACCGCGTGGATGCCCACCACTGGCTCATCCTTCATGGACGTCATGTGTGTCAAGCTCGCAAGCCCAAGTGCGGCGCCTGCAGCGTCAGCGCCTGGTGCGACGCTGCGCGTCGAGGCGGCCTGGCGCCGAAGTGACCGCTGGTGATGGCCGTAGGTCGCTGTGGGTCGCTTCAGGTCACACTGGGTCGCTGGCCGGATGGGGTCGGCCCGCCTACAATTCGCTCTGTGCCTGCCCCAAGGGGGCGTGGATGGGGGCCTGGAGGTGTCCCTGACTCATGACACAGTTGCATGATCTTGCGGACCGGGTGGAGCGGTTGTTGCTTCGCCACGAGGAACTCAAGCGCACCAACACGCTGCTGCAAAACGAGTTGGCGGTGCTGCGGGCGGAACGCGACAGTTTGAAATCGCGGCTGGGCGCTGCCCGGTCTCGCATCGACGCCTTGCTCTCCAAGCTCCAGCCCGAGGCACAAGATTCAGAAGGGCCCTGATGAAGCAGGTCGAAGTCACCATTTTGGGTCAGGGTTACCTGTTGGCCTGCCCCGACGACGGAGAAGAGCAACTCATGGCCGCCGTCGCTGCAGTGGACCGCGAGATGAGCGCCATTCGCGATGGTGGCAAGGTCAAGGCCCGGGACCGCATCGCGGTGCTGGCGGCCTTGAACTTGGCCTACCGGCTGTCGGAACGGGGCCTTGGCAGCTCCCCAATATCCCGGTCGGGCCCTGCGCCATCGCGGGCCGCCACGGATCCGTCCATGCCCAGCGATGCGCTGATGACCCAACTCATTGAGCGCCTGGATGCGGCCATTGGTGAGGACGGACATTTGCTGTGACCCGCGCTTAGAATGCGCCGTCCGGTGCGGATTCGCGGGTTTTATATTTCCTTGAACCGATGCTCATTGAGCCAGGGCTTGGAACATTGTGGGGCGGGCGTGATCGTCTCGCGTCAGATGAACCCGAAGTCCCATTGACCTCGCCCACCTGAACTTCACCAGAGGGTTCAGGAATGCGGCCCGTGCCCGCGCCGGACACCTTCACAAAGTCCAGAATTTATGGCTATAATGGCAGTCTTTGCCGTTAAACCACTCTAAATTCATGACCACGATTCGCGTCAAAGAAAACGAGCCCTTCGATGTGGCTCTTCGCCGTTTTAAGCGGACCATTGAAAAGCTGGGTCTGCTGACCGAACTGCGTGCCCGCGAGTTTTACGAAAAGCCCACCGCCGAGCGCAAGCGCAAAAAAGCCGCTGCCGTGAAGCGTCATTACAAGCGTGTTCGCAGCATGCAGCTGCCTAAGAAGCTGTACTGAGTCACGACGGTCTCCCCGTTTGAAGCCCGCACGGACCTCCGATGCGGGCTTCTTCGCTTGATAGGAGTCATTCCTTGAGCCTGAAAGAACGTATCACCGAGGACATGAAAGCCGCCATGCGGTCCAAAGAGACCGAGCGGCTGTCCACCATCCGCATGTTGCTGGCCGCCTGCAAGCAACGCGAAGTGGACGAGCGCATCGTGCTGGACGACGCGGCCGTCATCGCGATCGTCGACAAGCTCATCAAGCAGCGCCGAGACTCCATCGCCGCTTTCGAGCAGGCCGGTCGCACCGACCTGGTGGACAAAGAAACCGCCGAGGTGACGGTGCTGCAGGCCTACTTGCCCCAGCGCCTGTCAGCCGCTGAAATCGACGCCGCGGTGGCACAGATTGTGGCCGCCACCGGGGCCCAAGGGCCCGGCGACATGGGCAAGGTCATGGGCGCTGCCAAGGCCCAACTGGCCGGCAAGGCCGACATGGGACAAGTTTCTGCCGCCGTGAAAAAGGCGCTGTCTAAGTGAGGACCATCATGAATTCCACCCTCCCCGTTCAACCCATCGCACCTGACGTGTGCGTCGCCCCACAACTCACCCCCCAAGCCATGTCCGAAGCGGCCAAAGCCGGGTTTCGCAGCGTGGTGAACAACCGCCCGGACTTTGAAGGGGGCGACGACCAACCCACGAGTGCGCAGATCGAAGCCGCTGCACGGGCACCAGGTCTGGAATATCGGTATCTGCCCGTGGATGGGGGTTACCAGAGCCCCGAGCAGGTTCAAGCCATGACCGCACTTCTGCAGGAGCTGCCTCGGCCGATGCTCATGTTCTGCCGCTCTGGGGCCCGGTCGACGCGCCTCTATTCGCTGGCCACCTCGGGGTGACCCCCAGGGCGACATTGACAACGCGGGCGTATCATCCGCCTCGATTGGGTTCAGCAAGGGGCTTCCATGGATTCGTTTCTCAGGCTGTCAAGGGGCATTGACTCCCTGACCGACGCCGCGGCGGTTGCAGCCAAGTGGGCTGTGCTTCTGAGCTGCGTCATCAGCGCAGCCAACGCAGCGGTTCGATACACCTTTGATTACAGCTCGAACAGCTTCCTAGAAATCCAGTGGTACTTGTTTGCGGCCTGCGTCATGTTGGGAGCGGCCCAAGTGCTGCGTGTCAATGAGCATGTCCGCGTGGACTTGTTTTACAGCCGACTGAGTGGCCGAGGGCAAGCGATTCTCGACCTGACTGGCCTGTTGGTGTTTTTGGTGCCCGTCATGGCCGTGATGATTTATTTTTCTTGGCCACTGTTCGTCAAGATGTTGATGTCTGGAGAAATGTCCAGCAACGCGGGCGGACTGATACGCTGGCCCGCCATGATGATGCTTCCATTGGGATTTGCGCTTGTGTTCCTGCAGGGGGTATCGGAGGTGATCAAGCGAGTTGCTTGGCTGAACCATCAGCTTGATGCTGACTTCCACTACGAAAGGCCTCTGCAATGAGCATGGAGAATTTCGCCCCGCTCATGTTCGGGGGACTGATCGTCACCCTTCTCATCGGGTTTCCTGTGGCTTTTTCCCTGTCAGCCTTGGGGCTGGCTTGCGGCTACTTTGCGGTGTACATGGGATGGTTCCCTGCGTCGTTCATGTCGGCGCTGCCCCTCAATGTGTTTGGCATTTTGTCCAACGACTTGTTATTGGCCATTCCGTTCTTCACCCTCATGGGCTCCATTTTGGAGAAATGTGGACTGGCCGAAGACATGCTGGATTCGATGGGACAACTGTTTGGTCCGATCCGTGGGGGTCTGGGCTATTCGGTGATCATCGTGGGCTTCATTTTGGGTGCCATCACCGGCACCGTCGCCGGCCAAGTCATTGCCATGGCCATGATCTCCTTGCCGGTGATGATGCGCTGGGGCTACGACATGCGCTACGCCACGGGCGTTCTGGCGGCTTCGGGCACCATCACGCAGTTGGTGCCGCCTTCTTTGGTGCTGGTGGTGCTGGCTGACCAACTCGGCAAGTCCGTTGGCGATATGTACAAGGGCGCTTGGGGTCCGTCGATTCTCCAGGTGCTGATCTTCGCGGCTTACACTTTTGTGCTCTCGCGCGTCAAACCTCAGCACGTGCCAGGCGTTCCCAAGGAAGCCCGAACTTTGGACGGTTTGGCTTTATGGATCAAGTGTCTGCGCGGCATCATCCCGTCTGCGGTATTGATCTTCCTTGTGCTGGGGAGCATGGGCGGCTTGCCCGGAATCAACACCGCTGTGTGTACACCCACCGAAGCGGGCGCCATGGGAGCAATGGGTGCTTTTGTGCTGGCCGCCATGCACAAGCGATTGAACTGGCCGCTGGTCAAGGACGCGATGATCGGAACGATGCGCATCACCGCCATGGTGGTGTTCATTCTGATTGGCTCGCGGGTGTTTTCCTTGGTCTTTCAAGGCGTGGATGGAGGCAAGTGGATTGAGCACCTGTTGTCCAACCTCCCGGGGGGTCAGACCGGCTTCCTCATCGTGGTGAACGTGTTCATCTTCTTTCTGGCGTTTTTCCTCGACTTTTTTGAGATTGCTTTCATCATCCTGCCCTTGCTCGGACCGGTCGCAGAAAAACTGGGGATTGACGGCATTTGGTTCGGCGTGCTGCTGTGCGTCAACATGCAGACGAGCTTCATGCACCCCCCATTTGGATTTGCGCTGTTTTATTTGCGCGGCATTGCAGACACTTTGTTCAAGAATGGGTCATTGCCCAAAAAGGTGGAGTCCAAAGACATCTATTTGGGCGCCATCCCTTGGGTGATCATGCAGCTGGTGCTCGTGGTCATCGTGATCTTTGTCCCTCAGACCGTCACGGCCTTCTTGGACAAAGAACAAGCGGTGGACCTGAACAAAGCCACGGAAATGCTAGAGCAAATGGGTGGTGGGCGCGGTGGCAATGATGTGCCGGCCCCCCTCTTGCCCCCAGGCTCCGCAGACGCCGCTTCAGCCCCCGCGGCTGCGGAAGACCCCATGGAAGCGGTCAAGCGCGCCATACAGCAGGATCAATCGAAAAAATAGGCGTGGGGGGTGACCCCCCTCTTCAGGCAGATCCGTAGGCGAGTATTCTCAGGCGCTTGAGCACCTGGGGATCTGCGACATGGAAGGTCATGAGCCCCAGAGCTCCTCGCCGAACCACGAGGCGAGGCACCACGAGCCACTCCAATCCGCGCACGTGAATGAGCTTGAGTTGGGTGATCTCTGGCAGAGCGACCTTTTTCTTCCAAAGCCAACTCTGCTCGATGGTCTGACCATCGAACGAGGTGCGGCTGGTCAAGATCCCCAGGTAGCCGCC
>Ga0255270_1000294_pt1 | contig 7679 bp, 10 predicted proteins | sample AtltaT_31_FD_183708 | JGI IMG/M metagenome (GOLD analysis project Ga0255270, IMG submission 183708) | Metatranscriptome of freshwater microbial communities from Altamaha River, Georgia, United States - Atl_Atl_RepB_8h (Metagenome... | ecosystem: Environmental > Aquatic > Freshwater > River...
CACGCGCACCGGCTCGGCGCTGCGCATGCGGCGCGCGATGCGCCATGCGGTTTTTGGGTAGGGCTTGCGCCGGCGTGAGGGGCAACGGCTCGACCTCGCCATCGGGAGCAAAGCGCAGTCGCAACACGCGCTCTTGCGTGGACGACCATTGCAAGTCGTAGGTCACCTCGGTGCTGCCGTCAGGCCAGGGGGTGCGCGACCAATCCCAATGCACGAAGGCCGCGTCGATGGGTTCATCGCCTTCGTTGGAGTCGAGGTAGGCATGACCGCACCAGCGCAAGTTGGGTTGTTCCAACTCCACCTCCACGTGCGCATGCGGCGCAATCGGCCCCCAGCGGTGACGACCCGCGCCATCCAGGGGCACGCTGTAGTCGAACAGACGCTGCGGCCACACGCGCACATGGCCGCGCACACGATGCGGCCACGGCACGCCCACTTCGTCAAAACGCACATGCAGGCATTGGCCGTCCCAGTCCACACGGCTGGGGCCGATCACCAATTGGCTGCGGTCTCGGTGGCAGTGACGTTGCCCACGCTCGGTCATGGTCCAACGTTTGCTGCGGCCATACAACGCCACGTTGAGGGCGCAATGGTTTTCTGGATTGGCGCATCCACGTTGACGCGCCCAACGGTAGTAAGGCGAGAACACACTGCCCACGAAGGCAATGAGGGTGAGTCCGTGTTGGCCGTCGTCACTCATGGCGTCGATGTACCACCAGAGATAGCCCTCGGGCGAGACAAACTGGTCGAAGCGAGGTTCGCCACCACGGCCTCGGCCGCCCTTTGCCCCGAAAGCGCCGCCATCGGCAGCCCCGGCCCCGGATGCACGCCACCCCCCGCCAGATACAGCCCCTTGATCGCGGTCTTGGCCCCAGGCCGCGAGAAGATGCTCATCCAACCGTGTGTGGCCTGGCCATAGAGCGCGCCCTCCGAGTGTGGAAAGCGCCGGTGAAAGTCCGCTGGCGTCGTGCGCACCGTAGGAGAAGGGATCCACTGCAAACCCATTTGCCGCAAGAAATCGAAACTGGTTTGTTCGCATTGGTCGATCTCCTCGCCACGTGATGCGTGGTCGCTATGGGCTGGTGCATTGACCAAACAAAACAGCCGTTCGTAGGTGCTGGCTTGCTCAGACGGTCGGTCTTGCGCACAGACATACACCGTGGGCGAACGCGGCAAGCGTTGGGCTTCAAAAATGTCTTCAAACTCACTGGCGTAGTCGTGCTGAAAAAACACGTTGTGCCGCTCCAGCGCACGGGTTTGCCAAGGCGCATGAATGGCCCAAGTCACGGCAGAGAGCGAACGTGCAGGCGCGTTCGCAGGGACAGCGCTTTGCACCGCGTCGCCCAAGACGCCCAGACGCAACGCATGCGGCTCGCCATTGAAGACCACTGCCGAGGCGGGCAGATAGCGTCCCGATTGCAAATGCACGCCTTGCACTTGGTCGCTTTGCACATCGATGCGGGTGCAAGTTTGGCCGTACATGAAACGCACGCCACGGTCTTGCGCCAAGCACGCCAGGGTTTCGGCCAAGGTTTGCATGCCCCCTTCGATGTGCCACACACCATCCATCTCGGCTTGGGCAATCAGCATCAACGTCGCAGGGGCTTGCCAAGGCGACGAGCCGCAGTAGGTGGCGTAGCGGCCAAACAATTGGCGCATGCGTGGGTCCACAAATTCGCGTTGCAACTGTTGCCACAAGGTGCGCATGGGGCCGAGTTGCCCCAACAAAGCCAAACCCGATGGGCCCAGTTGCGCCATGAAGCGCGCCATTTGCGGCGCTGCGCCCCGCATGAACGGGCCTTCGAGCGCGTCATGCAACGCGCGCGCGCGTGTGCAAAAGCGTCTGAAACGCGCGGCCTCTAGGGCTCCGGCAAAGCGTTCCACCTCGGCCTCGCTTTGATGCGGGTCCGCATGCAAGTCCAGTTGCGAGCCATCGGGCCAGAAGTGGCGCGCCAACACACTCAAGGGTTGCAAGGTGAGCTGCTTGTCCAAACTGGTGCCCACGCTGCGCATGATTTCGTCAAACACCCAGCGCATGGTCATCACGGTGGGGCCCGAGTCGATCACTGCATCGCCCACGGCTTGGGTGTGCAGCTTGCCGCCAGGCACGTCGTGCGACTCGACCACCACCACCTCGACGCCACGGTGCGCCATCAGCAAGGCGCTGATCAAGCCGCCCATGCCTGCGCCAATGACCACGACGGGGGCTGCGCTCATGTCACCTCCTCATGCAGAGGTTGCGGGTGATACGAGTGGGTGCGGTCTTTCCAGCACCCTTGCATGCTCAGCAGCCGCATGCGCACAAACAGCGATTCAGAAAAAAACTGATGTCGGTAAGCCGCTTCAATGGCTTGTTGGTGCGCATCGTGGTGTGCGTAGCGTTGCATGCAGTCCAAGTCTTGCCACAGGCTGAAGGTGCACTGGCGCAGCAAAGGGGCTTCGCCCAAGCCCATGGCAATTTCGCAACCCGGCGCTTGATCCAAGTCGGCTTGCGCAGCGGGCGCATAACGCCAAAACGCCATGGCTTTGGCCGGTTTGATGCTCGCTCGGGTCAGCACAGCCAGCATGTCGCTGGGCTCGCCCTGCGCAGCGGGGTGTGCCAGCAACTCGGGTGGGGTGACCTGCCACTCTTGCTGGTCCCACGCACCGCGTGCAGATTGCACTGCAAACAAACCTTGCCACCATTCGCGTGCTTTTTCGCGCAATTGCCCAATGAGCGGGCCGTTCAAAAAGTTTTGCGCCGAAGCCCAGCCATCGAAGCAACAAATGAAGCCTTGGTGGCTCGCGCTGGGCCTGAGGCTAAAGCCACCCGCATGGCCACTGCCCATGACTTTGGCAAACCGCAAACCCGGTGTGCCGTGCAGCGCACGTGCCCCACCCATCAAGCGCAACCAGCCCCAGGCTTGGTGCTGTCGCAAATAGTCCACCAACACCACCACCACGATGCCCGAGATGGGGTGCTGCAAAGCGGCTAAGTTTTCGGCCGTCATGCGACGCGCGCCTCCAGCGCAGGCGGGAGGCGAAACAAGGTGTGTTCTTGCACACCGGGCAGGGTGCGCACATCGGCGTCTGTGGCGGCTTGCAGGGCATGCACCACTTGTTCAACCAACAACTCCGGCGTGGACGCGCCTGCACTGATGCCAATGCGTTGCACGCCCTGGGCCCACCAAGTCGCGTCCAGTTCGTTGGCGTCTTGGATCAAAAAGGCGGGCTTTTGCGAGCGCTCAGCCACCTCACGCAGTCGATTGGAGTTGGAGCTGTTGCGCGCGCCGACGATGAGCACCATGTCAGACTCTTGCGCCAAGGCTTTGACGGCGTTTTGTCGGTTTTGTGTGGCGTAGCAAATGTCATTCACGTCAGGGCCGATGGCTTGCGGATACCGCGTGCGCAAAGCGGCCAAGATGTCGCGTGTGTCATCCAAACTCAACGTGGTTTGTGTGACATAGGCCACGCGCGCGCTGGCGTGCCATGGCAGCCGCTGCACGTCTTGCACCGTACCCACCACATGCACCGGCTGATCGACGCTGCCGATGGTGCCTTCCACTTCTTCATGACCGGCATGGCCCACCATCACCAGATGGTGGCCTTGCTTGGCGTATTTTTGAATTTGCGTGTGCACCTTGGTGACCAAGGGACAGGTGGCGTCGATGGCTTGCAGTCGTCGGTGTCCAGCCGCATGCACCACGGCACGCGAGACGCCATGGGCACTGAACACCGCCACGGCGCCCACGGGCACATCTTCTAGACGGTCGACAAACACCGCGCCTTGATCGCGCAGGGTTTGCACCACGTGTTGGTTGTGAACGATCTCGTGATACACAAACACCGGCGCGCCAAACCGTTGCAGGGCCAACGACACGATGTCGATGGCGCGGGTCACCCCCGCGCAAAACCCTCTCGGTTGAGCCAGCAGTATTTGCACATCACGCTCCGCGTCTCGTCTGCTCTACTTCTTGGCCACCTGCGCGGGCTTCGCAGCAGGTTCACCTTTGAGCTCGGGGAAGTCACCCAACATCGACACGCCATACAGCGGCTTGTACGCCCCTTGGTGGCAGGTGCCGCAGTTGATCTTGGCCACATCACCCAACTCGCCTTTGCGGTGGTCGGGGAACACATCGGTCAAGGACTTCATGTAGTCGTTGTTCAACGCACGCGCCATGCGGATGCCGTGCCACGCTTTGACGCGTTGAGGCGGACCGCCCTCCCATGTTTGGAACGAACGGGTGTTGTGGCAATAGGTGCAGTTGACGCCCAAGGCGTTGGACATGTGGGTCATCAACCCATAAGTCCATTCGGCTTGCTTGATCGATTGGCGGTTGCCGCTGGGCAGCGGTGTCGGGCCGTTGACGCGAATGTTCAGATCACCCAACAAAAACGGCGTGAACGGATCGTTGGGCAAGGATGAGAGATTGACCACGGGGTCAGGCGTGTTTTGCCCCGCCTTGTCGCCCATGAAGTTCGAGCCATACGGTTGATCGGGTTTGGTGAACCACACTTGCGCGGGCACCGGCTGACCACGGTGACAGGTGTAGCAGGTCACACCGGTGTCGGCGACGTGCGCCTGCCACTCGGAGTTGATCTGTCGGGTCATCTGCAACATGCGACGCGCCACCACCTTGGTGTAGAGCGAGTCATCGGCAAAGTTGGCCGGGTTGTGGCAGTAGGTGCAACTTTGCTCAGGGGCGATCCAGTTGGACATCGACACCATCAGCCGTGTGAATTGCCCCCCACTGAGGTCACCCAACACTTTGACGTTTTTATAAAGCTTCGAGGCCTTGGGGCCTTCATTGCCCGCTTGGGGCAAGGCCATGGGCACTTCGTTTTTAGCGGCTTGGTCTTCCAAGATGCGCGGGTTGTACACCTGCACCATGCCCGTGCCCCGGTAGCCGTGTTGCACCGAGTCCATGGGCGGGCGCTCGCATCCGGCCAACAAGAAGACGCTGGCCAGGAGAGTGAGGACGATCTTCATGGCTTGACTCCTTGCAACAAAGCGGGGTCCACCACCGGTGTGAACACCTGTGGGTAAGGCGGGGCCACGCCGTGTTTGATGGCCCACAAGTACCAGTTGTCCACCACGGTGCCCGTGAGCAAGATGCCGATGCCGCCTGTCAACGGACACAGCACCGCAAACCACCACGCCCAGCGGTGGATGGACTCCATCGTGGCGTTGAAGCCCATGGTCCAACGCCAGAACAAGGCAGCGCGTTCGCTGGCCGTGCCACGGTCGGTGATTTGTTCGATCTCGCGCTCACCGCCGTAACGGGTGACCGCCAAGATGGTCGCGCCGTGCATCGCAAACAACAGCGCTTAGCCATACAAGAAAGCAATCGACAAGGCATCGAATGGGTTGTAGAACAAGTTGCCGTAGCGCAAGGAAAACGCGGCCGTCCAATCCAAGTGCGGGAAGATGCCGTAGGGCACCGCTTCGCCCCATGAACCCATCAGGATGGGACGGAACAAGCCCAACACCAAGAACAACCAAATGGCAGCCGCAAAGGCCCAGGCCACATGCGTGCCCATGCCCAACTCGCGCGCGCGTCGATAGGTGCGTGCCCACCACAGAAAGAGTGAGGACGTCAGGAAAAAACCGGTCAGGATCCACCAGCCCCCTTGATTGAGCGGCGGAATGCTCAAGCCGTAGCTCGGTGGCGGCGGCTCCAGTGAGAGCCAAAACAATTGGCGAATGAATTGCACCGGGTTGTAGTCCACCGAGGCCAGCATGTTCATGCCGATGATGGTGGTGGCAAACAAGCCGCAGATGAGCGAGGCCAGACCCAGGCCACCCAAGTAGATGGGGCCCAACTGTGCGTTGCCAATCTTGCCCAGCCAGTAGTTGATGAGCGGCTCACCCGTTCGTGGGCTGTTGCCGTGACCGAGCTCGACGCCGTGGTGCACGGGCCCGGTGGCTTGCACCGTGGTGAAGAGGTTTTGGTAGTCCATCGTCATGCTCCCGTATCAATGGATCGGCCACTGGGACCAAATGGGCATGTTCAGCCACCAGCTCCACCACTCGGGCCAACCACGGCTCCAGAACGGACCACTGATGACGATGCACAGCGCGCTAAACAGCACCGCTGCCAATGCCAAAAACAAACCCAAACGGTGGATGCCCAACGTGCCGATGGAGTAACCGATGACATCGCGAAAGAAGGTGTCCTCATGCTCCGGTGTGCGCACCGACTCGCCCGGCGCGGGGTTGGTGGAGGACAAGATCAGCGCACCGTGCAACGACAGCGCAAAGGTGCTGGCAAAGAAGAAACTCACCCCCAGCATGTGCGCGGGGTTGTAGTGAAAGTGCAGATACTGATAGCCCACGTTGGACACCCAGTCCAAGTGGCTGTAAATGCCGTAGGGAAAGCCATGTCCCCATGCGCCCATCAGAATGGGGCGAATCACCACCAGGGTGACATACGCCAAGATGGCCACACTGAACGCCACGGGCACGTGATAGCCCATGCCGAGCTTGCGGCAAATTTCGACTTCGCGCAGCGCCCAAGACCCGAATGCGCCAATCGCACAGACGGTGATGAGCTGCCACAGTCCGCCTTCTAACAAGGGCGCGAAGCGCAAACCGTAAGACAAATCAGGCGGTGCGATGCTGATTTGCCAAATATTCCAGGTTGGGCCTTGTGAGGCGCCCCACAAGATCATGGCCACACCCAAGAAGGTGAAGAAGATGGTGGTGACACCAAAGAAGCCGACGTAAAACGGTCCGACCCAAAAATCAAATAAATCGCCACCAAGCAAGGTACCGCCTCGCACACGGTATTTCTTTTCAAAGTTAAGCATGGCCATGGCCGTTACCTCCAAGAGTGGATAAACAGATGCTGTGCCAAGTCACCACGCCCGGAGACAGCATCTGTGGATCGCATAAACCGATCAGGACTTCGCCGTTGAATTCACGGCCGCAGGCATCGGGCTGTTTTGAGCCGATGCTGCGGGTGCCTTCTTGGGGCCGTCGAACCAGTTGTATTTGTTGGTGCTGAGCAAGACCAAATGGATCATGGCTGCCAGGCCAAACAGAAAAATCCCTTGAACCACCATGGCTCGCAGGGGGTCGTAAAGTCGCCAAATTCGCCACATGATGTGTCTCCTAAATGATGTGGGACATGAAGGTGTAGACCGCCGCTTTCACGCCTGCGCTCAAGCTCTTTGCACTTTCTGCACCTGGCAAAAAGTCACGCCAATGCAAGCCAATCGTTCGGGCCATCACAGCCACCGCGAACAGCACGCCGTAGGCGAGCAAGAAGATGGTCCAAAAAGCGTGGGAGTCGTCCGCGATGGGTCGATCCCCGTTGAGTGAGTCGGTGTGAAATGACATGACTACTTACTCCTTCTACAAAGAAAAACCAACTACAGCCAAGGTCGCCACGCCCAGACCAAGATGTGCGCCAGCACAGCAACCGCTGTGAAGCCCACAAACCCTTGCATCCAGTAGTGGTGGAACTCTTGAGCTTCTTCGTCGGTGAGACCCGAAATGGAAGTCCGATTCGACATACTTGCTCCTTCTCATTGAGGCCTTGCGGCCTGCGATACGCTCAACCCGCGTAACGGGGTAGCCGCAGCGCATTGCCACGACATGCTTTGCCCAGGGGTTGCTCACAACCCCAGACGTTGACTTGGTGTGCGCGCGCTCATGCAGCGACGCTCCAACCCAATTCCTGGCGAGCCTGTTCGAC
>Ga0255270_1000303_pt1 | contig 7623 bp, 7 predicted proteins | sample AtltaT_31_FD_183708 | JGI IMG/M metagenome (GOLD analysis project Ga0255270, IMG submission 183708) | Metatranscriptome of freshwater microbial communities from Altamaha River, Georgia, United States - Atl_Atl_RepB_8h (Metagenome... | ecosystem: Environmental > Aquatic > Freshwater > River...
CATCAGGAGTCCGTCATGACTGTTTTGGCACAAGAGATCATCACCAGCGCCCAAGTGGGCCGCATGTTGAGCGACCGCGAACAAAACCAGGCAATTCAAATTCCTTTGATAAGCTCTTCGTTGATGTCATTTGAAATGGCAACCTTGGAAGAATTGGGGGTAAAGCCAGAATTGGAGTTTTGCGCCGAGTGCAAAAAACAGGCTGGCGAGTCAATAGTTTTCAGCCCTAGCGGAGGTGGGGTCAAATGCCGGCAATGCGCTTTGGACGATAGATCCTCATTTCGCACCACAATTGCCATTGTACAAACCCTGAAAAAACTATATCCAGCGCCCTCGGAAGGATTGTGTGCGTTGGAATTACCCATGCGAAAAGAACTCAGAAAACTTCTGAACAGATATGTGACTTTTCTGCTGGGCAAAAGATTAAAAGTCCAAAGCTATCTTGAATCGGGAGGCATTTGATGGCAGCAAGCAAGCGCCAACAAACCTGGAAAAACATGAAACTCATGCTGGCAAGGCAGATTCCCGGTTTATTCCTAACCATAGCAGCCACCGGTTGCGTTACAGATGGACTCGCCTATGTGGGTTTGCCGACCGCGCCACCTCTGCCCAAGGAAAGCATGGTTTTAAGGCCCGATGGTCCAGTACAAGAACAACCTCTTGACCCCAAAAGCCCCGAGGGAAGGCTGGCCGGCGCCAAGGAGTTTTTCCGTCTGAAAGAATATTCCAAAGCCGAGCGAATCTTCCATCGATTATCTGATGACAAGAAAAATCCCCAAGTTGCGGAAGAAGCAACCTATTACGAAGCAGAATGCCTCAGGCTTCAAGGGCATTACCCAAGAGCCGCTGATACCTATGTGAAACTTTTGAAAAACTTCGAACGAACCGCCTATCGCGAACAGGCAGTTCAGCACATGTATGACATAGCTAATTACTGGCTGGATGACACCAGAGATCAAATGCGTGAAGCTCGCGAAGTAAAAGATGGCAAACGCTGGTTTGTCACGCCCCGGTTCTTTTCATTGGACAAATCGAAGCCCTTCATGGATCGCGAGGGACGAGCGATTGAAAAACTGGAACAAGTTCGATGGAACGACATTAACGGCCCGCTGGCTGACAAAGCCTTATTCCTCGCGGGCAGTGTGAAATTCTTTAACGAGGATTACAGGGAAGCCGATCATTTCTTTTCCCAAATTGTGGAAAGACATAACACCAGTGAGCTTGCCCCACAGGCAATAGAATTGGCAATCATTTCAAAACACATGAGCACAGGTGGGTCTGATTACGATGGCAGAAAGGTTGCTGAAGCCAGACAAATGGTCCATGCAGCGCTGCAAAATTTCCCCACGCTGGCCGAGAAAAAGAAAGATTTCCTATCCCGTCAGCTATCAGGAATCACATTCCAGCAAGCAGAAAAAGATTACAAGCTTGCGGAGTTTTACAAACGCACAGGCCACCCAGGTAGCGCTTACTTTTATTACGAGATTGTGAAAAGAAGGTATCCGGGAACAAAATTTGCGGATGAAGCCACCAAGAGAATGGAAGAACTAAAGACCAAGGTTGTGGCCAAGGAAGGTTATTTGCCAGGCAGTCCAGACGCACCTGCGCATACAATTCGTCCTGAGATGGGCCCGGTTCCCAAGACAATCGACAAATCTGCTGAGGAGAATCCCGTTGTACCAACGATTCCTTCGCAACAAGGCTTGCCGCCACACCCGGACGCCAAGCCTGCTGATCCCAAAAAACCCGCGGTTAACAATCCACCGTTAAATTAAGAGACTACAAAATGAAACCATCCAAGCCTTACATGGATTTTCTGAGTAAAGGTGGCTTCCTTTGCCTGATGCTGATCTGCGTACCGGCATGTATGCAGGATGGTCATTTAAATATCTTCCGCTACACCACCAAACCCAATTACGAAACAAATGTCAGAACTGTAAGGGTTCCAATATTCCAAAACAACACTCTTACTCCGGGTGGTGGGGCTGGTTTAGGGATGGAAAACGAACTTACGATGGCGGTCATCCGGGAAATTGAATCCAAAACACCTTACAAAGTGGTCAATGGTAATGCACCGGCTGACACCGAGCTAACCGGACGTATCATCAACTATTCCAAAAATGTCATCAATCGAAACCAACTCAACGAAATTCGTGAAGCTGAAACCAACCTGGCGGTTGAAATCATTTGGAAAGACCTGCGAACCGGCGAGATACTTTCCAGGCCAAAGGCGGATTCCAACAAGGGAACCCCAATAGCATTGGGGGGATCACCCGTTGAACAACCCAACACCTCACCAGTAATTGTCACGTCATTAAGCAGTTTTATACCTGAACTTGGTCAATCAATCACATCAGCCAGAAAATCGAATGTGGAAGTTCTTGCAACACAAATTGTGGCAATGATGGAAACCCCCTGGTAAAGGGCAAAGTTATGATTTGGAAGGCTGGAAACAAAACCTTGGACCTTTCAACAGGCCCCAAGGTTATGGGTATTTTAAATGTCACCCCAGACAGCTTCTCCGATGGCGGAAAATTCAACTCTGTTCAAGTGGCTATTGACCACGCTCTTCGCATGGAAGATCAAGGCGCAGCCATCATCGACATAGGAGGGGAATCGACCAGGCCAGGTGCAGAGTCTGTCGATTGCGAAGAAGAAATCCGAAGGGTTGTTCCCGTGGTTAAAGCACTAGCGGAAAGAACTTCGGTTATTTTGTCCATTGACACCACCAAAAGCGAAGTGGCGGAAGCATGTTTAAATCTCGGGGCACATGCCATCAACGATATAAGCGGTCTTACTTTTGATCCAAAAATGATGAATGTTGCAAGGAACAAAACATGTGGCTGGATGTTGATGCACATCCAGGGAACCCCTAAAACCATGCAAAAATCGCCAACATATACAGCAGTTGCCAAAGAGGTTACTGAATTTCTCATGGTCAGAATGCAATCACTATTAAACACGGGCGTTCAAGAAGACCAAATTGTCCTGGATCCCGGAATAGGGTTTGGCAAAACGCAAGAGCACAACATGGAACTATTGGCAAACTGGAAACCACTAAGGTTGCTAGGAAGACCCATTTGCTTGGGGGTTTCCAGAAAAAAATTTTTAGGCACACTTCTGGGCAGATCACCAGAGGAAAGGCTTGCCGGGACTCTTGGTGTTTTGGCATATTCATATCTGGAAGGAAGTGCGGATATATTTCGGGTGCACGATGTCTTGCAAGCCAGAGACCTGCTCGAGACTGTCCTTGCACTAAAAAGCTGGAAGCCAGGCCATTGTTAGTAGGAACTTAAAATTAAAGAGATGTGACTTTGTTTGATCGTATTATTCATACTTGGGAAATGGTCGACGCCAGGGCAATAGTTCAAATTGCCATCCTGGCTGTTTCGATCTTTTTCCTGCTACAGTTTTTGGGCAAAAGTCGAGGAATGGGAGTCGTAAGGGCTTTTGGTCTTGTGATTGTTGTCTTGTTCCTGGCAGCCCAAATTTTGGTGTCTTTATTTGACCTTACAGTTCTTGGCAGAATTTTGGATTATCTTCTTGCAACCATGCTTCTAGCCTTGCTTGTGATATTTCAACCAGAACTTCGCCGTGGACTTATGTGGCTGGGCCGTTATGGACTTTTTCACGGTTGGGGTGCCAGCAGATCCCAGGAAATAGCGGAAGCAATTTCAGATGCAGCAATAAACCTATCCTCTAAATACACAGGCGCGTTAATTGCCATAGAGCGCGAAGTTCCGCTTCAGGTGTTTTCCGAAACAGGAACAAAAATTGATGCGGAAATCAGTGCCGGCCTAATTCAATCCATATTCCAAAAGCAAAGCCCTCTTCATGATGGAGCCGTAATCATAAGGTCTGGGAGAATTGTTGCTGCGGGTTGCCAGCTTCCACTTGCCAGTGCAGAAAGCTCCTCAAAATTCTCCGGAATGAGGCACCGCGCAGCTTTGGGAACCAGCGAGGAAACAGATGCTCTTCTGCTGGTAGTCAGCGAAGAAACAGGCTTAATTTCCCTACTTCTGGGGGGAAGCATCGAAGTAACATCCAGGGAAGATCTTCAGCCAAGGTTGACCGAAATTCTGGAACAGCCTTCATCTGAATCACTGGAATCCACCCGTCCCCACCAAGATGAAACCAGCAAGGTTGCATAGAGGACCTCATTATGCCTAAAACCTCAAGAAGCTGGCTGGCGGAAAAAATGAAAAGCGGATGGTTGGACAAATTCAGTTCCCTGGCAATTAGCTTTGCCCTGGCAGTTCTGGCGTGGCTTTATGGTAGCAGCAGGGATCAGGAAATTCTTGAACATATACAGTTACCTGTGGATGTGGCATTACCAGCATCGGAAGTGGGAAACTATTCCTTGGAAACCCTTGGACCAGCAAAAGTGGGGGTTTCCTTCTCAGGTTCACCCATTAAAGTCAGGGAGTTCCGGGACAGTCTCCAAAGAAATGAAATTATCGCGCATGTGATTTACAGGGTACCAGTTGAGAGGGTAAATGAACCCAAATACGGCGATACTATCATAGTTAGCGAAGATGATATTCCGGTTCCCCCCGGCCTAAGGGCCAGACTTGCTGATGGCAAAAATAGAATCCAGTTAAATGTTTCCAAGCTGATCGAAAAAAGCCTTCCGGTAAAACTGGAATCCGGCCTTGAAGGGGGGTTACCCATCCAGGCAAATGTGGATCCTCCAACGGTTCTCGTAAAAGGTCCACAAGAAATCATCGAGAAAGCCAGATTTATCCCAACGATTCCTGCAAATATCGCATTGACTAAATTAAATTCAGCGGAAAACCAAGCTGCAGGAGTTAAAGTTCCACTTGTTGAGGAAATAGATGGCAAACCCATAAGAACCTCGCCGGGCAAAGTAACAGTTAAATTGATCCCCGAACCCCAAAAAATATACGAACTTTCTGACATCCCAATTCGATTTCTTATTCCCCCGGACTTTGCTTGGAGGCCAAAATTCTTGGATGACCGCTCCGCGAAACTTGATGTCCGGATCAAAGGCCCGGTCTTAACAGAACTTCCCAAGGTTACCGCTTATATTGATCTAACCGCAAAAACAGGGGTGGCTGGACTTAATGTTGAAACCATTAAGCTTGTGCTACCCAAGGATTTTTTCCAACTTGAGGAAATTCCAAAGGAAAGAACCATAGAATTATCTCCAGTGGAACCTGTGAAGAAAAGCCTGGGAACCATTAATGGATCGCCCTAAGAGAAGCTTTCATGACAAATCACCAGCAATACGCCAATGATCTGGCAAGGAATGCCAGAGATGCCAGCTTTGAACTTTCTCAACTTTCAACATCCTTAAAAAATCAATGGCTGAAATCGGCTGCGGAAAAACTGGAGAAGGCTGCCGATACGATTGTTGCTGAGAACCGCAAAGACCTTGAAAATGGAAAACATCTCGGCCTTGGAAAGGCCCAGCTAGATCGTTTGGAATTAACCCCAAAACGGTTATTTGCCATGACAAATTCCATGCGTGAAATCGCATTCATGGAAGACCCGGTTGGTAGAGTATTGCACGGTGGATTACGCCCCAACGGATTGCAAATCAACAAGGTTGGAGTTCCCCTTGGTGTTATTTTTTTCATTTTTGAATCACGCCCAAATGTAACCACAGATGCTGCGGCTTTAAGTCTTAAAAGTGGAAACGCCATCATACTTCGCGGCGGGAAGGAAGCCATTCAGACGAATTGTTTGGTCGTTGAAATACTCCGGCAGGAACTGAGGGCCTGCGGAATAACAGAAAACGCAATTCAGTTAGTTTCACGAACAGATCGTGAAGTGGTAGGGCACCTTCTTAAGAATGGAGAATTGATTGATTTGGCTATTCCGAGGGGCGGTGAGGAGCTGATTCGTCGTGTAAGCCAGGAAGCGACTATGCCTGTGATGAAACATTACCATGGGAATTGCCATGTGTATGTTGAAGAAAGCGCATGCCACAAGATGGCTCTAGAGATCATTCTAAATTCAAAATGCCAACGCCCCGGAGTGTGCAATGCCGCAGAAAGCATTCTTGTGGACAAAAAAATAGCCAGTACATTCATACCTGAACTATCAGCGGCATTGAGCAAAGGAAATGTAGAAATCCGTGGATGTGATACTTCTCTGGCAATTCTTCCCAGTTTGTTGGCAGCAACCGAAGAGGACTTCAGAACGGAGTACCTTGACCTGATAGTATCATTAAAAGTTGTGGATGATATCCATCATGCCATTCGCCATATCAATCATTATGGTTCAAAACACACGGATGTGATAATAACCCAAAACCTTGAAAAAGCCTGTCAATTCACAAAGCAGGTTGATTCTTCCGCAGTGGTGGTCAACGCAAGTTCAAGATTTAACGATGGCGGACAAATTGGACTCGGGGCGGAAATCGGCATCAGCACCGATAAATTCCATGCCCGTGGCCCTTGCGGATTAAATGAGCTGACTTCCTATAAATATGTTATCATGGGAAATGGTCAGATTCGGCCGGAATGACCCTGAAAACAAATTCGGAACCAGTTCATGTTGCCGTTCGTTGTCATGCTGTTTTTATTCATCACAGTGGCCTGCTTATTTATCTGGATCGTTGCTTTTAAAAATAACTCTTCAAGCAAAAAGACTGCTGGATTAAGTCCTGTCTGTCGACAGCATCTGGAAGTTTACCAGGGCTCCGAAATCCCGGGTTGGCTTGTCGAAAAGCAAAAGAAAAAGCTCCAAGATCATATTTATCGCAGACAACACCTGCTGGCTGAGAAACTCTTTGTTCCCGGGTTGGATTTTTTAATTAACGTAAGAGCCCTAATGGAAATCGGGGATGAAAACTCAACAAGAATCCTCCAGAACCTTTTGACTAAAATCAAAACCAAGGACCCAATCGAAAAATCCTGGTACATGATTGACCTTGCGAATGCCCTAAGAACCCTCCACCATGGGGATTCTTTGGGACAACTTTCCGAGGTGTTTAACAAACAAAATGATCTTGCCCTGGCCCCATTGTTCGCTGCGGAAATCCTATGTTTTGATTCGTTTATCAACTTCTTTAGAGCAAGTGATCAGCCAGATAGAAAAAAGGCACTCCGAGTTCTTCTCTCAGTCATGGAAGGACTTTATTCAGGAATTTCCTTTCAGGTTATCGCAGAGTCACGTATGGGGGATTTGCTGGAATGCATTTGGGACAATAAAGCGGATGGCGAATATTGCCCCATTCATGTAAGTGTTTTTATGAACGCCAGCCGAATTTCAAAAAGATGCCAAGCCCTTTCGGAAAGTATTTTGCCAGAATTGCCAGACCCCGAAGAATTCTTATGGCAGCTTAGAAAAATGGACTCCCTGGAATCTTTCTTTAAAAACTACATCGAAGAGGCAAAAAAACACCTTACAAAAAACTTGGAAAATGAACCTTGGAGCACTCATGGCGACTTCTTAAAAGCCATGAACGACCTAAGGTGCGCGCCTGCTGATATTTTTGCCGTTTGGCTAAAAGACCCTGGATACCCTTTTAAAACACTTCTTTGGGATTCTTTTCTTTACAGCCCAACCCCCATGGGCAAGGATTTGATTGAACTCTTTGAAATAAAACTTTCGAATGGTCTTCAGTCAAAGGCATTACTTAGGTTACTGCCAAAC
>Ga0255270_1000310_pt1 | contig 7571 bp, 8 predicted proteins | sample AtltaT_31_FD_183708 | JGI IMG/M metagenome (GOLD analysis project Ga0255270, IMG submission 183708) | Metatranscriptome of freshwater microbial communities from Altamaha River, Georgia, United States - Atl_Atl_RepB_8h (Metagenome... | ecosystem: Environmental > Aquatic > Freshwater > River...
CTTTAATTTCAAACTTTGAAAGGGTATATTGCAATTCTGCTATCGATTTTTTATCTATCTCTGTCAATAGGATTGACAGTTAATAGACATTATTGTGGCGGTAAATTAGCATCAATTGAACTCGGTTTAACACATAAAAACTCATGTCCATGTGGTGATAAACCCATGAAAAAAGATTGTTGTAAAGACATTTACAAAATTTACAAATTAATCTCACACTTTGACAACTCGATTCATATTGATTATAATCATGAAACATTTTTTATAGGAGATATTACAACGCCTATTGTTGGGAAATTATGCTTCTATCAAAGCATCGACCTTGTTTCAAATTATTATCATCCTCCACCTTTAAGTAGAAAAATCCCAATATTTTTATTGGATAGATCCTTATTAATTTGATTTTCTAAATTGAGTAATTACTTGACACTTTAACTAGTGTCGGGTTTTTTCGTGCATTATTCTCTAATGCACTTTAACTTAATTTATTAAATCAATAAAATGAAATACATAAGGTATAGTGCATTAAATATCTTGTTAATCGCATTTGTGATTCAGATAATTGCATGTTCAAACAAAAGTAACCATATTGCCTATCAGTGTCCCATGGAATGCCAAATAGACACGGTATTTAAATATGAAGGCAAATGCCCCATTTGCAAAATGGAATTAATAGGGATTGATACTATCCCTGAAAAAACTACAATCATTAACAATTTCAAACAAAAACAATAAAAATGAACAAAAATTTAATTTTTGCTTTTGCATTGATGTTCGTTGCGACGATTTCCAATGCTCAAACTGTACCTAACGGGACATTTCAAAACTGGACAAATTCAAGTGGTTATTGGACTCCAGACAACTGGGCTACAACAAATAGCTTAACTTCCTCAGCGAGTGTTTATACAGCTGTAAAAGGAGGTACTTCATCAGACTATTATATTAAACTTACATCTCAAAACATTCCTGGTATAGGTGTTGTTCCTGGGATTGCAGCAAGCGGAAATTTAAACACTACAACTATGAAGGCAACTTCAGGATTTCCCTTTGCTTTTAGGCCGACTAATTTTACTGGAAAATGGCAATATATGGGAAATTCATCCAACGACGTTGGTTCAATTCGAGTATATCTAACAAAATGGAATAGTGCTATGGGAATGAGAGACACAGTTGGTTACCTAATAAAAAATTTAACTGGAATGGTAATGTCATGGGCCACTTTTAGCTTGCCTATTACTTATAACAATTCGAATACACCTGATAGTTGCATTATAATTTTGAATGCAAGTGGAGCAAATCCTGAAGCTGGTAGTTATTTGTATGCAGATAATTTAGACTTTACCGGAATAACATCTGGAGTTAATGAAATTGAAAAATTAGGATCTATAAAAATTGTACCTAATCCAGCAGTAAATTCTATAAATATCGAATTAAGTGAATTGAAACTTGATGCTAATAATATTTCAATATTGGATCTTAATGGTAAAGTTCTAATCACTCAGGATATAAAAAATCAGGCTAAACAAAATTTAGACATTTCAGTGATACCAAGTGGAATATACTTTATTACGATTAATACTCAAAATGGAAATATTACTCAAAAATTCATTAAACAATGAAACTTAAATTAATTTCATTACTCATGGTTTTTAGTTGTTTGAGCGTATCAATGATATACGCTCAAACAGCAATTCCTATTCCAGACACACTCTCTGGGAACAGCATTATATTGAATATGCACAAAGACAGTGTCCAATTTTTCACAGGTAAAAAGACAAATTCTTTAGCATTCAATCAATATAAATACTTAGGTCCAACACTTATTTTAAATAACGGTCAGAATGTTAGTATAACCGTCAACAATCAAATTAATGATACAACCAATGTGCATTGGCATGGTCTACATGTTGCATCAAAGAATGATGGTGGCCCACATACTATGATAATGAATGGATCTAGTTGGAATCCTCAATTTCAAATACTAGACAAGGCATCAACATTTTGGTATCATCCACACTTTCATGGTAAGACCGCTGAACAAGCGATAAAAGGAGCCGCAGGTTTAATTATTGTAAGAGATTCTATAGAATCAACACTTGCACTTCCAAAAAGATATGGATTGGATGATTTTCCAATCATTGTTCAATCTGTTCAACTTGACAGCAATAATCAGTTAATGCCTAAAGGGATGGAAGATAGTACATTATTGGTTAACGGTATTAGAGCAAATTATGGGAACTCAGCTTATTTAAATGTACCATCTCAGATAGTAAGACTGCGACTTTTAAATGCAGCTGGAGAAAGAACTTTTAATTTTGGCTTCACGAATAATTATAGCTTTAAAATTATTGGAAGTGATGGAGGATTATTGAATGCTCCAATCCAAACAACAAGAATTAGAATATCTCCAGGTGAGAGATATGAAATATTAATTGACTTATCAAGTTTAAACGGACAATCATTGTATTTAATGATTTATGCATCTGAATTACCTATGGGAGTTCAGGGTGGTCCTACTATGCCAATGCCTCCAGGTTCTCCTCCTATGAATAGTCCTCTAAACGGCGTGAATTTTAATATTTTAAAATTGAATGTGGGTTCTCAAACAAACAATCCAATCACAACAATTCCGACAAGTTTGGTTCAGTTACAGCCTATCCCAACATCCCAAGCCGTAAGAACAAGAACGATTGAAATGACAGCAATAAATCAAATGTCAATGGATGGTCCATTTTATTTTAATGGAAAATTATTCGACATGGATTCAATAAATTATATAATACCAATTGATGATACTGAAATTTGGGAAATCAAGAATTCTACCATGGTAGCTCATCCTTTCCACATCCATGATGTACAATTTAATTTACTAGAAAGAGATGGCAATATGCCTCCAACATTTGAACGTGGGAGAAAAGATGTTGTATTAATAAAGTCAAATGAAACAATCAAATTCATTACCAAATTTGAAACATTCACAGACACAGTTGTTCCTTATGTATACCACTGCCACATTTTAATGCACGAAGATGATGGTATGATGGGGCAATTTTTGGTCGTTCCCAAAAATTTCGCTGGCGTTAACAACAACCTAGAATTAACAAAGCCTCTTGTAATATATCCAAATCCTTCTAATGAATATTTCATTTTAGACATGCCTCAAAATGAAGCATTTGATTTGCGAATTTTTGACATGAATGGCAAATTAGTTAAAGCATTGAATTCGGAAACTAACAAAAAAATAATCATTTCGGACTTAAAAACAAGTAATTATGTGATTTTTGTGAAAACTAACAAAGGTTTGTATTCCTCTAAACTACTGATAGCACATTAAATAAGCAACAAATATTAGCCTTATGAAATATTCAAAAATATTTATTTTTACGATTATTAAAATCGAAGCTGTCATATTTTTTATAAGTATGTCTGCATGCCAAGCCCAAATTAAAAATGAAAAAACTGTTTATAAAACCGTTTATGGCAACTGTGAAATGTGTAAGAGCACCATTGAGAACGCCGGAAGTAAATCCAAGTCTTATTCGACAATTTGGAATAAAGAAAACAAAATAGCAACAATAAGTTTCGATAGTAGCAAATCGAATGCTGATTTGGTGCTTAAACAAATAGCATTAGCTGGTTATGATAACGAGAAGTTTATAGCCCCTGATAATATTTATCAAAATCTACCAAAATGTTGTCAATATGAACGTCCAGAAAAAAAAGAAAACAAAACTCCTGTATCAACCACGGCATCTCAAACGGACACAACACAACTAAACAGTTTGCAATCAGTCTATGATGCTTATTTTGAATTAAAAGATGCATTAATATCAGGAGATGCTAAAATTGTATCTACAAAAGCAGCGGCGTTGTTAAAACTTATCAATGCAATTAAAATGGACACTTTGGGCAGCAATCATATGGCATATATGAATGTAGAAAAAGACCTAAAATTAAATGCAGAACACATCAGCGAAAGCAAAGACATTACACACCAACGAGACCATTTCTCTGCACTATCAACTGCAATGTATCAGCTAATGAAAACAGCAAAAGCAAACACAACTGTTTATTACGAGCATTGCCCAATGTATAACGATGGAAAAGGTGCAAATTGGTTAAGTAAAGAAAGTGCAATCAAAAACCCCTACTATGGTTCTATGATGCTAACTTGTGGTAAAGTGCAAGAAACAATTAAGCAATAAATCAATGAAGCTATACATCAAAAATATGGTGTGCAGCCGTTGCATTATGGTTGTTAAGTCCAAGTTACAAAAACTTGGGCTTAACCCCATTGCTGTAAGTTTAGGCGAAGTAGAACTTAAAGAAAATATTAGCAAACAACAAAAAGACACACTTGCTAAACACTTGCAGTCATTTGGTTTTGTGTTGATAGATGATAAAAAAAGCAAAACAATAGAAAAGATAAAAAACTTAATTGTAGATGTGGTTCATTATAAAAACAACGAACTAAAAACAAATTTGTCCGATTATCTTGCTACACATTTATTACAAGATTACAATACACTAAGCAATTTGTTTTCCGAATTAGAAGGCACAACTATTGAACAATATTTTATAGCACAAAAAATAGAAAAGGTAAAAGAATTATTGATGTATAACGAGCTTACTTTAAGTCAAATTGCTTTTCAATTAAATTATAGCAGCGTGGCATATTTAAGCAATCAGTTTAAAAAAGTAACAGGTTTTACACCCACTTATTTTAAGCAGTTGAAAGATAAAAAACGTAAACAAATAGAAGCATTGTAAATCTTATAAATCATTCCCAAAATATCGTAATAGCTGCACAACAGCTTTGTTTCATTTTTGCATTTCAAACAAAAAATTCATACAATGACACACACATATCAATTAACAGGAATGACTTGCACCAGTTGCGAAGCCAAAGTAAAAAGTAATCTGCTAATGTTACCAAACGTAACAGCAGTAGAAGTTTCAAAGGCAGATAACACAGCAACAATAACAATGGATAAGCATATTTCAATAACAAGTTTACAAGATGCAATCGGTGGCATAAGCAGCAAATATCAAATTGCTGCTTTGCATCACAACGAAGTTTCAGAACAAGCAAAAGGGTGGATAGAAACCTATAAACCTATTTTGCTAATCTTCTTTTACATCACCTTAGTTGCTGCTATTATTTCGTTCAACATTCATAATTCAGCATTCAACATTCATCATTTTATGAATGTATTTATGGCTGGCTTTTTTTTAGTGTTCTCATTCTTTAAAATGCTTAATCTAAAAGGCTTTGCCGAAAGTTATGTAATGTATGATGTTGTTGCAAAAGCAATTCCTGCTTGGGCTTATCTATATGCTTTTATCGAGTTAGGTTTAGGCATTGCTTACACTATCAACTTCAATCCTTTCATCACAAATATTATTACACTTGTTGTAATGAGTGTTAGCATTGTTGGAGTGCTTAAAAGTGTTCTCAATAAACAAAAAAATTCAATGTGCTTGTTTGGGTGCAGTGTTCAATTTACCAATGAGTACAGTTACAATTATAGAAGATGCTTTAATGATTGCAATGAGTGCTACTATGCTTATTACATTAATTCCATAGCTCCAAATTATAAGATTCTCGCATTTTCAATAGTAAAACATTCATTTATTTAACCCCTAAAAAAGTAAAGATAAAAGTTGAAAACCAAAACATTTGCCAGTTTTATTTTGGTCATATTTACAACCATCTCCTGTAAAAAAACAGGAATGGACAACATGAATATGGCTGGACAACCTGTATTTGTAACAGAAGGAAATTTTACAACCCCTCTGGCATTTCCAACTATAACAGGAGCTAATACCACACTGACAGCTCAAAATGTTTCTAGTATTATAAATGGATTTGGAATTATCAGCAGTTTAGGTTACAAAGCAAATGGTATGCTAGGCCCAACCATAAAAATAAATAGTGGCAGCTCAGTAAATATCAATTTGGTAAATCATCTAAATGAAAAAACAAACATTCATTGGCATGGACTAAAAATACCATCAAACATGGATGGACACCCAGAAAATTCAATTGACGCAGGAGGTTCTTTCAATTATAATTTTACTGTAAATCAAAGAGCTGGTATGTATTGGTATCATCCTCATGCCGAAATGTTAACAGGAAAGCAAGTTTTTAAAGGATTAGCAGGATTGTTTATTGTAAACGACACAGAGGAAAATTCTTTGAATTTACCTTCAGGTAATAGAGAAATACCCTTGGTTATTCAGGATAAAAGAATTTCATTGGGCAGCATACCTTATTCGCCAACTATGATGGAAGTTATGACAGGATTAATGGGTCAATATATTTTCGTAAATGGTGTTTATGCTCCTTATCAAAATGTTGAAACGGCCAAATATAGAGTTAGGATATTAAATGGTTCAAATGCTAGAATTTACAATTTAGCACTTTCAAACGGTTCTCCTTTTACTATAATTGGAAATGACGGAGGCTTACTAGCTTCACCTCATTCGGTTAATAATTTAATTGTAGCTCCTGGGGAACGAGTTGATTTAATTATTGATTTTAGTACTTTATCTATAAACTCTGAATTGTATTTAATTAGTAAAACATTTAATGGTGGAGATGCGCAAGGGACACAAGAATTTAAATTAATTAAATTTAAAATCACAAATCAAGTAACAGACAATTTCAATATACCTGCTAGTCTATCATCAATCAATCAGTTGACTGAAGGTATGGCTACAATTTCAAGAAATTTTGATATTCAAAATTCAAGTATGAATATGTCTGGAAATGCAATGACTCATACAATTAATAACAAATCATTTGACATCAACAGAATAGATGAATTAATTAATAATGGTGCAATTGAAATTTGGACATTTGATAATACCAATGGGAAAGAACCTCATCCAATGCATTTGCACGGAGTTCAATTTCAAGTATTAAGTAGAACTGGTGGCCGAGCTGCACTTATGTCAAATGAAAGTGGATGGAAAGATATGGTTTTATGTATGCCAGGTGAAAAGGTAAAAATAATCATTCCGTTCAATTCATATTCAGGAAAGTTCTTATTTCATTGTCACAACCTAGAACATGAGGATAATGGAATGATGGGGCAATATAAAGTAAATTAAATAATAAAATGAAATTCCTAAAATGGATATACGGGCATATAAAGAATCTCTTTCAAAAAAAGTGTTGCCAATAGCATTACTTTTTTTATTTATTGTCAATAAAGTAAATGCTCAAAAAACGGTTCACTACGATTTATATATTCGTGATACAACTGTTAAATTTACTGGAATAGCTAAAAGAGCCATTGCAGTAAATGGTCAAATTCCTATGCCCACACTTACTTTCACTGAAGGAGACACAGCTGAAATTGTTGTACATAATGAACTAAATGAACAAACATCGTTGCATTGGCACGGATTATTCCTACCCAACAAAGAAGATGGAGTGCCATACCTTACACAAATGCCAATTGAGCCACACTCTGTTTACACCTATCGGTTTCCTATCATTCAAAACGGCACACATTGGTATCATTCTCACAGTGGATTGCAAGAGCAAATAGGTATGTATGGTA
>Ga0255270_1000312_pt1 | contig 7566 bp, 17 predicted proteins | sample AtltaT_31_FD_183708 | JGI IMG/M metagenome (GOLD analysis project Ga0255270, IMG submission 183708) | Metatranscriptome of freshwater microbial communities from Altamaha River, Georgia, United States - Atl_Atl_RepB_8h (Metagenome... | ecosystem: Environmental > Aquatic > Freshwater > River...
AAAATGGGTGCTGATGGAATTAAAGTTCGTATCAGTGGTCGTTTGAACGGTGGTGAGATTGCTCGTTCAGAAATGTATAAAGAAGGTAGAACTCCGTTACATACGTTGCGTTCTAACATCGACTATGCATTGGTTGAAGCGCAAACAGTATATGGTAAAATCGGTATTAAAGTATGGTTGTGTAAAGGTGAAATTTATGGTAAAGTAGATTTGTCTCCACAAACAGAAACCGAGAGAAAAGGTTCAAATAATAACAGAGGAAACGATAGAAGAGACCGTGGAGGTCGTGACCGTCGTGACCGTCGTCGTAATAATGCATAAGGAGTAGAAAAATGCTGAGTCCAAAAAGAACGAAATTTAGAAAACAACAGAAAGGCCGTGTACACGGTATGGCTACAAGAGGTCATCGCGTAGTATTCGGTAGCTTTGGTTTAAAATCGCTTGAGCCTCACTGGATTACTTCAAGACAAATTGAAGCAGCCAGGATTGCATTAACACGTTATTTAAAGCGTGAAGGTCAAGTGTGGATCAGAATTTTCCCTGATAAGCCAGTAACCAAAAAACCTGCAGAGGTTCGTATGGGTAAAGGTAAGGGAGCTCCAGAATATTGGGTAGCTATTGTTAAACCAGGAACGATTATGTTCGAGGTTGGTGGTGTACCAATGGAAATTGCAAAAGAGGGTATTCGTCTTGCAGCGCAAAAATTACCTGTGTCATGTAAGTTTGTCGTACGTCCTGATTATCACGAGGAGGCTTAATTATGAAATTCGAAGACATTAAATCATTACCAAACAAAGAATTGGTAGAACGTTACAGAGAAGAGCGTAAATCACTTCAAAAAATGAAGTTTCAAAACGCGGTATCTCAAATTGATCATCCTCATAAATTGAAGGAAACAAGAAAGAACATAGCACGTATGTTAACTGAGTTAAACTCTCGTAGAAACGAAGCTGAATATCAGGCATACCTTAAAACAACGAGTGAAGAAAACTAATGGAAACAATTAGAAACTCCAGAAAAGAAATCATTGGCACAGTTACTAGTGCTAAAATGGACAAGACCATAGTGGTAGCCGTAGTTCGTAGTGTAAAGCACCCGAAATATGGTAAATATTTTAAGAAAACCAAAAAGTTTGCTGCTCATGACGAATCTAACCAATGTGGTGAGAACGATATCGTTCGTATCATGGAAACTCGTCCTTTGAGTAAAAACAAACGTTGGAGATTAGTAGAAATCGTAGAAAAAGCGAAATAACATGGTACAACAAGAATCAAGATTAAAAGTTGCTGATAACAGCGGTGCTAAAGAAGTTCTTTGCATCAGAGTTTTAGGTGGAACCGGTAGACGTTATGCAAGCGTAGGTGACAAAATTGTTGTCAGCGTTAAGCATGCAATGCCAGGTGGAAACGTAAAAAAAGGAGCAGTATCTAAAGCTGTTGTTGTTCGTGTGAAAAAAGAAGTTCGCAGACCAGACGGTTCTTACATTCGTTTCGATGAAAATAGCTGTGTATTGTTAAACAACAACGACGAACCAAGAGGAACGCGCATCTTTGGTCCAGTGGCAAGAGAATTGCGCGATAAACAATTCATGAAAATCGTGTCATTGGCACCAGAAGTATTATAATCATGTCAAAAAACGCATTTAAATTACACATCAAGAAAGGCGATACTGTTTTGGTATTAGCTGGAACTGATAAAGGAAAATCTGGTAAAGTTTTAACCGTTTTCCCTGAAAAAAACAGAGCGATTGTTGAAGGTAGAAATATTGTTTCTAGACACCGCAAGCCAACTGCTCAAAATACCAGTGGTAAAATCGACAAAATTGAAGCCCCAATTCATATTTCTAATTTAATGGTGATGGTGAATGGTAACCCTACACGTATCGGCAGAAAATTGAACGAGAATAACAAACTTCAACGTTTCGCTAAAAAGACTGGAGAGTTCATTAAATAAATTAAATTATGAGTTACGTTCCAAGATTAAGAGATAAATATACTGCTGAAGTTGTGCCTGCTATGATGGCCAAATTCAATTACAAGAATGTGATGCAAATTCCAAGCATTACCAAAATTGTATTGAACCAAGGTGTAGGTGCTGCAGTAAATGATAAAAAATTAGTTGATGCTGCCATCGATGAGATGACAAAAATCACAGGTCAAAAAGCACAAGCAACCTATTCTAAAAAGGCGATTTCTAATTTCAAATTAAGAGAGAATATGCCTATCGGTTGCAAAGTAACTTTGCGTAAAGAGAGAATGTATGAGTTCTTAGATCGTTTGATCGCAGTTTCATTGCCTCGTGTTCGTGATTTCCAAGGTTTGGAAGTTAAAGGATTTGATGGTAGAGGTAACTGGACAATGGGTATCACTGAACAAATTATTTTCCCGGAGATTGATATCGATAAAGTAAATAAAATTACTGGTATGGATATTACCGTTGTTACTACTGCTAAAAACGACGAAGAGAGTTTAGAATTATTAAAATTAATGGGTTTCCCTTTTAAATCAAAATAAGACATGGCAAAAGAAAGCATGAAAGCCAGACAGCGTAAACGCGAAGCAATGGTTGCTCGTTACGCTGAGAAGCGCGAAAAATTAAAAGCGGAAGGTAATTACGACGAATTGCAAAAAAATTCCTCGCAATGCTTCTCCTGTAAGATTGAGAAATCGTTGCAAAATTACTGGTAAACCCAGAGGATATATTCGCGTTTTCGGAATTTGTAGAAACCAATTCCGTCAATTAGCAAGTGATGGTAAAATTCCAGGTGTAACTAAATCAAGTTGGTAATAGAAAAATAAAATGACTGATCCAATATCAGATTATCTAACACGTTTGCGCAATGCGATCAAAGCGCAACATCGTATTGTAGAGATTCCTGCAAGTAATCTTAAGAAAGAAATTACTCGCGTTCTTTATGAAAAAGGTTATATTCTTAAATATAAATTTGAGGATACCGAAAACAAACAAGGCGTTATTAAAATTGCTTTGAAATATAACAATCAAACTCGTTTAAGTGCAATCTCTTCTTTGAAAAGAGTTTCTACTCCAGGTTTGAGAAAATATTCAGGTGCTACTGAAATTCCAAGAGTATTGAATGGTTTAGGTGTTGCTATCTTAACCACTTCTAGAGGTGTAATGACCGATAAAGAAGCTCGTACTTTAGGAGTTGGTGGTGAAATTCTTTGTTTTGTTTCTTAATTACAACAATTGAAAAAATATTAAAAAGAAAATATGTCACGCGTAGGAAAAGCTCCCATTCAAGTTCCATCGAACGTGAATGTTACAGTAGGCGTAGGTTACGTTACTGTTAAGGGGCCAAAAGGAGAACTTTCTCAAGCCATTGATCAAGACTTCACAGTTGTAGTTGAAAATGGCGTGATGACTGTAAATCGCCCAAGCGAGAGCAAACAGCATAAAAGCCTTCATGGCTTATACCGTTCATTACTAAATAACATGGTAATTGGTGTAGGTTCAGGCCATACTGTAACTCAAGAACTTGTGGGTGTAGGTTACAAAGTTTCTAACCAAGGTAACTTGGTTGAGTTCGTTTTGGGTTATTCACACAAAATCTTGTTACAAATTCCTTCAGAAATCACTGTAGTTACTGAAACTGTAAAAGGTAAAAATCCATCAATCACAATGACTTGTTGCGATAAGCAATTATTAGGACAAGTTGCAGCTAAAATCCGTTCATTCCGTAAACCTGAACCATACAAAGGAAAAGGTATTCGTTTTGCTGGAGAAGTTTTACGTAAAAAAGCAGGTAAATCTGCATCTAAGTAAGAAGGAGTTATTATGGCAAAAAGTAAAAATCAAAGAAGAGATAAAATTCGTAAACGCATTCGCGGCGTAGTTTCAGGAACTGCAACTCGCCCACGTTTGAGTGTTTTCAGAAGTAATACTGATATTTATGCTCAGTTAATCGACGATAGCAAAGGCACTACATTGGCTGCTGCTTCTTCTCGTGAAGCTGGTATCAAAGAAGTAAAAGATACCAAAGTAGCTAAAGCTGCTTTAGTTGGAAAGAAAATCGCCGAATTGGCTAAAGGTGCAGGTATTGATGCAGTAGTTTTTGATCGTGGTGGTTATTTATACCATGGACGAGTTAAAAGTTTGGCTGATGGTGCCCGTGAGGGAGGTTTACAATTTTAATTTTAAGAACAATGTCAAATAAAAACATAGTTAGAGTTCGTCCAGGTGAATTAACCTTAACAGAAAAGGTTGTAAATATTAATCGTGTTGCTAAAGTAACTAAAGGTGGTAGAACATTCAGCTTTACTGCACTTGTAGTTGTTGGTGACGGCCATGGTACTGTAGGACATGGATTGGGTAAATCAAATGAGGTTATTGATGCTATTAACAAAGGTATCGAAGACGCTAAGAAAAACTTGATCAAAGTTCCTGTAATTAATGGTACTGTACCACACGATCAACTTGGTAAATTTGGTGGTGGCCGCGTATTCTTGAAACCTGCTGCTCATGGTACTGGTGTAATTGCCGGTGGTGCGATGCGTGCAGTTTTAGAAAGTGCTGGTTACCGATGTATTGGCTAAATCTAAAGGTTCTTCTAACCCACACAATGTGGTTAAAGCAACTTTCGATGCACTTACAAGTATGAGAGATCCACACACCGTTGCTCAAATGCGTGGTGTTAGTATGAAACAAGTATTTAATGGTTAAGAACATGGGAAAAGTAAAAATAACCCAAATCAAAAGTGGTATTGGTTACCCTAAAAACCAAAAAGCTACTTTGCAAGCATTAGGTCTTAGAAAAATGAACGCTTCTCGTATCGTAGATTTGAACCCTCAAATGGAAGGTATGATTCGCACTGTTAGTCACTTATTAAAAGTAGAAAACGCCTAATATCATGAATTTAAGTAATTTAAAACCTGCTGAAGGTTCAGTAAAGAACCGTAAGAGAATTGGTCGTGGACAAGGTTCAGGTAGAGGTGGAACTTCTACAAAAGGTCATAAAGGAGCACAATCACGCACAGGTTACTCTCGTAAAATTGGTTTCGAGGGTGGACAAATGCCTTTGCAACGTCGTATTCCAAAAGGTGGTTTCAAAAACATCAACCGTATTGAATATGCATCTATTAACTTAGATGTTCTTCAACAATTGGCTGACAACTTGAAAGTAACCAAAATTGACCGCCAATTATTGATCGATAAACATTTGATCCAAAAAAGTGAACTATTCAAAATATTAGGACGCGGTGAAATCAAGTCTGCCTTGGAGGTTCATGCGAATAAATTTAGTGAAACTGCGAAAGCTGCTATTGAAAAAGCAGGTGGTAGCGCTCACACAATTGGTAAATAAGCATGAAAAAACTCATAGAAACCATAAAGCATATTTGGGCAATAGATGAGTTGCGTAAGCGTATTACATATACGCTTATGCTACTTGTTATCTATCGTCTTGGTTCTTATATCATTCTGCCAGGAATTGATAGCGACGCCTTAGAAGGTTTAAATAATCAAACTAAAAATAACATTTTAGGTTTGATTAACACTTTCGCCGGTGGAGCATTCGGACGAGGTGCAATATTTGCATTAGGTATTATGCCCTATATCTCGGCTTCTATATTCATGCAGTTGGTAACTATTGCAATTCCAAGTTTCCAACGTTTGCAAAAAGAAGGTGAAGAGGGTAGAAGAAAAATGAACCAATACACCCGTATCCTTACTATTGTATTTACCGCAGTACAAGCATTTGCATATTTGAATAACATTGTAGGTACAGAGAAAAACGCTGCAGCCTTGTTGTTCAATTTCAATGATCAAGTATTGTCTAAAGAAATGTTCATGTTTACAAACATCATTCTTTTAACCGCTGGTACTATGTTTACCATGTGGATGGGAGAGAGAATTACAGACAGAGGTTTGGGTAACGGTATCAGCTTGATTATTATGGTTGGTATCATTGCACGTATGCCTTCTGCTTTGGTATCTGAATTCCTTATCCGTATTCAAGGTGGTGGTTTGATTTTGTTTATTGTTGAAATGGTTATTTGGTTTATGGTGGTTCTAGGTGTTATTTTGTTAACCCAAGGTACTAGAAAAATCACTATCAACTATGCAAAACGTGTTGTTGGACAACGTCAATACGGTGGTGTAAGACAGTATTTGCCAATCAAGATTTTGGCTGCTGGTGTAATGCCAATCATCTTTGCTAAAGCTATTTTATTCCTCCCTGCTACTATTGGAAGTTTTTATACTGAAAATAACGCGCCAGGTTGGTTGATGAGCATGATGAATCCGAATGGCTTTGGTCATAACGCGTTGTTGGTTTTCTTAATTGTTGTTTTCACCTATTTCTACACTGCGATCATTTTCAATCCAGTGCAAATGGCTGACGACATGAAAAGAAACAATGGCTTTATTCCAGGTATCAAACCAGGTAAACAAACTTCTAATTTCATTGACGGAGTAATTTCTAGAATTACGCTCCCAGGTGCGATTTTTATCAGCCTAGTTGCGATCCTTCCAGTTTTTGCTACAGCAATGCACATTAACCAAGAGTTTGGACAATTCTTCGGAGGTACCAGTTTGTTGATTTTAGTGGGTGTTGTTTTAGACACACTGCAACAAATCGACAGTTATTTATTGATGCGAAAATACGACGGATTGATGAGTAACGGTGGCAAAATGAAAGGTCGTATGACAAACGCTTATTCACAAGTTGATTTTTAAAAATATTTATCGTACATTTGCAGCCCTTTTGATATGTCAAAACAAGATGCTATAAAACAAGACGGACTAATTGCTGAGGCTTTATCGAATGCAATGTTCCGTGTTAAACTGGAAAATGGTCATGAAATTATAGCAACCATATCAGGTAAGATGCGTATGCACTACATCCGTATCCTGCCTGGCGATAAAGTGCAAGTGGAAATGTCACCCTATGATTTAACGAGAGGTAGAATCTCTTACAGATACAAGTAATAATTTATGAAAGTTAGAACCGCAGTAAAAAAACGCAGTGTAGACTGCAAAATCGTACGCCGCAAAGGAAAGGTGTATGTGATTAACAAAAAGAATCCTAAATTTAAACAAAGACAAGGATAATACAGAAAATGGCTAGGATAGCAGGTATAGATATTCCCAAAAATAAAAGAGGTGTAATTGGTTTGACCTACATCTACGGGATAGGTAGTAGCAAAGCTGCTGCAATTTTAGATCACTCAGGAATTAGTCACGATAAGAAAGTGAGTGAGTGGAATGACGACGAATTAGCATTAATTCGTGGTTATATCACTGAAAACATTAAGACTGAAGGTGAATTACGCTCTGAAGTTCAATTGAACATCAAGCGTTTGATGGATATTGGTTGCTACCGTGGCCAACGTCATCGTAAAGGTTTGCCAGTTCGTGGTCAACGTACAAGTACTAATGCTCGTACGAGAAAAGGTAAACGTAAAACAGTTGCTGGTAAGAAAAAAGCTACTAGATAATAAGTCGTAATACACTATGGCAAATCAGAAAAAAGTTCAAAAGAAAAAAGTAAAAGTAGATCCACACGGTCAAGTGCATATTCGCGCGACTTTTAACAATATTATTGTATC
>Ga0255270_1000314_pt1 | contig 7554 bp, 4 predicted proteins | sample AtltaT_31_FD_183708 | JGI IMG/M metagenome (GOLD analysis project Ga0255270, IMG submission 183708) | Metatranscriptome of freshwater microbial communities from Altamaha River, Georgia, United States - Atl_Atl_RepB_8h (Metagenome... | ecosystem: Environmental > Aquatic > Freshwater > River...
AAAAGATCGTGTTAAGCACTATAATGCCTATTTCAGGGAATACCCTAGATTCTGACGACACCCAGGCGCCGGAACGCGTGACCACCGAAGGGTCGGGCATGGACAGCAAGAACCCCCTGCTCGTGGCCGTGGGCGAGCGGGTGCGACAGCTGCGCGCTCGACGTGGCATGACCCGCAAAGCCACGGCCCATGCGGCCCAGGTGTCGGAGCGGCACCTGGCCAATCTGGAGTACGGTTTGGGCAATGCATCGCTCTTGGTCCTGCACCAGGTCGCTTTGGCCTTGCAATGTTCTCTGGCCGAACTGATGGGCGACGTGACCACCTCCTCCCCCGAGTGGCTGATGCTGCGCGAAATGCTCGAGGGCCGTGACGATGCCACGCTGCGCCGGGTGCGCATTGCCGTGGGAGACTTGCTGGGCACAGGAGGCGCCAACGACGCCCGCAGCCACCGGGTGGCGTTGATCGGGCTGCGGGGCGCTGGCAAGTCCACCCTGGGGCAGCTGCTGGCCGAGGACTTGGGTTTCCCTTTCGTGGAATTGAGTCGCGAAATTGAAAAGTTCGCAGGCTGCAGCGCCTCGGAGATTCAAGCCCTGTACGGCCAAAACGCCTACCGCCGCTACGAGCGCCGCGCTCTCGAGGAATCCATCCAAATCTACCCCGAAGCCATCATCGCCACACCCGGCGGCTTGGTGTCCGACCCCGCCACTTTCAACCTGCTGCTGGCGCATTGCACCACCATCTGGCTCAAGGCCGACCCCGAAGACCACATGCGACGCGTGACCGCGCAAGGCGACCTGCGCCCCATGGCCGCCAGCCGCGAGGCCATGGAAGACCTCAAGGGCATCTTGGCGGGTCGGGCGGCCTTTTACTCCAAGGCCGAGTTCTCACTGGACACCAGCGCAGAACCCTTGGAGCGCACCTTCGCCCACTTGCGCCGCATGGTCCGAGACGCGCTCCGCATATCAGGGTAAGTACTAGGAATAAAGTTGCATAATAGTGCTTGCAATATGAAGCAAAGTGCATTAATCTTCGCTCATCGCTGAACTCCCCCGCACGACAGAACGCCCCGCAGGCAGACATCTCAACCGATTTAGGAGACCCCCATGAGCACCCCTTCCCGCGTCGACTATCAAACCCATCCCACCCAGTACAAGCATTGGAGCCTGAAGTTCGACGGCGCCGTGGCCACCCTGGGCGCGAACTTCGACGAAAACGCGGGCCTGCGCCCTGGCTACAAACTCAAGCTCAACAGCTACGACCTGGGCGTGGACATCGAGCTCAACGACGCCATCAACCGCATCCGCTTTGAGCATCCGGAGGTCCGCACGGTGGTGGTCACCAGCCTGAAGGACAAAGTCTTTTGCTCGGGCGCCAACATCTTCATGCTGGGCGTGTCCAGCCATGCGTGGAAGGTCAACTTCTGCAAGTTCACCAACGAAACCCGCAACGGCTTGGAAGACTCCTCCAAGCACAGCGGCCTGAAGTTCCTGGCCGCCGTGAACGGTGCCTGTGCCGGCGGCGGTTACGAGTTGGCTCTGGCCTGCGACGAAATCATTCTCGTCGACGACCGCTCCAGCTCGGTCAGCCTGCCCGAAGTGCCGTTGCTGGGCGTGCTGCCGGGCACGGGCGGCTTGACCCGCGTCACCGACAAGCGTCACGTGCGCCATGACCTGGCCGACATCTTCTGCACCACCACCGAGGGCGTGCGTGGGCAAAAGGCCAAAGACTGGCGCCTGGTGGATGACATTGCCAAGCCCGCACAATTTGCGCAGAAGGTGCAAGAGCGTGCAGCGGCGCTGGCCGCGCAAAGCGATCGCCCGGCCGACGCCAAGGGCGTGACGTTGACGCCGCTGCAGCGCACGATCGAAGCCGACCGCCTGGTCTACCCCCACGTGACGGTGAACATCGACCGCGCCAAACGCACGGCCACCTTCACCGTCAAGGCCCCTACCGGCGCGCAGCCGCAAGACATCGCCGGCATTGAAGCCGCTGGCGCCGCTTGGTACCCCTTGGCCATGGCCCGCGAGCTGGAGGACGCCATCCTGTCCATGCGCACCAACGAATTGGACATTGGCGTGTGGCTCATCAAGACCCAAGGTGATGCTGCCGCGGTGCTGGCCATGGACGCCACACTCATGGCCCACAAGAACCACTGGCTGGTGCGCGAGACCATCGGCTTGCTGCGTCGCACCTTCAGCCGCTTGGACGTGTCCTCGCGCAGCCTGTTTGCCTTGATCGAAGAGGGCTCCTGCTTTGCCGGCACGTTCTTGGAATTGGCCCTGGCCTGCGACCGCAGCTATCAGCTCGCGCTGCCCGATGATGCGGCCGCCGCACCCAAGATCACCGTAGACGATGTCAACTTTGGTCTGTACCCCATGGTCACCGGACAAAGCCGCTTGGGCCGGCGCTTCTATGACGAGGCTCCTGCCCTTGAAGCGGTGCGCGCCAAAGCGGGCCAGCCCCTGGATGCCGATGCGGCGTTCGCTGTGGGCCTGGTCACCAGCAACCCCGATGACATCGATTGGACCGATGAGACCCGTATCGCCATCGAGGAACGCGTGGCCATGTCACCCGATGCGCTGACCGGCATGGAAGCGAATTTGCGCTTCAACGGCCCCGAGAACATGTTCACTCGCGTTTTTGGTCGTCTGACCGCCTGGCAAAACTGGATCTTCCAACGTCCCAACGCCGTGGGCGACAAGGGCGCGCTCAAGGTCTACGGCAAGGGCGACAAAGCCGCCTTTGACTGGAACCGCGTCTAAGTCAGACCCCGTCGATCACCGCCTCATTTCCCCAAACACCCCAAGGAGATTCCCATGTCTGGCATCAATTACAGCGAGAAGATTCCCAACAACGTCAACCTCAGCGAAGACCGCACCTTGCAGCGCGCGCTCGAGCAGTGGCAGCCCAACTACCTCAACTGGTGGCAAGACATGGGGCCCGATGGCTCGCAGGACTTTGACGTCTACCTGCGCACGGCCATCAGCGTGGACCCGCAAGGCTGGGCCCAGTTCGGCCACGTCAAAATGCCCGACTACCGTTGGGGCATCTTTTTGAATCCGGCGGAAAAAGACCGCAAGATCCATTTCGGCGACCATTTGGGTGAAGACGCTTGGCAAGATGTCCCTGGCGAATACCGCGCCAACCTGCGCCGCATCATCGTCACCCAGGGCGATACCGAGCCCGCATCGGTGGAGCAACAGCGCCACCTGGGGCTGACCTGCCCCAGCCAATACGACTTGCGCAACCTCTTCCAAGTGAACGTCGAAGAGGGCCGCCACTTGTGGGCCATGGTCTATTTGCTGCACAAATACTTCGGCCGCGACGGCCGCGAAGAAGGCGAGGCGCTGCTCGAGCGTCGCAGCGGTGAGCAAGACAACCCGCGCATCCTGCAGGCCTTCAATGAGAAGACGCCTGACTGGTTGAGCTTTTTCATGTTCACCTACTTCACCGACCGTGACGGCAAGTTCCAGCTGTGCGCCTTGGCCGAAAGCGCCTTCGACCCGTTGGCTCGCACCACCAAGTTCATGCTGACCGAAGAAGCGCACCACATGTTTGTGGGCGAGTCGGGTGTCTCGCGCGTCATTCAGCGCACCTGCCAGATGATGAACGAGCTCAAGACCGACGACGTGGGCAAGCTGCGCGCCGCCGGCGTCATCGACCTGCCGACCCTGCAGCGTTACCTGAACTTCCACTTCAGCGTCACCATTGACCTGTTCGGCGCCGACGAGTCCAGCAACGCCGCCACTTTCTACTCCACCGGTTTGAAGGGGCGCTACGAAGAGGGCAAGCGCACCGACGACCACGTGTTGAAGGGCCAAACCTACAAGGTGCTCAATGTGGTCAACGGGCAATTGGTCGAGCGTGAAGTGCCCATGCTCAACGCCCTGAACGAAGTACTGCGCGACGACTACATCAAAGACAGCATCGGGGGTGTGGAGCGCTGGAACAAGGTCATCGAAAAAGCGGGGATCCCCTTCCGCCTGAAGACGCCCCACAAGGCCTTCCATCGCAACATTGGCGCGCTGTCCGGCGTCAAGGTGTCCCCCGATGGGCGCGTGGTGAGCGACGCTGAGTGGAACGCCAACGTCGACCAGTGGTTGCCCACGGGTAACGACCGGGCCTTCGTCGCCAGCCTCATGGGCCGCGTGGTGGAGCCGGGCAAGTTCGCCAACTGGATCGCTCCGCCGGCGCTCGGCATCAACCGCCAACCCGTAGACTTCGAATACGTTCGTTTCAATTGACTGGAAAAGGGCTGAGGCCCTTTCCAGTCATTGCGAGGAGCCAAGCGACGAAGCCATCGAGAGGCCAGTGACCAAAGATTGCCGCGGGCCTTTGGCCCTCGCAATGACATTTGCGACGAAGCCCCCCATTCCCGGAGACCCCATGGACCTGTCAGACACCGCGGTCATCAAGCAGCATCTGATTGACCCTGAAATCTGCATTCGCTGCAACACCTGTGAGGCCACATGTCCGGTGGGCGCCATCACACACGACTCCCGCAATTACGTGGTCGATGCCAGCAAGTGCAATCTGTGCATGGCTTGCGTGCCGCCTTGTCCCACCGGGTCCATTGACAACTGGCGTCACATGCCCAAGGTGAAGGCTTATTCTGTGGATGAGCAATTCACTTGGGATGTGCTGCCCACCGAGCTCACGCCAGAGCAATTGGCTGAGGCGGGCGTGTCTGCTGACGTCCCGTCCACGGTCGAGCCTGCCCCAGCCTCTGTGCCTGCGGCCGCCACGGGGGAGTCCACCTTCAACAGCGCGCAATACAACGCGACGGTGCCACCTTGGTCTGCGGCACACGCTTACACCAACCTCTACGGTCCCAAAGCGGCTCAAAAGACTGTCACCGCCACGGTCGCCGGCAATGTCCGCGTGACCGAGGTAGGGAAAGACTATGACACCCACCACATCGTGTTGGATTTCGGTGCCATGCCTTTTCCGGTGCTGGAGGGCCAATCCATCGGCATCATTGCCCCGGGTGTCGACGCCCAAGGACGCGCCCACCACGCACGTCAATATTCCATCGCCAGCCCACGCAATGGCGAGCGCCCGGGCTACAACAACCTGTCACTGACCATCAAGCGCGTCCTCGAAGACCATCAAGGCCGTCCGGTGCGTGGTGTGGCCAGCAATTACATGTGCGACCTCCAGGTGGGCGACAAGGTGGAAGTCATCGGACCTTTCGGCTCGAGTTTCCTCATGCCCAACCACCCTCGCTCCAACATTGTCATGATATGCACGGGTACGGGGAGTGCGCCCATGCGTGCCATGACCGAATGGAGGCGCCGCTTGCGCAGCTCTGGCAAGTTCGAAGGCGGCAAATTGATGCTGTTTTTTGGCGCTCGCACCAAAGAAGAGTTGCCGTATTTTGGGCCTCTGCAAAGTCTGCCTCACGACTTCATCGACATCCATCTGGCGTTCAGCCGAACCGCCGGTCAACCCAAAAAATATGTCCAGGACTTAATGCGCGAGCGCTCAGCCGATCTGGCGGCTTTGCTGCAAGACGGTCAAACCTACTTCTACGTCTGTGGCCTCAAAGCCATGGAAGAAGGCGTGGTCCTGGCGCTGCATGACATTGCCCAACAGGCCGGTCTTTCTTGGGACACCTTGGGCGCGTCGCTCAAGCGAGAAGGACGATTGCACCTCGAGACTTATTGATTGAGTCCCCCCCTTTCCCCCCCTTCCCCCATTTCCCCCCGCCTTGGGCCTTGGGTCTTTGGGTGGTCCGCCAACCTTCAACAAGCGCTCACTGCCTTTACTGACCCATGACTGCTTCTTCCCTTCAAGGCTCCACCGTACTCGTGATTGGTGCAGGCATCATGGGCGCAGGCATCGCCCAAGTGGCCGCTCAAGCCGGTCATCGCGTCCAGCTCTTCGATGCGCGTGAAGGCGCCGCAGCGCAGGCTCGCACCCAATTGGACAAAACGCTGCAGGGGCTCGTCACCAAAGGCAAGCTTGATGCTGCTCAAGCCCAAGCCACCCTGGGTCGCATCGAACCCATCGCCGCGTTGGATCCCTCCCGAGATGCCAGGCTGGTGATCGAGGCCATCGTTGAAAACCTGGAAGCCAAGCGGGCCTTGCTGCGCCAGCTGGAGGCCATCGTCGATGACGACTGCATTTTGGCCACCAACACCTCGTCCATCTCGGTCACCGCGCTGGGCAATGGCTTGAAGCATCCGCGGCGGTTGGTGGGCATGCACTTTTTCAATCCGGTGCCCCTGATGAAGCTGGTTGAAGTGGTCTCTGGGCTTCAAACCGATTGCGAGGTGGCGCAGGCCATCTTTGACCTGAGCAAAACCTGGGGCAAGGTGCCCGTGCATGCGCGCTCGACGCCTGGATTCGTCGTCAATCGGATTGCGCGCCCCTATTACGCTGAGACACTGGCATTGTTGCTCGAGCGTGCCGCTGCACCGCAAGTGCTGGACGCTTGTTTTCGCGCAGCAGGTTTTCGCATGGGGCCGTGTGAGCTGATGGACCTGATCGGACACGACACCAATTTCGCGGTCACCCAATCGGTCTATGAAGCGAACTTTTATGACAAGCGCTTCGTCCCCTCACTCGTGCAGCGCGAGATGGTGGACGGCGGCTTGCTGGGCCGCAAGTGCGGCCAAGGGTTCTATCGCTACCCCGAGGGTGCACCCGCGCTGCCAGCGCCACAGGCCCCCGTGGCTGCGACCGCTCAAGGCCTGAGCGTCCATGGCACCGACCCCATTGCTGACCATCTCGCCCAAACGCTGAGCGCGGCGCTGGGCGTCGCACCGACGCGCCAGCCCTCGAGTGATTGGGTGGGCCTGTCCTGGAATGGGGCCCGCTTGGTCCTTACCGATGGTCGCACCGCGGCCGAACTTGCGCAAAGCATGGGCATCGACCATGTGGCCGTCTTTGACCGTCTGTGCGTCATGCCGGCAACACCCGGCAGCGCCCTCGCCTTTGCCATGGCCCCGCAGGCCAGCGCAGAGTGCTGTGCTCAAGTGCAAGCGTGGTTGGCCACACTTGGGTACACCCCTTGCCAGGTCGCTGACACCCCCGGCTTGTTGGTGGCGCGCACCCTCGCCATGTTGATCAATGAGGCCGCCGATGCCGTCTTGCAAGGGGTGTGCAGCCCGCAGGGCGCTGACGCTGCGATGAAGTTGGGGGTCAACTACCCGGCCGGCCCCTTCGAATGGCTGTCGCGCTGGAGCGCGGGCGGCGTGCGCGCCGTCTTGACTCGGTTGGACGACCATTACCGAGGCGAACGCTACCGCATCAGCCCTTGGCTGCGACGTGCCCCATGAAGTTCGCGGACTTTGCTGCCGGTCAGGTCTTGGAGGCGGGCCCATACCACCTGAGCGAAGCCGACGTGTTGAGCTTTGCCCAACAGTACGATCCGCAATGGTTTCACGTCGATCCTGAGGCGGCAGCCGGCGGTCGTTTTGGGGGTCTGATAGCCAGCGGCTGGCAGTCTTGCGGCATTGCCATGCGCTTGGCCGCCACGTTTTTACAGGGCTCAGAAACCTTCGCCTCCCCAGGCATTGCCTACATTCGCTTTCCCTTGCCCGTGCGTCC